>Ga0207639_10000388_pt1 | contig 30324 bp, 29 predicted proteins | sample KBSCornC32_FD_184299 | JGI IMG/M metagenome (GOLD analysis project Ga0207639, IMG submission 184299) | Corn rhizosphere microbial communities from Kellogg Biological Station, Michigan, USA - KBS Corn C3-2 (SPAdes) (version 2) | ecosystem: Host-associated > Plants > Roots > Rhizosphere > Soil ...
GGATTGATCCTGCTGGAAGAGCTACTTCTCAAAAAGCGAGAGCTGCTTGTCCGGGACTTTCTTTTTTGACCGGAGCGCGTCGTCGAAGACTGTTCTTCCGCCGATGGAAGGAGAGATGTTTCGCTCGTGGGTTACCGCCGCGCTGAAATCGGCCATCGGCTCCATGTTCGCCTCCACGTTCCGCGTCAACCGGTCGAGACGGCGAAAGCCTTCGAGCTTCTCAGTATGCCCGAGTTTGGCGGCATCCAGAGCGCGGCGCAGGACGCTGAGTGACTCGTCATAGGTATTGAGCGGAACTGGGAATGGATGGCCGTCTTTGCCGCCGTGCGCGAAGGAGAAGCGAGCCGGGTCTGCGAATCGGCTCGGCGCACCGTGAATTACCTCGGCGATGAGCGCAAGCGACTGGAGGGTACGTTGCCCAAGCCCTTCGACGAGCAACAATGAGGCGAAGTCGCGGAGGTCGGTTTCATTGGCAACAGCGAGCACAGCACCGAGCCGTTTCAGATCGACGTCAGCCGGACGAACGTCGTGATGGGATGGCATGGCTAGTTGGCGGATTTCAGCGAGGGTCGCCTGTACAGGCTCCTGCGCGATGGTGAGCAGGGCTTTTTGAGCCTGGCTCGCGCGATGATCAACGAGATTCAGAATCGTGCCCTGCGGCTTCCCGACAATGGCGGTGTGCGGATCGGACACGAAGTCCCGCACGGTTGCAGAGTGCCAGTGATAGCGGCGGGCGAGGTGATTTGCATCATTCATCCCCTGCTGTACAACGGCCCACTCGCCGGACTTGTGGATGACAAAGGAATGCAGATAGAGCTGAAATCCGTCAGCGATGGCGTTGTTGTCAATGCGCGCTGTGAGGCGGCTAGTGCGGGCGAGGAGGTCTCCGTTCAGTCCTGTTTGTCCTGCAAAATCCTTTAGTTCGGTTGGGGTGCGCCGGGAGTGCCTGCCGCGGCCGCCGCATATCGCAAATCCGAGGTCAGCAAAGCGTGGATTGAGGCCGCGTTTCAGTGCCCCAAGAACCGAAGTGGTGATGCCGGAGGAGTGCCAATCCATGCCCATGACGCAGCCAAGCGCCTGGAACCAGAAGGGATCGCTGATGCGAGTCAGGAACTCCGATGGACCGTAGAACTCGACGACGCACTCCGTGATCGCTGTGCCGAGCAAAGTCATGCGGTCGACCAGCCATGTGGGTACGCGGCCGCCGTGGAGAGGGAGATCGGCGATTCCGGAGCGCTTCACTCCACTATTCTCTCGCAGATGGGACTTGAGTTGTTGCTTCCGTGATGATTTGGCTTTTCGAGACAGAAATGTCATTTCATTGTCGCGCTAATTCGTTTGTCGTCATGCCGTCCAAGATCGTGCTAGCATCATTGGCACGGTGCGCCTTGGCCGGTGCTACCCCCAAGGCGTTTTTAGATCAACGTTCGCCAACAAAAAAAAGGATGCGAACATGACAAAGACCCTCCTTTCCAAGGCCATGACATCTCTACCGCTCCTGCTGCTGGGTTCAATGCTCTATGCGCAGGCGGACAACGCAACCATCCCCAATACACCCGCTGATCCCGGCGTCTCGAAGGTGCGCATTGTGCGCCTCAGCCAGGTGCGAGGCGTCGTTCAAATCGACCGCAGCAATGGGCGTGGTTTTGAGGCAGGAATCGCCAATCTCCCTATCATTGAGCACAACCAGTTGCGCACCGGTGTGGGCATTGCCGAGGTTGAGTTTGAAGACAACAGCTCCCTGCGGCTTGCACCCAACTCGCTCATCGAATTCCCAACGTTGGAGCGCGATGCCAGCGGGGCCACGATGTCAGCGGTTCATCTCATCAAAGGGAGCGCCTATATCAGCCTCGTAAAAGCGCAAAGCGGGAAGGCGCCGGTCAATAAGTTTGCTGTTGTTTTTGGAGAACGCAGGCTTGAGCTTGATCCGGCGACGCACGTGCGGCTGGCGCTGGCCGATACAGATGCGAAGCTCGCGGTGATGGATGGTGTGGTTCGGGCGAGCGGGGAAAACGGGTTGGTGACTATCCCCAAAAAGAAGACGGCAACGTTTGCAATTTTTGGTCAGAACGAGCCCACGATTGCCAAGGACATCGAGCCGACGCCCTTCGATTCCTGGGATCACGATGCTGCTTCGTATCATTCGAATGTAGCTTCGTTGCGCGGCTTGAATTCGCCGTATGCGTACGGCACGAGTGACATGGCCTATTACGGCAGTTTCGTGAACTCCGGCTGCGGATCGATGTGGCGGCCTTACTTCGCGAGTGCCTCCTGGCAACCTTACTCCAACGGGAGTTGGGCGTGGTATCAGGGCGCAGGCTATTCGTGGGTTTCGCCCTATCCCTGGGCCTGGACGCCCTATCACTATGGCTCTTGGGCGTATTGCGACAACGTTGGCTGGGGATGGATGCCAGGCGGTGGATGGAATGGCTTGAACAACATAGCTGTGATGAGTCCCGCGGGCGGATCCCTGATCAGCAGGACACCCGGCGGCAGTACCGGGCGGATTCCTCATGTTCCCGTTCAGCCACCGTCTCCGCGTGATCCTTCAGTGATTGCGGTCAATACAAAGCCGCTGACAGGATCTCAGATTGAATCAGGCACGTCTTTCGTATTCAGGAAGGACTCGGCCGGATTGGGTGTGCCGCGCGCAACGCTTGGGAATCTGCACAAGTATTCGAACGAATCGATGAACAAAGGCATTGCTACGATGCCGATCTATGCCAGCGTTCCCCGGGCCGTAGGGCCTAAGGGCACGTTGACTTCGTCGGAAATGATGGGAGTTTCAATTCATCGTGGATCTGCCGCTCCGCCCTCATCCTTCCCGCAAGGGTCGTCGAATTCATCGTATGGTGGATCAAACGGCAACGCCAACATGGGAGCGGGCGGCGGTGGTCGCATGGGTGGTGGTTCGATGCCTTCCGCCCCGGTTCATACCGCCCCCTCAGCGAGTGGAAGCAAGAAGTAGCTTCGCACTGGTTAATTCTTCTGGCCGTGCGCGTCACGAGTAGATGCGCACGGCAGTTCTCCTGAAATATCCAAACCTAACTGAGCTCTTTGAATTGTCACCGCCCGCTCTGATTGCGTGGTGTGTCTGTGCACCGGCCATCTAAGAAATTGACGCTGATACGGGAGTTGAGCAGAGGAATCGGCGAGAATAGCAGGAGATGGTCAAGCGTTTCTTTGGGTTCGAAGAGTCCAGTATTCTGGCGCTCGTATGCCGGATTCTGACATTTGCCGTGTTGCTATCCGCAATGGCAGCGCAAGCGCAACTCTTCGGGCATCATCCCAAGGATTCGAAGGGTGCCGGTTCCGCAGAACCTGCGAAACCCGAACATCGGGCATCGCAGCCGGCCGCATTCAGCATCCCTGTTGAGCCCCTGGGTTTTTTCGCCCCCGGCGCCATTTATCAGGGTCAGCGCGAAAGTCTCGTTTCCCTGGATTTTCTCGATGAAGACCACCTTCTGTTCACGTTTCACGCGCCGGGACTGATGCGGCGGCAAGGAAACGCATCGATGGGGAGTGAGCGGCAGATACGCGCCATCGTGCTGGCTCTGCCCACGGGAACCGTCAATGCGGAGGCTTTGTGGACACTGCATGACAGAGGCCGCTATCTCTGGATGCTGAACGATGGACATTTCCTGCTGCGCAATCAGAACGATCTCCAGGCTGGCGAGGCATCGCTGGAACTGAAGCCCTCTTTGCATTTTGAAGGCCCGCTCTTGTGGCTTGAACTGAACCCCTCGCAGGATCTGGTCGCGACCGATTCGCGCGAGCCAGTCGGCACCAAGCCTCAAACCGGAAGTGTTCCGAGCCCAACTACAGCTTCGGCCTGGGTAACGTCGGACGAGGTGAAGTCCTACGCGCAGCCCGACATCCTCTTACGCATCATTCGCCGCGATTCAGGAAAGGTGATGCTGGTGAGCCGTACACGAACGACGGTTCACCTGCCCATTAACTCGGAGGGGTACGTCGAGTCGTTGCGCGGCAAAGGGCATGAGTGGGTTCTTAACCTGAACTCTTTCAAGGGAGGCAGTCGCATCATTGGAAAACTCGATTCCATGTGCGCGCCATCTGTCGAGTTCGTGTCCAATCCCGAGGTACTTGTCACCACGTGCAATCCCGACGGCAGCCGCTGGATGGTTGCCATGTCCACCGATGGAAAGCGCCTGTGGAATGTGGTCAAGCCGCCCACTCAGATCTGGCCACGCGTGTATATGGCGCCCAATGGCCTGCGCCTCGCCCGGGAGACTCTGCTCGCGACGCACCCGATCGACACTTTTTCCCCGCTTAGCTTCGATGACGTGAAGGGACAACTGGTTGAGGTTTACGACGCAATCACCGGCAAAGTGGATCTAACGGCGGCTGCCAGTCCCGTACTTGACGGGGGCGGAAATGTGGCGATTTCGCCCTCTGCGCGACGAGTGGCCGTTCTCGACTCTGGAGCCATCCAAGTGTATGAACTGCCGCCGACGTCTCCCGGGCTTCCCGCCGGGCAGTAGTTGTAGCGGGTATTCAGGCTCGTTGCTGACGTGTAAACTTGCCTGCGGAGGTTTTTCTTGGCCACAGCTGTCGTCCGCTATACGGCTGCGGCGGTCACTGACCGCGGGCGCAAACGTCCTTCCAACGAAGATGCCTTCGGCTTTTCTGTCGAGTCGGGTGTTTATATCGTTTGCGATGGAATGGGCGGAGCGGCCGCTGGAGAAATTGCCAGCACCCTCGCGGTTGACGAGTTTCTACGGCTCCTGACGCATCGGAATACTGAAAATGCAACGCCACTGGCCGACGCGGCTCAAAGCGCGATCTGTTCGGCCAATGAAGCGATATTTTCTCGCGCTCAGCGAAATCACCGCCTCAACGGAATGGGCACAACCCTGGTGGCCCTGGCGACCTGCGAGCATCATGTCTGGGTAATGAACATCGGAGACAGTCGCTGCTACCGGCTGCGACAAGGCCGCCTGGTGCAGGTCACCAGCGACCATTCCCTTGTAGAGGAGCAGGTGCGCATGGGCCGCATGACCCCCCGTGAGGCTCTTCACTCTCCGTTGAAGAACGTGATCACACGTGCGTTGGGAACGCAGTCGCAAGTGACGCCCGATGTCTTTGAACTCGAGGCTGAACCCGGCGACCTTTTCCTGCTTTGCACAGATGGATTGACGCGCGAATTGTCTGATTCAACCATCGAGAACCTGCTGAAGGACCAGCTCCCACTGGAGGCTCTTTCGGCGAGACTTGTCGAGGCGGCAAAGAAAGCAGGCGGTCACGATAACATCACGTGCCTGCTCGTACGCGCAGAAGCTTAGTCTGTGCGACGAACTATTTTCCCGTTTTCTAAAATTAGGCCTGACAGTGCTCAGCCTCGTCTTCCGCAAGCCGCTTAGAGATCGCCTCAAGCATCACGACCGGGTGGACAGGCTTCGCGATGATTTCAAACTCGTGTCCCTCGCTCTTTGCCTTTTTCATCAGCGCCTCAACCGTCGGCTGCCCGGAAAACAGCAATATGCGACAACTTGGGTGACGCTCTTTTAGCATGACTGCGAGCTCGATCCCGTTCATTTTTGGAAGCATTACGTCGAGAATGGCGAGATCAGGCGACCATTGTGATGCAAGCTGCAGAGCCGCCTCGGCCGAATAGGCGACGCGCGCGTCATAGCCCCTCGAAGACAGGATCTGTGCCAGCGAATCGGCAACCACCTTGTCGTCTTCAACGATGAGGATTGATCTTTCTCCCACATTTTTAGGCATCAAGCCTCCCGTGGGAGAAAACCGTGCTTGCCCACCGTGCTGTGAAGGATGCTGCGTTGTGAACCCAAGGTTGGCTATTGGACACTCAACAAATACAAGTAAGTCGATATCAACACGGAATCGAAGATGATTTTGACAAGAACACTTGGGATTCGCTTCCGGTAACGTGAACCACGTTACTGTTTTGCCGCCACGAGATGCCGGTCGTGCAAGGTTAAAGCTAACAATCGAATCGATTTGCCCCGCCGATGCCGTAGTGTTCAAGGCGGCCCCAGACATGAAGAAACTTCGGAATGCAAGCAGGAATAATCGTGAAGTCGTGCGGACAGAACGTGATGTCCAATGGGCGGAAAATCAAAAAGGAATTGAAGCCCCACACGTTTTGGCTTCGCTCGCACCCGGCACCGGATTTGTGCTGGATTGGCTTGCCGGCGGGTTGGCATACAGCCGCGATATTCAGGGATTTCCGATGCAATTTGACCAGAATGCCATCATGAATGCACACGGAGAACGTGATGACTCTGGCCGGCAATTGAGCGCGCTTTCCCGTTAAGGACGTGAAGCGGCTTCTGCTACTTCTGGTCGGGGCGGAGGGATTCGAACCCGTTTTAGCCCGGCCTACGAAAACTCGCATTTTCTGTGATTTAGGTGCAAAGCAAGAGAGGGTATGGACTTACTTGACGTCTATACCGTCCCCGCCTTCTCCCTAGTCTACATAAGGGACCAGATTCCCCGGGATCTTCGTATCCTTCGTATCCCTGAAAATGAGCGAGAACCGGTGGAAAAACAGCTTTGAATCGAGGGTGTTCGTGCCAAGAGCTCCGCCACCATGGAGACACGGAACACCAAGTCACCTCACTGTCATCGGATAGAAATATGAGGATGGATCTCCATCATGGGTTGTGGCGAGGAAGTAGGTGCCCGACGGCAGGCTGCGGAGATCGAGCGTGACTGTGAGATCGGCGTGATATCCCTGAACATTTGCGATTGCTGTGCCGGCCGCTTTACCTAAGGCACGGCTGCGATCTGTGGTGACGGAGACGACATATTTGCCGCCCGGGCTGAAGCTCGGAAGGATGACATGTGCAGTGACTACACGACGGGGAAGCACTACAGCAGGAACGGTCGTTGTGTCAGTGCCTCGGGTTGTACCAGCTTGGCTGAGGTCGATCGTCATGGCCACTGGAGTAGACAGCGCCAGTTCGGCCGGTGTCGTAACTGATTGGGTCCGCCAGTAGATCACCCCAGTTGCAGCCAAGCAGCAAAGAAGTACGGACGCCAATACCGCCCATCGCCAATTCGCCGCAGGACCTGAGTGAGGAGGAACTCCAATGCCTGCACCCGATTGTTCCTTCCGGAGCCTACGAAGTTCGATCAGCTCCCGCGTACACTCGGCGCACTTCAGGACATGCAGGTACTTTGGATCGGAGAGATCCAGTTTTTGGGGCGAGTACACCCACGTTTTCAGGGTGGAATGGTCGATACAGCCGATGCGCTCAGGATTAGGGTATTTTTCGAGGACGTGCTCTTGAAGCTTCTCAAAGAGCAACGTGTCATCGTCATCATCCTCGAAAAACGACTGACGCTCGTCCACTGAATCCTTCCCGGTCGCGTGAAGTACCTTTGCCGGAGTTTACTGCGGAGTACCCAGAATTCTCAATTTTTGTCGGATACGGTCGAGACACCTTTTGCATTTCTTTCGTATCGCTCCTGGGCTGGTAGCCGTTCTGGCCGCCACGTCGCTCCAGGACTCTGAGCTACCATACCGCATCATCAGCGCTTCGCGCACCTTGGGTGGGGCATCTGCAAGGATTCTTTCCGCGTCGATCGCTGCGTCTACTGCAGAAATTTGCGAACAAGACGTGGACGGTTCCGGAACAAAAGAATGATCTATGAAGACGAGTGACCTGCGTTCCTTGAGCCGACGTCCAACCTCCTGCCTGCAGAAGCGGGAGAGAACTGCGCTCACATCTTCGTGATCTTCGGGCGGATGGTCGGCAAGGTAGGCAACGGCTTGCTCAATTGCTCCTTCCATGATCTCCGCAGCGAGGGTTTCATCTCCAAGTACTGAGGCCGCGGCTCGTTGCGTGTCGGGCCAGTGTCTCTCAACGGCCGCGCGCACCGCCGGCATGATCGGCAAAGAACTGGGCGAGTCCTTCACGGTCCAGCAGCGGTCTAGGGGAGACGGGGAGGCCATGACTGAACAATGAGCAAAGTCCGATTGACATCCCTGATCGGGCACAGGTGTCGAGTCAGTAACGCCACTTTACCCGAAAACCGCCTCGATTTCCACATTTCGATCTAATTTTCCACGAGCTGCGTCCGTTTTTGGCATTTTCCACAGCCTTTATATGTATAGGGCTTTTTCTGCTCTTTGCGCGCTCCCCCTTGCTTGAGGTGCATATGGCAACCGCTCGCCCCTTACCAGGATTCGTCCCCAGATGGGGATCGGAAGCAATCGCTTTGGCGGAACAAGCCAGAGTGCTTTCAGGAAGCAAACTTGCCCAACTCGTTCGCAGGCTCCAGCGGCAGACCGGCCGCACACAGGAAGAATGCTGGCGATTTGTGATCAAGTACGGCATCAAGGCGGAGGTCGATCACCGTCGCTGGCATCCGGAAGAACTCGACGAGGCGCGTGAACTGCTCACGAAGTTCTCGGTGGAAGAAGTCGCGAAGCGACTGAACAGAAGCGCAAAAGCTCTTCGGAACGCCCTCCAAAGAAGACAACTGAGCGTCCGCGAGATTCGCTGCGATTGTTTTTCCTTAGAATCTCTCGCCCAGATACTGCACGTGCGTCGCAGCGAAATTCTGCAATGGATCGAGCAAGGTTGGCTGCAAGCGACGATCACGAAACAGGACAATCGGGCCAGCTATCGCATCACGCCCGAAGCCCTGAGTGCGCTCTACAAGCACCACCTCGAAGACTTGCTGAAGCGGCGCATCCCGAATCACTCGCTCTTCGAAGCATACGTTCAGTACTGTTTTTCACCGAAGCACACCACTGGCGAGCAGTTGCTGGAGGTCCGACGCGATAAACGCGAGCGACAGGCCTTCGCGGCGCTTCACAACGGAGAGGCTTTCTCTCAGGAGAACGAGGAGGATGACGATGGCACTTTCGACGTTTGAACCCCCAAGAACACAAGCCCAGCACTCGGTATGTTCTCACTGTGGGCGTTCCACCGATTCGCTGCGCCCGACCAGAGTCGAGACCGGATTGAGTGTTCTGGCGGGACTGGTCTTGGCATTGATGCTGGTGCCTCTGGCGGTCATTGCCTGGAAGTCGTGCTCTGATTTCCTTTCGGACAAAGTTTCGCACTCGATCTTCTATCATCCGCTCGAGGACTGGACCCGATACTAGCAACGTTCCACACCAGACTTCAATTTTCACGTCAGATGGAACCTCGAAGCTGCGCGCGCCCACTTGGAGGAGTGCATTGGGCTGAAGCCAAGAGTTGGCCCTCGAAGCGCCTAGATCGATGGCTCGGCCGAACGGCGGATCAACAACAAGAATTCATCAAGTACGGACGCTTTGCGCAGAATTCCTAGTGAACCGAGATTGAGGGAACTCGGCGCCTGCTGATCGCTCAGTTCCCGCGGCCTTCATTATCGATCCCAAGGGCTTTAGCTAGCTGCGGTGTATCACTCTTCCGGTACCAACTTCTCGTGACCATGTCATCGGGCGATGACGCTCGCGGGCGAACCACTCGGTCTTCAAATCGGCGTGATCGGTGACGATGATCTACATCTCCGGTCCCATCTCCACCCCCGCATCGTTAAATCAACTTGAAGAGGTTCATCCTCTGGTCCTCGTCCTTCAGGCCCTTGATTGCGCCATTGGCATCTTTTTCGGGCGGATTGTGTGCTGGGAGGGCTGATCCAAAAACAGAAACCCGGGCACATGCCGTTCCTTCTGACGGAACCACTTGTACAACGCTAAGTGCGCGAGCAAGTCGTATCCAACCCAATTTTCATCGCTCCCATGCGCGACAAAGGACCGGGCCGTTCGGGGTGTCCGCCACAACCATGAGCGCACGAAGATCAACTAGTCACATGAGAAGTTCGCATGGTAGGTCTAGCGAACTGTGGAGCAGGCTGAAAGCGCTTGGGAAATGAAGCATCTAAAGGCTCGATGACTCCGTAATGGATTAAACTCCGGCAGAAGACACAGCTGGTGTCGAGAATCAAGCCGGCAGTGCCACTGATCGTTTGGGGAAAGGTTCTGAAACATTCATGGATGGCTCAGGGACATGTCGAGCCTGCCGATCGTCTCGAGCAGGCTCTCAATCGCCTTCAACGGCGCGGCCACGCTATTTCCTTTTTCGTAGAATGCATCGGCCGTTACCCCGCAAGGGACTTGATTTCCGGAGAATGCCCCACTCATTGCGATCACACGGACAGTTGGAAAACGGCGGCGAACCATTGAGAGCAACTCAAAGCCGGACATGATGTTCAGATCGGAAAGCAAATGTCTGGAATCTCCTGGCGCATCTCAATCAACGCCATGATGCCATCCGACGCTGACCGGACCTGATGCCCGAGTACCTTGAAGGTTTGGGCCAGGGAGGACAGAACGGACTCGTCGTCTTCAGCGATCAAAATAGATGATCTGGCATTTCTCGCTCCGATCAAATCCTTGGGAGAGGTGCTCCCAGTATTCCAGCGCTTCGTTTGCATTACTGGTCATTTTTGACCGGTTCCTTTCCCCCTGGACCGGTGGGACGGCCCAAGGGACGTCTGGAGCACAGGCTCATTCATGGAGAATGAGCAAAAGTGACCAGACGTCTCGCTGAAGAGGTGCAAGCATGTGGGACAATACCGCGTAGAGTGTGAAACGGCGCAGATTGGCATTGATCTTCAATAAGACTAGCCATTTCAGGCATTTGCGTTCGCGATTATTGCCCTGAGCTCCATCTCGGTTTGGCACTTCCCTGTTGGGCGCTCCACATTGCTGGTGAATGGAGCGGAAAGGGAGACTTCGGAATGATTCAACCCGGTGGACCGAAATTCGATACTGCCTCTTACTTGGCACATGGCGGACCTGGGCGAAGAATCGTGCACCTAGAGCCAAAGCAGGGCCTCTTCTCACAGGGAGATCCAGCGGATTCCATCTTTTATTTGCAAAGTGGCCAGGCAAAGATCACGGTCGTATCGCAGGCGGGAAAGGAAGCCACCATCACGATCCTCGCCCCAGGCGATTTTGCAGGAGAAGAGTCACTGACAGCGACCCGTGGGCTGCGATTGGCCACGGCTACAGCCATCACAGCTTGCAGTGCGCTCAAGATTGATCGAGAAGAGATGATACGCATTATGCACGAGGAGCACGTGTTCTCCGATCTATTCTTGAAGTTCCTGCTGGACCGCAGCATGCGCACGCAGGCCAGTCTTGTCGACCAACTCTTCAACTCCAGCGAGAAGCGTCTGGCACGCATTCTTCTCTTGATGTCGGAGATCAGCAAGACAGGCGAGGCCGAACAATATCTCCCCAAGATTTCGCAAGAGACCCTGGCAGAGATGATCGGAACAACGCGCTCCCGGGTGAGCTTCTTCATGAACCGCTTCCGCAAACTCGGCTTTATCGACTACAGCGACCGAATCCAGGTTCACAAATCTCTGCTGAACGTGGTTCTGCACGACCAATTGCCGGGGGACAAGGCCGAAGAAGCATCCATTTTGGAGTCCCATCAGAAAATGGAGAAAATTCCGAATTAACAAATTTGCGCGCATAGATTGAAGCGATATCCAGCAAACGACGTCGCAGTATTATGGCCAACGTCGCTGCACACTTAAGCCGTGCGGGGTAGCGTGTAACGAAAGGGAACCGATGCTTTCTCCAAAAAAAACGCGTGACTTGGCCCGCAGTCTCGTTGCTCGCGAGTCAGATACGAGCACGACCTCACTGCAAACTGAACCAGCGAGTGTGCGGGTATACGAGAGATTGCGTCGACAACTCGGCGCACCCGTTGGAGCCGATGGGTTTCAGTCTCTCGCTACTCGTGCTCTGGCGCTCGCCCGGTCGGAGTCTCCCCGCCTCAGGGCGGTGCAGGTTATGGCGAATGGGGGTCTGCGCGGTCTTGGCGAAATTGGTTCTCCGACTGATCCCGATGACGATGGCAAGGCCGGAATCATTCTTATCGCGCAGTTGCTCGGGCTGTTTCTTACCCTACTTGGGGAAGCGACAACGCTGCGCCTAATAGAAGATCTACGCCTGCAGGCTGAAATCGGGACAGAGTCTATAGCTACCTCAGCGGACAAGGCGAACTCGGTGTCTGAAGACCTCGCAATCGCTGCGGTTTTCGAGGACCTTCTTCTGGAAATTGACAAGCTGAGGAAGGTGAGTGGGCGTATTGAGTATCTTGCAGGCAAACATCCTGGCATGGAGGAAGGGCTCTTGAGTGCTGCAGGAAGTGTTCGCAGCATTGCGACGGTTTTGGACGTTTTCACACTCATCCGAAGCAAGGCCGGCGGTTCGCAAGAAGACGCACCAGACCTACAAACAAATCGCTATATGAACTGAGTGGCGACGAAAATCATCCGAAGCTTTTGGATTTAGATTGCAGAACAACTTAACAGGTAGTCGTTGGCGAAAGTGCTTGCCACCCTGGTCCTTCCGTGAGGCATCACAAACATATAGGAGTCTTGCGCTTGGAGCGACGCGGGATTGAATATGACCATTCCCCCGGAACTGCGAGATTTAGCGCAACGGCTTCTCAGTTACGAAGCCAGCGCGGACAACATCTCCGAGCCGGTGGAGACGCCAACTCTCCGCGTTTATCAAAAGCTGCGCCAGAGTCTTAGCGAATTAGCCGGATCCGCCGGCTTTCACGCGCTCGCCTCTCGTGCTCTAGCGCTGGCGAGATTAGAAGTTCCCAGCCTTAGCGCGGTGCAGGTCGGAACGGATGGAAATCTCGAAGGTCTGAGCTCAATTGAGCCTTCGATAAGAGTTGAGCAGGATCGAGTTCATGAGGGTGGAGTCATTTTCATTTCTCGCTTACTCGGACTGCTTTTTGTTTTTCTTGGCGAAGCTTTAACGTTAAGCCTGCTGCGCGAGGCTTGGCCAGGTACTGCCCTTGATGATCGCAATTCGGGGAATGGGAGAAAATCGTGAAGCCTGAACAAAGAGTGACGATCAACAAACTACCAACCGGAGTTCCGGGCCTCGACGAAATTGTGGGGGGTGGTTTCCCCGAATACTCTTTTAACATCATCGCGGGTGCCCCCGGAAGCGGGAAGACCACCCTGGCACACCAGTTCGTATTTGCGAATGCGACGCCGGAGCGACCTGCGCTCTATTTCACGGTCCTGGGTGAGTCCGCCATAAAGATGCTGCGATACCAGCAGCAGTACACATTCTTCGATCCGGCCAAACTGCCGGATGCGATTCGCTTTATCAACCTCAGCCAGGTTGTCCTCGAGAAGGATCTGGGGGTGGTCTTGGAGCAGATCACAAAAGAAGTTGAAAAAGCCAATCCTGCTGTCGTGGTTGTTGATTCGTTCCGCACCATGGTGCGGCAGCCTAAAAGCGATATGGAGTTGCAATCCTTTATTCAGCGCTTAGCCCTGTATCTTGCCAGTTGGCAAGCGACAACTTTCTTGATCGGTGAATATGCCGAAGAGGAGTTGCGCGATAATCCCATATTTACAGTCGCCGATGGACTGTTCTGGTTGCGCCAGACAACGGAGCGAAACTCAATTGTTCGCAAGCTGCAGATCATAAAATTGCGCGGCCAGGCTTCCGTGCCTGGGTTGCACACGTTCCGCATCACTGAAGCCGGAGTGCAGGCCTTCTCGCGCACGTTTGGATTGACTGCACGCAAGAGAAATCCGCCCGGCAATCGGCGCCTTTCCTTCGGCGTTCCGGAGTTGGACAAGATGTTGGATGGGGGAGTGCGCGAGGGCGATAGCGTGCTCATAGCTGGGTCATCGGGCACCGGGAAATCTGTCCTCGCAACTCAGTTCATTGCGGAGGGCATACGCCACGGGGAACCGGGAATAGTGGCTGTCTTTGAAGAACGGCCGCAGGCCTATGCGGAGCGGGCCGCCAGTTTAGGTTTGGATCTGGAAACACCGCAGAAAGACGAGAAACTCACGATCCTCTACCTCCGCCCTTTGGATCTTTCGGTGGACGAAACCATGCAATCAATTCTCGACGCTGTCCAGAAAATCGGCGCGAAACGCCTCGTGATCGATTCTCTAGCGGGTTTTGAGATGGCTCTTTCGCCAGGCTTCCGCGCCGACTTTCGCGAATCGCTCTACCGGATGATCTTCGCATTGACTGGAATCGGAGTCACGATTCTAAGCACGGTTGAAGTAGATGAGTCCTTTACTGAATTTCCGTTCAGTACCTACTCCATCTCTTTTCTTTGCGACGACATCATCCGGCTGCGGTATGTGTCCATCGATGGGCAACTTCGCAAGATCATGGTCGTGATCAAGATGCGCGGCGGCAATCACGCCAAGGATATCCGCGAATATGAAATCACGTCGAAGGGCGTGGTCATTTTGGACCAACGCTTGACAAACTATCAGGGTCTGATCAGTGGAATTCCTGTGCGTCTGAACCGGTCCAGTCAGGAGGTACAGCCCTCTTATGATTCGGAAACCAAGGATCAAACCTAAGACACCATCAGAGAATCCAGAGTCCGATGCCAGTCTTCGCCTAGATTGGGAACGTGACGTGTCGGGCATGGAGCATTCCATGTTGGACACGTCGCCGCTGCCGGTGGCTGCACTTGCCGGACCGAATCACATCATTCGTTATGTCAATTCCGCCTTTTGTCGGCTGGCCTGCAAGGCTAAAGATGAATTGATCGGAAAGCCTGTCATCGAGGTCGTACCTTGGGAGGGTTGTCTTGGACTGCTGAACCACGTGTATAGCACGGGAGAAGTCAACGTCCAGACTGAACCGGAACGGACAGATGCTCGTTCCGCTCGTTGGTCGTACACAATGTGGCCCGTCCGAGGTGCAGAGGACCGCCCAGTGGGAGTCATGATGCAAGTGACGGAGACTACACAATTCCATCAGAGAGCAATCGCCGCGAATGAACAACTCTTGTTGTCAGGGGTGCGCCAGCATGAGCTCAGGGAAACCGCGGAGAGCTTGAACGCACAACTGAAACTCGAAATTGCAGATCGCAAGAGGATGGAACACGCCCTGGTCAACAGCGAAAAGCTCGCGGTGACGGCGAGATTCGCCTCAACCATGGCCCATGAGATTAACAATCCTTTAGAAGCAATGACGAATCTGGTCTATTTGCTGGCTCCTCTTCAAACCAGTTCCGAGGCACGAGCTTACATTGCCACGCTAGAAGAACAGTTGCAGGGCTTGCGCCGCATTGCTGCACATGCACTTAAGTTTCACCGGGACGGCAACAAGCCTGCAGAATTCAAATTGAGTGCGGTGCTCCACGAAGTATCGGACTTTTACCGCTTGCAGGCTGAGAGGCAAGGAATTGTAGTTCACCAGCGATTTGAGACAGATGGGACTATTCTGGCCTTCAGAAGTGAAATTGTACAGGTCGTTACGAATCTGCTGCTCAATGCGCTTGATGCCACGACCGCTCACGGGCAGGTCATCCTGCATCTATATGCTGCGCCAGTCTGGCTCTGCGAGGTCCATTCTTCATTTGGTTATTGCGTTTCGATCGCTGATTCCGGGAGTGGTATTGCGCCGCAAGATCGAGCGCGAATCTATCAGCCATTCTTCACTACAAAAGGAGAACGAGGAACAGGCCTTGGACTATGGGTAAGCGCCGGTATCGTCAACCGTATTGGTGGTTCAATTCGCGTTTGGAGCACATGCCGGCCGGGTCGTTCCGGCACATGTTTCTCTGTCTTCCTGCCCGACAAGCGAACCCCCTTCACGCCGTTCCATCGCCATCACAGAGCGTAACAGAGGCTCACGGCACTCGCCACCCGGCGCAATATGTTAGAGTCTCTCTTTGTGATACGGAGCCTGAATGCTGTTGAAGTAGAGATTGATTGGCGAGTACCACAGTTTTTCGGCGAATTCTTAGGACTGGCCATGCTCACGGGCGATCTGCTCTCGCTTCGTCAGTTGCAGCTGCCGGTGAAGTTGATCGTATTCAACGACAGCTCGTTGGCCTTTGTTGAGTTGGAAATGAAGGCTGCTGGAGTCCTCGAATTTGGAACCGAACTTCAGAACCCTGATTTCGCAAAGATGTCTGAGGCTGCAGGTGTCCTTGGGCTCAGGGCCGAGACATCGGATCAAGTCAGGCCGATGATCGAACAAGCACTTCGTCATGACGGGCCGGCTCTGGTTGAAGTCATTGTCAGTCGGCAGGAACTCTCCATGCCTCCGACCATTACAGTCAACCAGATCAAGGGCTTTAGCCTTTTCATGATCAAAGCAGTCCTCGATGGGCGCGGAAATGAAATTATCGACCTCGCCAAGACCAGCTTGGTGCGCTGATAGGAATAGGCCACTAAGATGATGGGCCCTTCGATCAAGAGACTTCTTCGCCCTGGCATGTCGCGAATTGGTGCATCGAACGCGAATACGCTCATCTCAGGAAGTCCTCAAGTCCGATTTTTGAAATGACAAGAAATTGAGTCTCTATAAACGTTAGGCCCCTAGTGATTTTGGCTGCACGCTTAATCGTGGAGGCACCTCAGTCAACACTCTGAAACTCGATCGCTGAGCTGAACTACCTTTCAACTGGGCTCTATTTTGATAGAAGGTTCGTCTCAAGCAATCCGACCGCACGTTCAAGTTGAATGTCGCGCCCGATCCGCGTTTGGCGCCAATCGAACTCGATCAGTTCGTCCGGTTCTATCGGCGTGCCTTCCAGAATTGAACCCTTCCATGTGAAATACGCGCCAGTCGGAAGTGCGAGCCGAAATCCGTTGCCGACCTTCACAGACGTTGCGGAGAGGAGCCGGCCTGCGGTTTTTTCCCCGACAATCATGGCGAGCTTGTTCTCCATTGCAAAGGCCACAATCATTTCGGCTGCGCTTGCAGTGTGGCGGTCCACAAGCAGAATGATTCTTCCGTGAAACGGCTGCGGGCCTAGTTCTTCGGTCTGGAGGACGATCGGCTTCTTCGCCATCATTGTGGGAGCGAATCGGAGCGCCAAGAGCCACAGCGTCTTAGTCGATGACGGAATCCGAGAGAAACGGCGGAATCCCTGCTTCTCCGATTCGAGATTTGCCGTAACGCGGCGCCGGTCCAGAGCAAAGCCGACTGGTATACGGTCTGGTGTCAGCAAGCTCATCACCCGAATTGCGGCGAGGCCTCCTCCAGTATTCCCGCGTAGATCGATGATGAGGCTTTCGACAGCTCCCCACTTTGCGATAGCACTGGAAATCTCGTTCGCTACTTCAACACCCACCATACCGGGGAACATTGCAACCTTCAAGTATCCGATCCCCTTCCCAAGTTCTCGGGTTTCGACGAGTGTCGGTTCCACAAAATGAAGCTTCTTTCCTTTTGGACGGGCGACATTGACGGTAAGCATGCGGCGCTCATCGTCGGCGCCGACAATCTCGACCTTGGCTTGTCTGCCCATTGCAAAAACTGGATGTTCCGGCGGAATCATTTCCCGTCCGTCGACAGAAAGGAGAATGTCCCCTGGTTGAATGCCGGCGATCGATGCGGCTCCTCCGGAGTGAACATCCTGAAATATCCAACGCTTTCCGTATTGAGTCTCATCGGCAAGGTAAGCTGCGCTGAGCGCAGCCCGGCTAGATGCTCTGCGGGCGGTGCTGTGAAAAAAACCGACATGAGACGTGTGCAATTCCGCGAGTAGATCGCTCATTGCTTTTTCGAATTCATCTGCTGTTGCAGCAGATTCAATTTGAGCCTTATGGCGCTGAACTGCGATGTGCCAATCTTCATTCAGCTTCTCGGGAGAATAAAACCTCTTCCGTAGGGCGGAAAGAACGTTCTCGAGAATGGCGCGCCTGTCTTGAGGTACAAGCTGGACAGTCATGGCTGGTCTTGCCATTGCATTTGTCGTCATTGATTTCTCCTCAAAGCGATATCGGCCTTGATCGGACCAAAGAGATTGGTATTGGGTTCACCATCAAGCTCGAAGCCAGCCCAGTAGTACGGCGGCGCGCCTGAATTGAGCATTGCAAGCTGAGCTTGTCGCAAAGCCTCTGCCTTACCCTCATGACGGCCAAGGTGCGCGTAGAAGTTGGCCATTAATTCGGCGGTTGAATGATCTTGGAGTTCCCAGAGGGTGGATACAACACTCTGCGCGCCCGCCTCGATGAACGCATTCACGACGTTCTCCACTCCTTCTTCGCCAACCGGACCCACTCCTGTGTCGCAGGCAGATAGTGTTACAAGATCAGCGTTGAGACGAAGACCTCGAATCTCACGCACCTGGAGTAGGCCGTCATCCGTGGCCGGATTCTCGGGTGCGAAGACGAGCGCGGACCGGTCTGAAATTTCGGGATCGACATATCCGTGGAGAGCTAGATGGATGACGTTGTATTGTCCTAGCGGAAGCCGCTTGAAGTTGGTCTCTGTCGCATGATCGCCTAGAAGAATGGTGCTTGGTCGTGGAAGGTCGGTCGCGATCGTTTTGACTTCGCGCTCGCTCTCCGGCAGTGCCACTAGTTCCCGTCGCTCGGGGCCAGAGATAGCTCGTCGCACTCGTGCAAGCAGCGTCGTCGGAATCGGGTTGGAAGTCCATGCTGCTACGCCGACATACGGAAGATCATCACGAATGGCCTCTTTCGATCGATGCCTAAGTATGGTTAGCACAGTGCCGGATGGTGCAACTGTCACCTGATGAGAAGACAGAACGTACTTTCCAGCATTCACCAGAGCGGCAAATGGGAGAAGATGTAGCTTTCCATCAGGTACAACAATCAAATCGTCCTTGTTCTTGAACTCAGATATCCCGCCTAGAAGCTCGTCGAAGAGCCGTTGACCCAACGCAAGGTCCGTCTTCTCTTTCTTCAGCGTCGACCGGTACTGTTCTGCGTCCTTCTCCAGAACATCTCTTGGCGGAAGCGTATATCGGTGGACGCTATCGCGGGTGACGGCAAGCGCGTATGATTGCGGGTCGCCAAGCACATACTCGACGAACAGCTCGGAAGCGCTCAGATTCAGTTGCAGCTCGCGTAACTTGACTGGAACCGGCGGCGGATTGTTGGATCCTGGATCAGTTCCGAGCTGCTGTTCGGCGCCATAGATCGCTTCCAGGATGTGAGCCCTAGACGCCGCATCATCGCTGTTCAGCAGTTCGACGTTCAGGTTCGTGAGCTCTTCTTCGGCCGCATCGGGCTCATGCGGAACGACAATCTCGTGGTGCGCGAGGCCTTGAGCTTCCACGCGTCCGCGTGCGCGCTCGATTGCTCGAAATGCTTCATCTGTGCGGCCCTGGTCGCTTAAGCAGGCGAAGTATCCTGCGTACACGGTGCTCAGATCGTTCAGGAGTTGGCGTTCGACGCTTGGCGTAGGAACCTTGCTGAGCAAAGCGTCAAAGAGGTCCGTACTCTTTTCATACAGCTCATCTGCCGCCTTGGCATTTCCCATTCGTGCCAGGATCTCCGCCTTGATCCCGAGATTCCTCGGGACAAAGTAGGGTTCATCGGGAATCTTCTGGTTGGCCTCGATTGCCTGGTTGATTGCATCCAACGCTGGTTGTAATGCCCCTTCTCGCAGATAAGCCTTCGCGAGCAAGCCGTTGACTTGCGTCAACCCGCGCCAGTACGAAAGCCGATTGGCGTACTGGGAGGAGAGCGTGAGATCGGAGATAGCGCGGTCCCATTGACCCATTCGTTCGTACACGCCCGCTCTCGTTTGATAGAGCTCATAGAGATGCCCGGCAAGATCGTAAGCGGAGACCCGGCGTAAGTCCTCCGCTGCCAAAGCCAACGCCTCGTCGTTTCGCCCGAGGCCGCTGAGTGCCTCAACTTTCGCGGTGATAGCAATCGTCGGGTATGCCGCTCCGCGGGTTTTGCTGGCGACTTTGATGGCCTCATCCAGCGGACCAAGGGCCTCTTGATATTTGTGTCCCTCGACCAAACCCACTCCGTACATGCTCGCGTATCGGATGTGAGCACCGGGATCCAGTGCTTTCGAAACTGTCCAGGCCTTCACCACGTCCTTCTTTGCGGTCGTGATGTCGCCCAGCAGGTACGCTGCTATTCCTTGCTCCCCGATCGCACGCACGCCCAGTAGGTAATGGTGTCGCCGATTCGCCAGCGACTCGACTTCTGACCAGGTTTGGCGCGCCATGCCGGAGTCGTAGTTCACTTCGAGCATCCCAAGAATCGTCAGGATGCGAAGACGTGTTTCCGGATCCTTGGCCTCTGGAAGATCCAGGTCCGCTCTCAAAACTGCTATTTGTTTGGGGACAGAAATCGAGGATTCGCTGTGCGCAGGCATCTGGCTTACCCTCGCGTAGAGAGCCCTCGAAAGCTGATGCCGCTGAACGAATTCTTTCTCGGCTTGTCGATAGAAGGGCTCTGCCTGAATCCAGCTATTGAGCCATGACAGATCGTCGGCTCGCTCCAGCAGCGCCTCTGGACCGTAAGAGATCCACCGCCGGAAGACTTGATACCCGACAATGCTCAACAGGGCGGCTAGAAGCAAACCGGCTGCAATGCGAAGGTTGGGGGAAGAGGCGATTCGCATAGCGGTCCGTTCACTTTGGCTTCAATACTGCCAGAACCTGGCTGACAGAGCAAGCCTGCCTACTAGAAGGTATTGAAATCACTATATTTATGGTCACCCAGCTCGAAAATCTTGGGATCAGACGAAATGCACAGTGATGTCGGCTAACCAATAACCAGAAATTCTGATCGCCGCCAGGCTTAGCACCTCTTGTAGGCTGAAGCAATTGCGCCCAAAGCTTACACCAGGTAGCCACTGCGCTAATCGTGTGGAATCAGCCCGGATTTTTGTGCGGTATCGAACTCTAGGCCTGAAGCGATCGACCTCCGAGGGCTTCGGAGTTCTTCAAACAGATTCACTCGCCATGGGGCGATCAAAGGACCTTAATCAAGTTCGCGATGACCTAACCGGGCTGAGTTCCGGATGATCCGATCCATTCTTCTCTTTGGGGACTGCTCGGCTGATCCTCTGTCCGGACAAATCGATCCAAGCCGCAGGCTCAGTGGCAACGACTGTGCCGAATGTTGAACAGAGTCGAACTGCAGTCTCATCTAACGGTCTCCGTTTGCGCGACTCCGTTTCTAACTACCCATTCAGCGTATAGCCGTCACCCAGGGTGTTGTTCGATAAAATGGCCGACGATTGCTGCGCACTCTTCGAGAAAGGCTCGATCTTCTCGTCCGAAAGCGCATCGTGAATGGCTATCAATGTCGATCTCACCGATAGCGTCGCCATCGACCCGAATCGGAACAACAATTTCGGACTTCGTTTCGAGCGAGCAAGCGAGATACCTTGGATCGGATTCGACATCATCAACAATGATGACGTCGCCGTGAGCAACGGCTGCGCCACAAATTCCCTGTGTGATCGGAATTCGCACGTGCTCAGTAGGCGCACCGCGAAAAGTCCCAAGCACAAGGACGTCAGGATCCTTGGTGTCGAGCATGTAGAAGCCGACCCAGTTGTAATGCTGCTGGCTTTCGGCGATACGAGATACGCAGAATTCCTGTAACTCAGCTAGATTCTTGGCGACGTCGGCGAACTGCCGAATATCAGATAGAATCCGCTCGAAATCAACAATGCTCATCTTGACCAATCTTGGCATAAATTGCGGAATTTTGACTTCAGTCTTGCTGTTATCTGTTGGATGACCGAGTTGGCCGGGCCTGCAAATGTGCTGGCGGGAGTATTGTGAGCCATCTGGACTGTTATAGTCCACTCCTCCCATAACGACCCTTAGGTTACATGGAATAGCTGTACTCAAGCACGTTACAAACCTTCTATTTATCAAGTGATGGGCAGCCTCTATCCTAAACGTGAGCGCGGCCAATCTCGCCTAACTGCTCTCACAAATAGAAGGGGGTAAGAATGAATGGGTTGACGCGTGGTTGTTGGGACACTATCGATCAGTGTCTCCAGTGGATTGGGAGAGGTACTGCCCGCCTTCTGCTGAGGAGGCATTCAACAACAAGCGAAAACGTTTTATATGCTGCAATAGGCGGTGCGCTCCTATTCGCGGTTTGCGGTGGAGTTGCCGGATTCGCTCTTTCAGATTCTTCGGGAGATATGGGCGTGATTTACGGAACGATCCTCGGCGCTTTGCTTGGCGTGTGCATAGGAATAATGTTCGGGTCAATTGTCGAAACTATCGACAGCATGATCAAGGACCTGCTGAGATCCGAGAAATCGAAATAGCTTCTAAATTCGGACGTGGAGGTTCAATCAGCCGTCTTTCTATGGCGTCCATGAGGTTTTCCAGCCGGTATGAGTTGTGAGCTTCTGATCTATGCGCGACAGTTGCTTCTGTGGATGTTTGTGGACTGATCCCAAAAATTTGCATTTCGGGAAGCAGTGCATCAATTGCCACATAAGATGATGCTGCAAGCTATCGAAATCCTCGGTTACGTATATAGCGCCGCCATTCGGAAAGAACTCGCCGTTGGCTCCGCACTCAATTGAGGCAGATTCTACAATCGGCAACAATGAATCAAGAAGATTGTCGAATTGAATCAGGCCGGCATCCTACCTGTATAGGAATGAGGCTTAAAAGTGCAGGAAGTTGCAGAGAAGAGAGCTTTTGGTAAGCCGGGGATCGAACCCCGATGGACACACAGCAACAAGTCCGGCGTAGGCACAGCGTACTCTGCGTCCAGCCATCTTTGGTTCACCATCTGGAACGGCATCGTCACGGAAGTCTACTATCCTACCGTCGACCGACCGCAGCTTCGCGATCTCCAATATCTCATTACCGACGGCAGGACCTTCTTCCATGAAGAAAAGCGCGATCTAGCTGTAAAGATGGAGCGCATCTCTGATCATGTGCTCGGCTATCGCTGCATCAATGCGGACACCAAGGGTCGCTATACCATCACGAAGTACGTCATCGGCGACCCGCACCTTCCTTGCCTGCTCCAGCGTACCCGCATCTCGGGTAAAGACAAGACATCTCTCACGGATCTGAAACTCTTCGCTCTGTGCGCGCCACACCTGGAGGGCGGTGGATCCGGTAATAACGGCTACGTCACCAGTGCGAACGGCCAGCGCGTCCTGATGGCGCAGAGGGGCGGCAAATGGATGGCAATGGGCGCGACCGTTCCCTTCTTGCACCTCTCTTGCGGCTATGTCGGTATAAGCGACGGCTGGACGGACCTTCACGACGACTTCAGGATGGATTGGGAGTTTGAGCGTGCCAGCGATGGAAATATCGCCCTGACAGGAGAGTTGGACATTAGCAAGACTGAGGAATTTACGCTCGGCCTCGCGTTTGGGGACAGCGAACAACGCGCCCTCGCAAATCTGTTCCAGTCTCTCGGAACGCCCTTCGATGAGCACTTGGCACGGTATACGAAACAGTGGGATGAGACGACCTCGCACCAGCGGCCGCTCAAAAGCACTTCCTTTGACAAAGGCAATCTCTATCACAGCAGCTACGGTCTCCTGCTTGCACATGAAGACAAGTTCTTCGCCGGCGCCCTCATCGCTTCGCTTGCTATTCCATGGGGCGAAGCAAAGGGTGACAACGACCAGGGTGGCTATCATCTTGTGTGGACCCGCGACATGGTCAACAGCGCAACTGCTCTGCTTGCGGCCGGCGACACGGCGACTCCGCTCCGGGCGCTTATCTACCTCGCCGTCTCTCAGAATGACGACGGCGGGTTCCCACAGAACTTCTGGGTCAACGGAGATGCATACTGGAGCGGCATTCAGCTTGATGAGGTTGCTTTCCCGATCATGCTCGCGTGGCGTCTTCGCTGCGAAAGTGGCCTGGCCGATTTCGATCCCTTTAACCTCGTTAGCAGGGGCGCTGCTTATCTGATCCGCAATGGTCCGGTCACTCAGCAGGAGCGCTGGGAAGAGGCCTCCGGCTACTCGCCCTCCACGCTCGCCTCAAATATTGCAGCTCTCATCTGCGCGTCGCTTCTCTTCCGTGAGCGCGGCGACACGGCGACCGCAACCTTCATCGAAGAGTATGCCGACTACCTTGAGTCTCACATTGAAGACTGGACTAAAACCACGACAGGTTCGCTCGTCGAAGGCGCACCTGCGTATTACATGCGGATTCTGCCCGAGCAGGTCGGCCAGGAGCACCCTGCGGAAGACAAAGAATCTCGCGTCCTGCACATCGCCAACCATGGCCCCGGTGAGCAGTCCGATTTCCCCGCGCGCAATGTCGTCGATGGCGGATTTCTGGAATTAGTCCGCTACGGAATCCGCAGGCCTGACGACCCGACCGTAGTCGCCACTCTCAAAGTGATCGACGCTGTGCTCAAGACGGACACGCCCGCAGGGCCAGCATGGCACCGCTACAACCACGATGGATATGGCCAGCGGCAGGACGGTGGTCCTTTTACGCAGCACGGTGTTGGCCGCGTGTGGCCGCTGCTCACCGGTGAACGGGGCCATTACGAGCTTGCCGCTGGCCGCAGCACTGAGACCCATATCCGCGCCATGGAGAATCTTGCTTCAACAACCGGCCTGCTTCCTGAGCAGTCCTGGGACGAGGACGACCGGCCCGATGTCTATATGTGGCACGGCCAGCCCACTGGCTCCGCCATGCCATTGATGTGGGCCCATGCCGAGTACATGAAGCTTCTTCGCTCCACTGCCGATGGTAAGGTCTATGACGCAATTCCAGAGGTTGCCAAACGCTACCTTGGCGAGTGCGGCAAGAGAAAGCAGTTCGAAGTCTGGAAGTCGAACCGCCATGTGCGCTTCATGCGAGTTGGTGAGATTCTCCGCGTGCAAGGCCATGCAGCCTTTATCCTTCACTGGTCGAATGATAACTGGAAGACTGTGCGGGACACTCAGTCGAGTCAAAACTCACTTCAGATCGACTATGTTGATCTTCCGGAATTAGCCACATCGTCGGGCACTTGCATTCGCTTCACGTTCTACTGGACTAGGGACAACAACTGGGAAGGGCGAGACTACTCAGTTACTGTGCGATAGCGTGCCCTCTTTTGCTGTCACAATCGACTCTGGCCGATCAGCACGCCGCCGAGAAGATCGTTCCTCAAAATCTCGGCGTGGCACGTCCATTGTCTTTCCGATCCTTGTCTCCGAAAGTGCGTCGCCAGTGGCTTTCAATGTCGATCTCGCCGACCATCCCATCATTGACCCGAACCGGAACAACGATCTCGGATCGCGTTTCGAGCGAGCACGCAAGATAGCGCGGAGCGGATGCGACGTCGTCAACAATGACCGGGTTGCCCTGAGCAACAACTGCACCGCATATCCCCTCGGTGACCGGAATCCGTACGTGCTCTGTAGGCGCACCGCGGAACGGACCGAGCACAAGAATGCCGGATCCTTCCTGTCCAGCATGTAGAATCCGGTCCGGTTGTAATGAGGTAGCCGCTCGGCCATGCGCAATATGCAGAATTCCCGTACAGCGACGATATCTGTTTCGGTGTGGGCAAACTGGCGAATATCCGACAGGGCTTGTGCGAACTCCGAATTGCTCATCAATTCCGTTTTCAGGTGCGTTTTTTGTTCGTTGGCTATCCGCGAGATGTGGATGCTTGTCGGACTCGCAGATGGGCAGGAGGTTGCTGCAGCGTCACGCCCAGGTTCACTGCAAAGGTGCTCACGGCTGCGAACTCAATGATTGCCGATATCGGGAGTATTTTCCAAGCGGGAGCCCAAATGTGTTCATAGGCGAGCGGCTCGGCCGCGACTCGCAGGAGACACCCGGTAAACAGCAGAAGCAGTGACCAGAACATCAATCGTGTGCTCCACAGGACGCGCATTCCGGAAAATGCAGGCAGAACGCGCTGTCCGATGGCAAAAACCATCCCGGCGACGTAGCCGACTGTGATGGCGTGGCGACTGGCGCCCCAGATTCCTCCTGAAGAATCCCAGATCACCGCCATCATGCCCATAATGCTCGAAACTAGCAGCCAGACATACGTGATACGCACAAACCACGGAAAGCGTGGATCGACATTTGCCAGCTTAGGCGGAGCGATTGCCGGAGTCCACACATGCAGCGCATCGATGGCCAGCAAAGCTGCAATCAGAAACGCAACGGTGGCGACGGGCAGCAACGACAGAAAGGTAGCGAGAACCCCCGCCAGGCTGAATCCATATGCCGCATACAACCTGCGTTCGCTGGGTTGCCGAAGGCCTAGGAAAATGGGCAGCCAGCGCGCATTGAATCCCCAGATGGTTGGCACCAGTACACCCCAGACGGACAGAACAACAAACTCCTGATCGATCTCATGCTGCAGCGCGGGAGAGTTTCCGAATAGACCCTGCCAAAAGAGAAGTCCGCAGTTCACAAGCAAGGCGACCATGAAGGCGACGGTTGACAGGAAGACGAGACGCATCCATGCTTCCGGCTTTCTCTGTAGAGCCTCGGGGCGATGCCGACGCACCGAGAGAAAGAACAGAACGAAAGCAAAAAGTTGCAGGAAGCCGGAGAACGGCAGTGCGATCCGCCATGCATCTCCAGTGACTCCACCGAACCAGCGCGCGAGCGCGCCTATAGTCCAAACTGCCCATATGATCCAGCCGGCTCGCGCTGGAAAGTTCTTCGTGCCCCTCATTTTGGTCAGCGAGTAAAAGCCGATGCCGAGAATGAAGGAGCCGATCCATCCAAAAATCTGGGCCTGTCCGTGAGCCTGTAGCCAAGCCTGGGGTATCGAGGAAGGCTGGTGCTCCTGCGAAATGCTCAGAAGATTCCATGCTCCCAGGAATGTGCCCGGCAACAGCATGAACAGCATGCCGCTGATCACGAAAGCTATGACCAGGCGCTGGCTATGACGTTCGCCAGCGATCCTCGTGGTGTCCACCTGGCTGGTAATCTGCTGAAATCCGGTCATGCCCCCACCCCACGCGAATGCAAACATCGTCGTCTTCTGGTACCCGAGTTCAGCGTGCATTCGGGCTCGACTTTATGTTGGACGTCCTTGCACAGGTCTGCAACGACTTTAGTCACGGCCTGCCCGGGATTCGGCGGGTAACGTAGCCGCTATACTTTTGGACGTAAGAGCAGACCCATTACGCAGAAACGCAATCTTTGAGAGACTCCTCGAATTCAACGAGAGAGAATTTTCTCCCAAAGTCTTGATCAACCAACCGGGATACCGTTTGGCCCTTCTGAACATCCGCGCCGACCAAGGCGTTCTCGAGCACGCCGCGAAGGTCTTGGTCACCATCTGCGCCATTACTGGTCGCATCAAGTTCGATGGGAATAAGACTCCTGCGGAACTAAGGTTCCGCAAGGTATTTGCAGTCGATCTTCTATCATCCACCCGAGGACTGGACGCGATTCTAGTACTGTTCCACGATGGACTTTGATTTTCGCCGGATACGCCAATAATGGAGGTTCTAGGACGTAAGCGCTCGTCTGGATGAGCGCAAAGGCGCGTTTAATTAAGTTTCACTGTGCGCAGAATAGTTGCGGTCCGATATGCTATGTTGTTGGTCGCGGCATTCTGGTAAAGCGAGATCGAACCTGCGAACTCATTCTTGATAAGTATCCGAAACATTTAGAGAAGTCAGACAGTGAGTTGAGAAGGCGCAGCGGCCGGGCATTCATCTGCAGAGATGAGTCTCGCGTTGATTGAGAAATGAATGGGCTTGTAGTCGAAGTCTATCGAACGGACACCCACATGATCAGGTTTCTCATTGGATTCTTAACGGCGGTTGTTTTAGTTCTGTTGGTGCTGTTTTGTTATGTGCGTTTGGGATTTGTCGACCCTCGCGCCGACGTTGAACCAGGTTCATTGGAAAAAAAGGTTGCCATGCCGGCTCTGGATGCTTCAGTTGATCGGCGCGCACCGAGTATAAAGAACCCCATTCACCCTACCGACGAAAACCTTCTGGGCGGCATGAAGATTTACCAGGCGAATTGCTCGGGCTGCCATGGGGATATTTCTCATCCTCATCTGGCCTTCGGAGATTCGTTTTATCCACGCGCTCCTCAATTCGTCGAAGATGCACCAGACATGCCGGAAAATCAGAACTTCTACATCATTCAGCACGGAGTGCGTTTGAGCGGAATGCCGGGATGGAAGTCGAGACTCAACGAATCGGAAATCTGGCAAGTAACTACCTTTTTGAGCAATATGGATAAGTTGCCGCCGCAGGTCTTGGCCGTCTGGAAGATTGCAGCGACCGGAACGGGAGCAGCAGGTTCATCAGATGCGGGAACGATAACCCCAACAAAACATAGGCGTATGGACATGTCCGGACCTTGAGATTTTCTCTGAGAGCCGAGACAGGTTTCATTTTCAGGACGAAGCTTGCGGCCGCCAGATTGTAACAAGAGTCAATTTAAGTCAAACGGCGGCCCTCCTGAACTGCTTCACCGCGCGTTGCGAACGAACTAAGTAGGCTGCCGCTCCTGCAACAAACCTCATAAAAGCTGAATTGCGAGAACCATGCACCAGCGACAGGTATACAAACCGTCGGGGCATCATTCCGCCGGTGCAAAGTCGTATTTTTACATCTTCAACGACTGCACGTGGATAATGTCGCCTTCTTTCTTGCCACTGACGCTTACGCGCAGGTGGTCTTTCTTGGTAGTGTTCTGCAGGAGCTTCATCGCCTCCGCGTTTCCCTGAGCATCGAATTTGAGGTAGTGTCCGTCCTTGTCGAGTATGCCGAATCCACTCTTGGCACAGGTTAGTGCGCAGGAGCGGGTATGTGAGTCGGGATCGGCCTTCGCCTTAGTCGAGCATTGCGTGTCGATAATTGAGACGTTGTTCCACTCCTCGGCGGACGCTAACAACGGCAAAGCCATCGCCAGGATCATCAACAGGACAATTCTTTTCATTCGAACACTCCTTTTAAGTCAGACGTTTTGAGAAGCAGTTGATTTAGGCGATATGCTGGATCGTCTTTGTCTCCGAAACTCTGTGTTCGAGCCCGGAAGTATTTTCGAGCAAGGTTAATCCGCGGACTTCTGTAAGCTTAGCCAGGACAAAAGCCCCAAGCGATAGCTCGATATCGCGTACTGCAATATCGAGGAACAGTCCCTGGGATGCAAGGCTAGCGGCAATTGCCAACAGCCATGCCATCACAATGTAGGCTGCGTACCGTGTGAAGCGGCTGAATACCAGCAGGCCTGCGACAATCTCGACGACGCCAACAACATGCATGAATGCCGGCGCGGATATGTGCAGGAGTGTCGGTACGACCGGATTCAAGTACATTTCCCAGTTCGTAAGCAGGTTGAAATATTTATCGATCCCGGCGAGCAGCGCGGCTAGTCCCAGCCCGACGCGCAGCGTCCACCAGGCGTGGTTGAGTCGCGGATCAAGGCGCATGGTTTACCTCCACTACACAATGGAGCGCTGAGCGGGCATTCGGTTACACAGGAACTTGGTGTAACAATTGGGAGGTTAAGGACTCCAATAGATAGAGAGAGGTTGGTGGCAAGTCGACAATGACTAATTTGCCCACGTTGGAAAAGGCCCATGTAGAGGGATGGGCAGACGAGGAAATCGTGCGTCGCGTGCTCGAAGGGGACCTGGAGTTGTTCGAAGTCCTCATGCGACGCCACAATCAACGCCTCTACCGTGCAATAAGGAGTATTCTTCGTGACGATTCTGAAAGTGAGGACGTCATGCAGGAAGCGTATGTCCGCGCATATGAGCATCTTGGACAATTTGAGGGTCGTGCGCAGTTCTCAACATGGCTTACGAGAATTGCTGTCAATGAGGCACTTAAGCGAGTGACCGCCCGCGGAAAGCTTGATCCGCTCGACGAGGAGCAGTACGAGGGAGAAAAGGGAACCATGCCAGCGTTTCAGTCAAATTCGCCTACACCGGAAGCCAACGCGTCTAGCAGCGAATTGAAGAGCCTGCTCGAAGAGGCGATATTAGCCCTTCCGCTCACGTACCGCACAGTTATTGTCCTGCGCGATGTTGAGGAAATGAGCACGGCGGAAACCGCTCAGGTTCTTTCACTCACTGACACAAACGTGAAGGTCCGCCTCCATCGCGCCCATGAACTATTGCGCGGTGAACTCTTCGCACGTGCCGGAGCGTCCAGTTCCCAAGCGTTCGGGTTCCACGCAACCCGGTGTGACCGGATCGTTCGCGCTGTCTTTGAAAGGCTTGAACTGGGCAACCGCGCGAGACAGTAAGGAGAGCATGGCATGCATCACTGCAGGGCAACGCACCAGAGTAGACGACGCTGAAGGGCTGCTGGCTCACCTGTGCGCTGAAGAATACGGCGGTAAGTGCTTTTCAGCCCACGCAGTTATTCTCCAGTCCGGGCAGTAACTACATCATCTCCGTATGTGGCAAACATGGACTCTCTCCTGCCAATACTAGTGGGGACGATGTTGACCGGTATTCGGACAACTCACGCGGAACGATGCCCGAACGGTTCTTCCTTCGTCAGGAGGTAAGCCGGGAAGGCCGTGAGCTGTGCTGATCGCTTGTCGGTTCATCGCACCAAGGGAGACCTTCCTTCCCTGTCACGAACCTAAACAAGCTCAGCTAATGGAAACGAACGATGACTACGAGAAGGCTCAA
>Ga0207639_10000389_pt1 | contig 30261 bp, 20 predicted proteins | sample KBSCornC32_FD_184299 | JGI IMG/M metagenome (GOLD analysis project Ga0207639, IMG submission 184299) | Corn rhizosphere microbial communities from Kellogg Biological Station, Michigan, USA - KBS Corn C3-2 (SPAdes) (version 2) | ecosystem: Host-associated > Plants > Roots > Rhizosphere > Soil ...
CGTGCTTCGCGCAAGTTCCAGTCGAAATCGATTTCGCGGCGTTTGCTTTTGATCGCCGCGTCCTGTCTGTAGTCGTAATGCAGGCCCTGTGGTTTGCCGTCGGTCCAGCGAAATCGGGATTCCTCGCGCACGTCCAGTCCGAGCAGCCGGGCCATGCCGGCGCTGCCGCGCGTCTGGCTGCGCAGCGTCCAGCTGCCGTCGGCATTCGCGACGAGCGAATAATTCGCGTCGCCGATCGGCTTGCCGTCGCGAACGACGGAATACGTCGCATTCATCGGCTGCAGGTTCGCGGCGCCAACCGCACTGGCGAATATCAGCGTCGCTGGAATCAACAGGATTTTGCGCATTTTATGAATCCGAGGAGACTCAGGTGCCGGCGAGTGTGCTGGCACCCTGCTGAATGTCTTCCAACCGCAGCGGTTTGACCAGTGCGTGGCCATCGTACTGCACAGCGCGCGCGCGGAGCGTCACGCGGCCACGTGCGATCACGCCAACCGTTGCGACGAGCAGCTGATGTTCCAGGTGCAGCAAGCGTTCGGCGAGCAACTCCGGCGTGTCGCCGGCGAGCACCGGCAACTCGACTTGCGAAATCACCGGCCCGCCGTCGAGTTCCGCCGTGACGAAGTGCACGCTGGCGCCATGTACGGCATCGCCCGCCTCAAGCGCGCGTGCGTGCGTGTGCAACCCTGGATATTTCGGCAGCAGCGACGGATGGATGTTGATCACTTTACCGCGCCATGCCTCGATTACCGCGCTGTCAATCACGCGCATGTAACCGGCCAGCACGATCAAGTCCGGTGCGAATTCCGCCGCACGCGCGAACAGCGTGCGATCGAAACTCGCGCGATCGGCAAACTCGCGCGGCGCCAGGGCGACGGCTTCCACTCCGGCGTTTTCGGCAAGCAGCAACGCCGGCGCCGTGCGCTTGTCGGAAAGTAAAGCCCGAATCCGGATCGGCAGTTCGCCACGATGTTGTGCGGCGATCAGCGCCGCGAAATTGCTGCCGCGGCCGGAGGCGAGTACGACGACGTCGAACATCACGCCCGGCTTCAGCGAATGTGCACGCGATCTTCGCCTCGCGCCGGCACGATCTCGCCGATCGCGTGTGCACGCAGGCCGAGTTTGCCGAGAGCGGCGATTGTCGCATGCGCGGCGTCGCGCGCGACGATCACGGTATAGCCGATGCCGCAATTGAACGTGCGCCACATTTCCTGCTGCGGCACGTTGCCTTCGCGTTGCAGCCAGTCGAACACCGCCGGCAGCTTCCAGCTCGAGGCATCGAGCGTGAGGCCAAGCGCGTCCGGCACCACGCGAATGATGTTCTCGATCAGCCCGCCCCCGGTGATGTGCGCCATGCCGTGCACGGACTGCTGCGACAGCAACTGCAGGATCGGCTTGACGTAAATAGTGGTCGGCGCGAGCAGGGCGTCGGCGAGTTCCACGCCGCCGCCGAGATCCAGATCGAAAGGGTTGCCGGCACGCGCGAGGATCTTGCGCACGAGCGAATAACCGTTCGAGTGCGGACCGCTCGATTCGATGCCGACGATGGCATCGCCGGCGTTGATCGCGCCGCCATCGATCAATCGCGATTTTTCCACCGCGCCGACGCAGAAACCGGCCAGGTCGTATTCGCCCGGCGGATACATGTCCGGCATCTCGGCGGTTTCGCCGCCGATCAGCGCGCAACCGGCGAGTTCACATCCGCGTGCAATGCCGCCGATCACGCTGACCGTGGTCTCGACATCGAGCTTGCCGGTGGCGAAATAATCCAGAAAGAACAGCGATTCGGCGCCTTGCACGAGCACGTCGTTGACGCACATCGCGACGAGATCGATGCCGATCGTGTCGTGGCGATTCAGAGTCTGTGCGAGCTTGAGCTTGGTGCCGACGCCGTCGGTGCCGGACACCAGCACCGGTTCCTTGTAACGTCCTGCCAGCTCGAACAGGGCGCCGAACCCACCCAGTCCCGCCATCACTTCCTTGCGGAACGTGCGCGCGACCAACGGCTTGATACGTTCGACGACTTCCTCGCCGGCGTCGATATCCACGCCGGCGGCGCGATAAGTCAGGGCTTCCTTCTCGGCGGACATGTGCGGCAGCGCGATAATGGGCCGTACATGATAGACGTTTGCGGTTCGATTCGGCAGACTGAGGCCTGCCCGCCCGGTCGAAATGGACGTTTCCGATGGCTTTCCGGTTTGTTTGGTTCCTCGCGTTTTTATGCGGCATACCGTGCGCGGCCGCGGACAGTCTCTATACCGGCCAGGTGCCGGTGGCGTCGCAATCCGAACGGGACACCGCTGCGGGCCTGGCGGCGGCGCTGACCCAGGTGCTCGCGAAACTGAGCGGCGACAATGCCGTACTGAGCCGTCCCGGCGTGGCCAAAGCGGTCGCGCAACCGAACCGCTATGTCCTGCAATACCAGTTTGCGCAGGAAGCCCTCAGCGGTCAGGCGCCAGCGCGTCTGACGCTCGTCGCCCAGTTCGATCACACCGCGGTCGACCGCCTGCTGTCCGATCTGGGTCTGGTGCGCACCGAGACGGCCGCGGATACCGCGACCGCCGCTGCGGCGCCGGTGACGGACACGCGTCCGCAAACGTTTCGCGTGTGGGTCAGCGGCGTGAATTCGGCGCTGGACTATGCGCGCGCGGTCGGTGCGCTCGGGCGCAACGACCTGGTGCGCAGCGTACAGGCCGAAGCGGCGCGCAACGATGGCGTGCAGCTGCGCGTCGAGGTCAACGGGCCTCTGCAGCGCCTGCTCGATTCGCTCGCTTCCGGTCCCGTGCGTGTGCTCGATGCCGCGCCGCCCGTGGAAGGGGTGGATGCTTTACTGGGCATTTCTCAATAATCCGTGAATTCGCTCTGGCGCCATTTGCCCAACGCGCTGACTGGCTTGCGCATGCTGCTGGTCGCGCCGCTGGCCTGGCTGATTCTCGCCGCGCGCTATGACGTGGCGCTGATCGTGGCCGCGGTCGCCGGCTTGAGCGATGCACTCGATGGGTTTTTTGCCAAGCATTTCGGCTGGCAGACGTGGCTTGGCGGCATACTCGATCCGATTGCCGACAAGCTGATGCTGGTTGCCTGCTTCATATCGCTCGGTCTCGTCGGCGCACATCCGGAATGGTTGACCTGGCTCGTCGTCGGGCGCGATGTCGTCATCGTCGCCGGGGCGGTCGCGTATCACAATCTGATCGGGCGGATCAGTGCGCAGCCGACGCTGTTTTCCAAATTGACTACTTGTATACAAATTACTTACGTGCTCGCCCAGCTCGTCAACCTGTCCACGTGGTTCAGCCTGCCGCGCGCGGGCGTGCAGGGGCTGCTGTGGCTGACCGCGGCGTGCACGGTCGCCAGCGGTGTGCAGTACGTCGCCGTGTGGTCGGGCAAGGCGCTGCAGGCGCGCGCCCAGAGGGTGCGGACGTGAACAACACGCTGCGTTGGCAATTGCTCGCGCTCGCGGCGCTGGTCGGCGTCGTGCTGTGGCTGCTCGGGCCGGTGCTGACGCCATTCGCTGCCGCGGCAATGTTCGCGTACCTGTTCGACCCGCTGGTAGGGCGCCTGCAGCGCTGGCGCCTGAGTCGGGGAGCCGCGACGACGCTCGTCTCGATCATGCTGATCGTGCTGCTTGTGCTCGTGTTGCTGTGGCTGATCCCATATCTGGAGCGCCAGATCAAGACGTTGCTGCAACACCTGCCGGACTGGATCGCGTGGCTGCAAAACGACGCGGTCGGCTGGATCAACGCGCGCTTCGGCCTCGCCCTCGAGATGCCGGATGCACAGCAGCTCGGCGCGATTTTCCAGGAGCACTGGAAGGAAGCCGGCGGTACCGCGGCGACCGTGATCGCGACGGTCGGCAAGTCCGGTTTCGCGCTGGTCTCGCGTGTCGTGCACCTGATCGTGGTTCCGGTCGCGTTCTTCTATCTGCTGCGCGACTGGGACGCGATGATCGTCAACATCCACGACATGCTGCCGCGTTCGGTCGAGCCGACCGTCGTGCGTCTGGCGCGCGAATCGGACGAGACGCTGAGCGGCTTCGTGCGCGGGCAGCTGTCGGTGATGATCGTGCTCGGCATCTTCTATGCGGTCGCGCTGCTCGTGATCGGCCTCGACGTCGGCCCGCTGATCGGCATCATCGCCGGACTGATCAGCTTCGTGCCGTATCTGGGCGGAATCCTCGGCGTATTGATGGCGGTGATCGCCGCGCTCGTGCAATACCACGATGGGTTGCGCGTGATCCTCGTGCTCGTCGTGTTCGGCATCGGTCACGTGCTGGAAGCCTATGTGCTCGTGCCACGCCTCGTCGGTGAAAAGATCGGCCTGCATCCGCTCGCGGTGATTTTCGCTATACTGGCCGGCGGCGAATTGTTCGGTTTCCTCGGCGTGCTGCTGGCATTGCCGATCGCTTCGGTTGCGAACGTGCTGCTGCGCTACGCGCACGAGCGCTATCGCGCCAGCGATCTGTACGTGACCAGCCATGCGCCGGCCCTGGTAATGCCGCAAGCGCCGCCAGCGGATTCGCAATGAACAGCCCGCAGTTGCCGCTGACGTTGCGCTGGCCGGCGCAACAGCGGTTCGAGACGTTCGTAAGCGGCGACAACGGCGCTGCGCTCGCGCTCGTGCGCGCGGCCGCGCACGGCGATCCGGCGTGGGTTTTTCTGAGCGGACCGCCCGCCAGCGGCAAATCGCATCTGCTGCTCGCTGCGTGCGCGCAGGCGAGCGCGCAAGGGCGATATGCGCAGTATGTGTCGCTGGCCAAACTCGGCGATCGGGCCGTCGACATCCGCGCGCTTGGCGGCAGCGATCTGCTCGCTCTCGATGGCGTCGACGCGATTGCGCGGGACGCGCTGGCCGAACACGCGCTGTTCGATCTGTACAATCGCTGCAAAATGGAAAAATCCACTTTGCTGTTTTGCGCCGAGGCGCCGCCGGCGCAACTCGGATTCGGCCTGCCGGATCTCGTCTCGCGCCTGGCCAGCTGCGCGCAGGCGCTGCTCAAGCCGCTCGATGATGCTTCGCGTCGTCAAGCCGTGCGCCAGCGCGCGCAGACACGCGGGCTCGTTCTCGACGACACCGTGCTCGATTGGCTGTTTGCGCACTCGCCGCGCGATCTCGGCAGTCTGAGTGCGCTGGTCGAGCGCATCGATCACGCGGCACTGGCGGCGCAGCGCCGGGTGACGGTGCCGTTTTTACGCGATCTACTCCTGCGTTCCGGCGAGTCCTGACGAACTCGCAAAAAAAACGGGTGAGCCTCTCGGCCCACCCGTTGCGAAGCGCTTGTTGCGACCGCTATTTGACCGTGAAGGTGACGTCGTCGAGCACGAACGAGGTTTGCACAGACGCATCCTCGACACCGTTGAACTTGACCGTCACGCTCGAACCCGCCGTGACCGCCACATTGTAAGTATGCAACTGGTAGCCAGCAGCGGCGTTGACATTGGAGAACGTTGCGACGGTGGCCGAGCCGACCGTTACCGTCAGTTTGTCGTAAGCCGTCGTACCGGTCTCCGCGGTGTCGATGTGCAGATAGAACGACAGCGTTCCGGAAGTCTTGCCGGACGGGACCGTCACGGTCTGCGACACCGTGTCGGTATGCGTGCTGCCGTAGCCGTTCATCCATGCGTCCCAGGTACCGGCATGCGGCGGTTCACTCGTGCTGTTGCTGACGACGCCCGAGGTCGTCGTCCATGGCGCTGCCGTACCGGTTTCGAAACCGGTGTTGCCGAGCAATTGAACGGACGTGCTCGCGGCGGCGACATTCAGGCTGAGTGTCGCCGTATGCGTCAGCGTGCCGGAAGTTCCGGTAATCGTCACCGTGGCCGTGCCGGTCGTGGCCGAAGCGCTGGCCGTCAACGTCAGCGAGCTCGTACCGGTCGTGCTGCTCGGACTGAAAGACGCCGTCACGCCGCTCGGCAGGCCGGACGCGGACAACGCCACGCTGCCGGTGAAGCCGTTCTGCGGGGTGATCGTGATCGTATCGCTGACGCTCGAGCCTTGCGTGACGGAAGCGGAGCCCGGCGTGGCCGTCATCGAGAAGTTCGGCGATGGTGTGCCACTGTTGACGGCGAAGATCAGATCGTCGTGATCGTCGTAGGCGCCGGTACTGCAGGACGAAGCGCTGCCTTGGTAGCGGAAATTCGCGCGGATCGCCTGCAGGCCACCGCTCGGCAGCGTAAACGATGTCGACAACGTCTGCGCCCCGGACGCCGAAGGCTTGATCGTGCTCAGGAACACCCACGACGGACTGTTCGCATCCGCCGCTGAATACAGATCGAGCGCGTCGGTCGTGCCGTAGGCCCATACCGTCGCCGTGATCTTTGCACTCTTGCCGGCAGTCAGCGGGCCACCATCCGCGCTCGCGATCACGAGCCGATCATCGGATTCGGCCGAATGGAACGTGCCGGAGGTGCCGTCCGCGCACGAATTGTTGATCGTGTTCGGCTGATTCGGCTCGGCGCCTCCGGCAAGGCTGGCGCGGCCGAGCAGCAGCGATGGCCCGGAATCGCACGCGGAGCCCACCGTCGCGCACCCCGGTGCTTTCAATGTGGAATTGTATACAGCGGTCTGGCCGCCGCCGCTTGCAGCCAGTACCGTCAGATTGACAGTCGTGGTATGGCTCAGGCTGCCGGAAGTTCCTTTGACCGTGACGGCGTAGGTGCCGGTTGCGACAGCGCTGCCGACGTTCAGGGTCAGCGTGCTCGTGCCCGTGGTGCTGCTTGGGCTGAACGAAGCGGTGACGCCGGTCGGCAAACCGGAAGCGGTCAAAGCAACGCTGCCGGTGAACCCGCCGGAAGGGGTTTCCGTGATCGTCGTCGTCGCGCTCGCACCCGGATAGGCACTGACCGTTCCCGGCGATGCGGACAATGCGAAGTTTTGACCACCCGAGCCCGGATTGAACTGAATGTCGAGAACCGGGTGCAGTTCGATGCCGTTCGGCGCAACGCCGGTCTGACCGTGCAGGAAGTCGAAGAAACCGACGCCGGTGATCTGCACCGGAATGTTCGCGGTCTGGAAGCTCGTTGTCGCCGAATATTTGCCGTCGAACTGCGCGCGCGCCGCCTGGATATAACTGGCGAACGGACTACCCGCACCGACGCAAGCCGGATCGGGAATCTCCGAGATCATCGTATTGCCGGCGGCATCCTGGATGACCAGGTGATAATCCGAATCGGTTTCAAGCTTGTACTGCGTCAGCGTCGCATCCACAACGAACACCGTATCCTCGGTCGGGGCAACGCGATTGTTGGCCGGCAGGGTTGACGGTGCGGTCAACGAGCGCAGATAACTGATGCTCTGGATGACAGGATTGTTGATATCGACGGCATTGATATCGGCGTCCGTACCGGTCTTCACCGCCCAGCGTTCCACGCCGCAGCTGCCGGTACTCGCATTCGGCGTAGCAATGAGTTCTTCGTGTTCGTCGTCGGATGTGTAGCCGAACACCTTTTGTTCTTCAGCCCAGGCCGGCGACAGCGCGCCGGCAAGAAACAGGGCAGCGAGATTGCCCAGAAGCATCTTCTTGTACAAGTACATGTGTAACCCTCCCAAGTCGCAACTTGCCTGTCCGTGGCGCAACGCAGCAGGAACTGATGTCCTGTTCTGCGGCCGCTGGCGTCTTTATGACGCCGGCTTGCATCCTGCTCCCGCCGGCAGCGGGCATTCGCGCCGTTGCTCCAATTGCACGCAACGACGCGAAAAATCGGATTGAACCCGTTTGGAGTTACATCGTTGTGACGACGCGAGCTCCGCCCGGCGGAGTAGCGTATTAGTGAGCTGCGCGTTAAATATCCCTAAGAGAGCCCGCAGTTGTCCGGACAGCTGCATGAACAGCCCGCTCCCAGACCGGAATTGCTGCTCTTAGCGCCGCTCGGGGCGGCGAAGTTCGGCCAGTCGCTGCGGCGTACCGACGTCGCTCCACGCGCCGCGGTAATGTTCGCCGCTGACAGCGCCGTCACGCATCGCCGCGCGCAGAACCGGCGCCAGGGCAAATTTCCCCGGCGCATGTCCGGCGAGCAGCTCCGGCCGATAGACGCCGATGCCGGCAAAAGTCAGGCGCCGTTCGTCGTGCACGAGTCCGTGCTCCAGCGCGAAATCCCCGCGCAGATTGTGTTCGGGGTTGTCGACGAGAACGAGATGGGCGAGCCCGGCGGGATTTTGCGGCAATGTGGAAAAATCAAAATCGGTAAAAATATCGCCATTGACGGCCACAAACGGATCGGCCCCAAGCAGCGGCAGCGCGCGCAGCATGCCGCCACCCGTCTCCAGTGGCTCGGGTCCTTCGTATGAATAAGCAATATGCAAACCCCAGCGCGCACCATCGCCGAGCGCAGCGGGGAACTGTTCGGCCAGGTGCGAGGTGTTGATTACAACATCGCCAACGCCCGCTTTGGCGAGACTTTCCAGATGCCATTCGATCAGACGCTTGCCGCCGACTTGCAGCAGCGGCTTCGGCGTCATGTCGGTCAGCGGACGCATGCGCTCGCCGCGCCCGGCGGCGAAGATCAGCGCGCGCATGCGGGAGCCAGGATTTGGGAATTCCGGATGCGCAGGTCTCGCGCACCGACCGCCTGTTCGAGCAGCCGCGCAAACTCCGTGAGTTGCGGATACGTGCAGGCCACGCCGAGCACGTAATCGAGCACGCGCTGCAGATCGGCGAGATAACCCGGCTTGCCGTCGCGGTAACAGAGGCGGCAGAAGATGCCGAGCACCTTGATATGCCGCTGCAGGCCGATCAGATCGAACCAACGCCGGAAAGTGGGCGCGTCGACGTCAGCGTTGAATTGCATCCGATAACGTTCCCGCCACTGATCGACGCGCTCAGCAGGCCAGACGACATAACAGTCGCGCAGCAGCGAGGCGAGGTCGTACGTGAGCGGCCCGAGCATCGCACCCTGGAAGTCGATGATGCCCGGATTGTTCGCGGACGTGATCAGCAGATTGCGGCTGTGATAATCGCGATGCATGAAGCGGCGCGGTTGTTCGAGCGCGCCATCGACCAGGAACGTGAACGCTGCTTCGACGATATCCCACTGCTCGCAGCTCGGCGCAAATCCAAGATGCCGGCGCAGGAACCACTCCGGCATCAGCTCGAGCTCCATGGCGATCTGCGCGCGATCAAAAACCGGCAGCGCGTTCGTATCGACATGTTGCAGGCAGGCGAGCGCGCTGCTGGCGTCGGCGTACAACGAATCGGCCGTCGCTTCGGTCAGCTCGGGCAAATAGGTGCGCGTACCGAGGTCTTCCATCAACACGAAACCCTGGTCGAGGTCAGCGGCCAGCACCGCGGGCGTGTGCAGGCCGGCGCGGTACAGGCGTGCGCCGATATCCAGCCACGTTGCCGTGTTCTCCTTGTCCGGCGGCGCGTCCATGACGATCCAGGTACTGCTCCCGTTGCCGACGCGCCAATAGCTGCGGAAACTCGCGTCGGCCGAGGCAACCTCGATCTGCAGCGGTTTGCGCAGGTGCTCGCGAGCGAATTGCAGACGCGCTTCGGCGCGGAGGTCGGACATCGCAAATTCCTGTTTTGGCTGGAATTAATTGTAGCCGAGTCGTCGATCCGGTTTGACGCGGGCACCTCAAAACAGTACCATATCGGTACGAATTGGCGCTTCCCGCATCATGTTACGAGTCAGCAAGCTCACCGATTACGCGACGGTCATCATGACCGTGCTCGCCGACGCGGCCGACGTGCTCAGCGCGCAGGACGTCGCGGCGCGCGCGCGCCTGGAACTGCCGACCGTGAGCAAGCTGCTCAAACAGCTCGCGCATGCCGGGCTCGTCGATTCGTTCCGCGGCGTCAATGGCGGTTACCGGCTCGCGCATGCGCCTGCGCAGATCACGATCGCGCAGATCGTCACGGCGATGGAAGGTCCGATCGGCATGACCGAATGCAGCGCCCACGTCGGCCTGTGCGATCACGAGTCGCATTGCGGTGTGCGCGTGAACTGGCAACGCATCAATCAGGCGATCGCGCACGCGCTCGCGAGCGTCACGCTCGCCGACATGCTCAAGCCGGCGCCGCGCAAGCGCGCATCGATTCCGATCCAGGTGGCCCTGACATGAGCGCCATCGAACGCGAAATTCAAGGTGCGCTGAACCGTCGCTACGAAGCCGGTTTCGTCACCGACATCGAAAGCGAAAGCCTGCCGCCGGGTTTGGGCGAGGACGTCGTGCGTGCAATCTCGGCGCGCAAACACGATCCGGAATGGATGACGCAGTGGCGGCTTGGCGCGTATCGGCATTGGCTGACGATGACGCCGCCGCAGTGGGCGAAACTCCGGATCGCACCGATCGATTTCCAGGCGATCAGCTATTTTTCGCAGCCGAAGAACCGGCCGAAATCACTCGACGAGGTCGATCCGAAACTGCTCGAAACGTATGACAAGCTCGGCGTGCCGCTGCACGAGCGCGCGCGCCTGGCCGGCGTTGCTGTCGATGCCGTTTTCGACTCCGTATCGGTCGGCACCACATTTCGCAAGGAACTTGCCGAAGCCGGCGTGATTTTCTGCTCGATGAGCGAGGCGATCCGGGAACATCCGGAACTCGTGCGCCAATATCTGGGCAGTGTGGTGCCGAGCGGCGACAACTACTTCGCGGCGTTGAACTCGGCGGTGTTCTCCGATGGCAGCTTCGTGTTCGTGCCCAAAGGCGTGCGCTGCCCGATGGAGTTGAGCACGTACTTTCGCATCAACGCGCGCGACACCGGCCAGTTCGAGCGCACGCTGATCATCGCCGAGGAACGCGCGAGCGTGTCGTATCTGGAAGGCTGCACGGCGCCGATGCGCGACGAGAACCAGCTGCACGCGGCGGTGGTCGAACTCGTTGCGCTCGATGATGCGAACATCAAGTATTCAACCGTGCAGAACTGGTATCCGGGCGACGAGGAAGGCCGTGGCGGCATCTACAATTTCGTCACCAAGCGCGGCGACTGCCGCGGTGCGCGCAGCAAGATCTCGTGGACGCAGGTCGAAACCGGTTCGGCGATCACCTGGAAATATCCGAGTTGCGTATTGCGCGGCGACGGTTCGGTCGGCGAGTTCAATTCGGTCGCGCTGACCCATCATCGCCAGCAGGCCGACACTGGTACGAAGATGATCCACATTGGAAAAAATACAAAAAGCAAGATTGTCTCAAAAGGAATCTCTGCTGGCCGCGGCCAGAATACCTATCGCGGCCTGGTCAAGATCGAGAAGGGCGCCGATGGCGCGCGCAACCACACGCAGTGCGACAGCTTGTTGATCGGCAAGAAATGCGGCGCGCACACGTTTCCGTATATCGAAGTGAAGAATCCCGATGCGATCGTCGAACACGAGGCGACGACGTCGAAGATTTCCGACGACCAGCTGTTCTATTGCCGCAGCCGCGGCATTGCCGAAGAAGACGCGGTATCGATGATCGTCGATGGTTTCTGCAAGCAGGTGTTCAAGGAATTGCCGATGGAATTCGCCGTCGAGGCGAAGAAGCTGCTCGAAGTGTCGCTCGAAGGAGCGGTCGGGTGAGCGCCGCGATCGTCGCGCGCAGGCAATGGCCGGCCGTCGCGATTGCATGCGCGGTTGCGATCGCATTGGTAGGCATGCTCGTCGCCGGGGTACTGCACGCGCAGATCGGGCGTTCGATTCTGCTCGCCGGTTTTGTCGCGGTGAGTTTCATCGCTTCGCTGCTCGGGGCTGTCGGCGGTCTGATCCTCGCCAATACGCGACGCAACGTCATGTGGATGCTCGCCGTTGCGCTGTCGATGACGGCTTTTCTTGCGCTGCTGGCCATCGTGCTTTCGCTGCTTGGACCGACATGAGCACAGGATCATGCTGAAAATCGACAACCTTCACGTCCGCGTCGCCGGCAAGGAGATTCTCAAAGGCCTTGCGCTGCAGGTGAATGCCGGCGAAGTGCACGCGATCATGGGTCCGAATGGTGCGGGCAAATCCACGCTCGGCAACGTCCTGGCCGGACGTGACGGCTACGAGCTCACGCAAGGGTCCGTAAGCTATAACGGCACCGATCTGCTCGAACTCGCACCCGAGCAGCGCGCCGCTGCCGGAGTGTTCCTCGCGTTCCAGTACCCGGTGGAGATTCCGGGCGTCAACAACACGTATTTCCTCAAGGCCGCGCTCAATGCGCAGCGCAAATATCGCGGCGAAGCGGAATTGGATTCGATGCAGTTTCTCAAGGCCGTGCGCGAAAAGCTGCGCGTGCTGCACATTTCCGACGATCTCATGAACCGCGCGGTCAATGCCGGGTTCTCGGGCGGCGAGAAAAAACGCAACGAGATTTTCCAGATGGCGTTGCTGCAGCCGCAGCTGGCCATTCTCGACGAGACCGACAGCGGCCTCGACATCGATGCATTGAAAATGGTCGCCGACGGCGTCAATGCGATGCGAGATCCCAAGCGCGCATTCATCGTGATCACGCATTACCAGCGCCTGCTCGACTACATCGTGCCGGATTTCGTGCACGTGATGGTCGACGGTCGCATCGTCGAAAGCGGTGACAAGTCGCTCGCGCTCAAGCTCGAAGAGCACGGTTATGCGTGGATTGCCGAGCGCAAGCTGGTTGGCGCTGCCTGAGATGGACGCCGTGCTCGACAAGGAAGCGTGGCGCTACAGCGAACGCGCCTGGAATGCGCTGCACGCGCAGGAATTCACAGCGGCGAACACATCCGCGCTGTTGCCGGTTTCACTGGTAGAGCAGTTCGACTGGCCGGAAACGCGCGCTCGCCGCATCGTGTTGGTCAACGGCCACCCACATTCGGAAGATGATCTCGTCGCTGTAGCAAAATTTCGATTGACTGATGGTCGACTTGCCGACGGCGAGTGCCTGCATCTTGTGTTCGTCAATGCGCCTGGCCCGAACGCCGCACGCTGGGGACATGATTTGGCGTTGACGCTCGAACACGGCAGCGCGGAGATCATCGAACAGCACATCGGCATCAATGGCGCGGACGTACTCGGCCAAGTGACCTCGCACATGCGCGTGAGCACGGGCGCACACTTGCGCGTGACCGCGCTCAGCGATCTGCCGGACTCGGTTTCGCTGTATCACCGCGAAAAGGTTTCGATCGGCGCAAGCGGCGCGTACTCGTCGACGCTCGCGCTATTCGGTGGCCGCTTGCAACGTTTCGACATCGACGTGGACATGGCGGGCGAGCAAGCGAACTATGTATCGCGCGGTGTCTTCGCGCCGCGCGGTCGCCAGCATATCGATGTGCATCTCGACGCGCGCCACAGCGCCCGCGACACGCGCAGCGACGTACTCTGGCGCGGCGTCGCCGATCAGCGCGGACGCGGGATTCTGCACGGCGCGATCACGGTCGCCGCCGGCGCCGATGGCGCCGATGCGCGGTTGCAGACGAAGAACCTGCTGCTCTCGCCGCATGCCGAAATCGACGCGCAGCCGGTGCTCGAAATCTATGCCGACGAAGTGAAAGCGAGCCACGGCGCGACGGTCGGCCAGCTCGACGAGCGTGCATTGTTTTACCTGCGCTCGCGCGGCGTGCCGCTCGCGGCGGCGCGCAGTCTGCTGATCAGCGGGTTTTGCCGCGAAGCATTCGATGGCGTCGCCGACGCCGAATCGCGCGCGCGCATCGAAGCGCTGTTGGCTGAGCGCTTGCCGCAAGCGGGAGAGACAGCGTGAACGCCATGCCGCAAACCCCGCCGCCATTCGATCCGCTGCTCTATCGCGCGGATTTTCCCCTGCTCGCGCGCACCGTGCACGACAAGCCGCTCGTGTATTTCGACAATGCCAACACCGCGCAGAAACCGCGCCAGGTGATCGAGGCGGTCGCCGCGTTTTACCGCGAACACAATGCGAATGTCGCGCGCGCCGTGCACACGCTCGGCGAGGAAGCCACGAGCGCGTACGAAGCGGTGCGCGCCAAGGTCGCCAAGTTCATCAACGCGCCGTCGCGCAACGAGGTGATCTTCACCAGCGGCACCACGCAGGCCATCAATACCGTCGCATACAGCTACGCGCTGCCGCGGCTGCAAGCCGGCGATGAAATCCTCGTCACGACGATGGAACACCACGCCAATATCGTGCCGTGGCAGCTCGTCGCCGCGCGCGCCGGTGCGCGCGTGGTCGCCGCACCGGTTACGCAGAGCGGCGAAATCATTGTCGAGGAATTCATCAAGCGGCTCACGCCCAGCGTGAAACTCGCCGGCATCGTGCACGTATCGAATGTGCTCGGCACGATCAATCCCGTGCGCGAGATCGCGCGCGCCTGCCGGGCACGCGGCGTCGCTTTGCTCGTCGATGGCTCGCAAGCGGCGCCGCACCTGCCGATCGACGTGCAGGCACTCGGTTGCGATTTTTACGCGTTCACCGGCCACAAGCTGTTCGCGCCGACCGGCACCGGCGTGCTGTGGGTGCAGCCGGCGCACCTTGCCGCGATGCCGCCGTTCTTCGGCGGCGGCGAGATGATCAAGACGGTCAGCTTCGAGAAGACGACGTTCGCAGATCCGCCGCACAAGTTCGAGGCAGGTACGCCGAACATCGCCGGTTTCATCGGCCTCGGCGCCGCGCTCGATTACGTCAGTGCCGTCGGATTGGACCGCATCGGTGCAGCCGAACACGAATTGCTCGTGTACGCGACGCACGCGCTGCGCTCGGTGCCGGGCTTGCGCCTGTTCGGCGAAGCGAAGGAAAAAACCTCGGTGCTCTCGTTTCTGATCGACGGCGTGCACGCGCATGATCTGGCGACGCTGCTCGATCATGAGGGCGTCGCGGTGCGCTCCGGCCACCACTGCGCCCATCCGCTGATGCAATTTTATGGAGTGCCTGCGACGCTGCGGGCCTCTTTGTCGTTCTACAACACCAAGGCGGAAATTGATTATTTCGTCGAGGCGATTGCGCGCGTGCGCAAGATGTTGGTTTAGAAAATAACGTGGGAATATTGCTGCATGGATACTGTTGTGGAGCGAGCGGGTTTGGGTTTTCGCAGCGCGGGTGCTGCCGATGTCAATGCAATCGTGGCGCTGGTCGAGTCGGCCTATCGCGGTGACGTGAGCCGTCAGGGCTGGACGACCGAGGCGGATTTCCTCGAGGGCCAGCGCACGGACCCGGAAGGCGTCGCGCAGGTGATCGCCAAGCCCGCAAGCCGCGTACTGCTTGGCGAACAAGCCGGCGAATTGCTCGCATGCTGTCATCTGGAAAAACTCGGCGATGCCTGTTACTTCGGCATGTTCTCGGTGCGCCCGCTGTTGCAAGGCGGCGGCGTTGGCAAGCAGATGCTGGCCGAAGCCGAACGCATCGCGCGCGTCGAGTGGAAATGTACAAAAATGGAAATGACCGTGATCTCGATTCGCGACGAACTCGTCGCCTGGTACGAGCGTCGCGGTTACCGTCGCACCGGGGTGTTCAAGCCATTTCCGTACGGGGACGCGCGGTTTGGCATCCCCACGCGCGACGATCTGCGTTTTGAACTGCTGGAAAAGCTTTTGTGAGTAACTGGATCCGCGTCTGCGCGCGGACCGAACTGCTGCCGGGCGAGCATCGCGTCGCCTGGGACGGCGATGTCGCGATCGCCGTATTCAATATCGACGGCGAACTCTATGCCGTCGAAGACGTGTGCACGCACGACGGTGGCGATCTTGCCACCGGCGAACTGCACGGCTATGCAATCGAGTGTCCGCGCCATGGCGCCCGTTTCGACGTGCGCACCGGCGCCGTGCTGTGCCCGCCCGCGTACGAACCGATAGCGAAATTTCCGGTGAAGACCGAAGACGGCGTGATTTATTGCCGTGACGATCGCTGGGATTGAGTGCAGCTGAATCGTCGCGAACTGGCCGTTGGGGATTTCCACCAATTGCGCACATTGTGTCCGATTTCGCGCTTTAATCGGCATCCGCGGATCAAAGTGAGAGTCGTCACACGCGGAGTCGATCGTGACTTCAGATTGCGAAAGGAGTCGTCCCCTGAGCCCGCCAGGCTGGCTGTGGCCGGTCGCGTTCCTCGTTTATGCCTTGGCCGCCGCGATGGGCCTCGCGCTCGCATTTCCCGGCACCAATGCAACGCCGTTCTGGCCGCCTACCGCGATCGCGCTGGCATTGCTGTATCGCTACGGTTTGCGTTTGTGGCCGGTGATATGGGCCGGGGCGTTTACGATCAACCTGCTGTTCATGCTGCGCTCCGGTGTCGCGCCGCTGCCCGCCGTCGCAGCGGGCATCGGCATCGGTGCCGGCAATTCATTGGAGGCGTGGCTTGCCATCTATGCACTCAGACGCGTTGCCGGCGATCAATTTCCGTTCGATGGCCTGCGCGGTCTGATCGGATTTTTCCTCGCCGCGGCGTTGGCGCCGGTGATCTGCGCCACGATTGGCGTAACGTGTTCGCGACTTGCTGGCATGAGCGGCGCCGTCTCGTATGGTCAGAACTGGTTTACCTGGTGGGTCGGCGATACCAGCAGCGCGTTGACGATGGCGCCGATCCTGATGATCGCCGTGCAGGCACATTGGCGCATGCCGAAGCGCGCACGGGTGCTCGAGGCGGCCGCACTCGCGCTGGTCCTGGTGTCGGGTTCGATGGCGGCATTCGGCATCGCTCAGACCTACGGCGATTATCGCTATCCGATGGCATTTCTCCTGCTGCCGATGATTTTTTGGGCCGTGCTGCGCTTTCAGAACGCCGGCGCCGCAAGTGCGGTGTTCCTGATTTCAAAGATTGCGGTGCTCAGCTCGATTGCCGAAGTTGGACTGTTCGCGCGCACCGACGTCAACGAATCGCTGGTGCTGTTGCAGGTCTTCATCATTGTCCTGGCGGGCACGTCGTTGAGCCTCGGCACGGTATTGACCGAACGCGGCAGACTCATCGCGCGACTGGCCACGTCGAATGCCGAACTCAACGCACTGGCATTCAACGATCCGTTGACTGGACTGCCGAACCGGCGCGCGTTGCTCGACCGGCTGCAGCAGGCCGAACGGAGCGCGCGCCGACACCGTAAACGCGCCGCGCTGCTGTTCCTCGACCTCGACCGTTTCAAGCGCATCAATGATTCGCTCGGGCACCAGGTGGGCGACGAATTGCTCAAAACGGTTGCGCTGCGCCTGCGCCATGCGCTGCGCGACGAAGACACGGTGTGTCGTCTCGGCGGCGACGAATTCGTCGTTCTGCTCGGCGAGATCGACGCGGCGACCGATCCGGGCGTCGTCGCGCGCAAGCTGATCGAAACGTTGCAGGAGCCGATGAAGCTGGCGGAATACGATCTCGGCGTTTCCACGAGCATCGGCATCGCACTGATCCCTGACGACGGCGCCGACGCGAAGCTCTTGATCCGCTACGCGGACATGGCGATGTACCGCGCGAAGGAGCGTGGCCGCGGCAATTTCCAGTTTTACAAGGAGGAAATGAATCTTGCCGCGATCGCGCGTCTGGAGCGCGAACACGAACTGCACAAGGCGCTCCAGGACAAGCAGTTCTGTATTTTTTACGAGCCGATCGTCGACGTGCGCACGGCCGCGATCATCGGCGTCGAGGCGCAACTGCACTGGCGCCATCCGCAGCGCGGTCTGCTCGCGCCCGAAGAGTTCATTCCGCTCGCCGAGGAAACCGGACTGATCGTCGAGCTCGGGAGCTGGGCGCTGCAGCAAGCCTGTGCCGAAATCGGACAACTACTCGACGACGGCCGCCAGAATCTATCGCTGTCGATCAGTATGTCGTTGCGCCAGCTGCACGACCACAATCTTGCGGAACTGATCGAGCGCTCGCTTGGGCGCACGCGCATCGAGGCGCTTTGGCTGAACCTCGAGATCACGGACCGGCTGCTGCGCGAGGACGTGCTGGCCGAGCTCAAATTCCTCAACCCGCTGGGTCGCACCGCGATCGCGTTGACGGTCGACGATTTCGGCTCGACCGAGTCGGCGATGCGTCTGCTCGCGAGCCTGCCGGTTGCCGCCATCAAAATCGATCACAAGCTCGTCGCGCGCCTGTTTGACGATCCGGCGGCGCGCGATATCGCCGTGGGAGTGGTCCGGATGGCCCGACGGTTCGGTGTCGAAGTGCTTGGCGAACACGTCGCGACGCAGCAGCAAAGGGACTTCCTTGCAATCAATGGCTGCAAGTACGCGCAGGGCTTCTGGTTCCATCGTCCGCAGCCGATCGCCGAACTCGCCACGCTGCTGCCGCGGACGGGCGCGGCGCTCGCTGCCAGCTGAGGCCGATTCGCTCAGCGACTGATCGCAACCAATAAAGTCCGAAAGTGCTGACCCGTCCTCTTTCTTGATTTCTTGAGTTTTTTATTTCGGGCAAAATCTGTCGTGGTCCGTAATGAGCCAGAAAAGCCTGCTCGCAAAACTCTACAGCCAATAAGTCCGTGTTGATCTAAATGGAGCCGGTCAACTGTAAACATTGTCAGCCGATCTCCGCTCATTTTCTCAATGAAAACGTTTTCATTCGCTAATCAGAGGAATTTTTGCGCTTTTTTGGACTGCGCTACGTAGCGATTTAGCCGATAATAGGCCTGCCGGTCAGGGTTCTTTCGGGGTTTTCATCCATGCGTTCGCGATCACAGCCATTAGGCTGCGGGGGTCTGCGTGTCCTCGCATTTCTTGCATCTTTGCTGCTTGCGCCCGGGTGGGCGCGCGCTTCGGATCCGGCAGCGGTCAATGGAACTGCTTGGCTGCAGACCCACGTGCAGAGCAATGGCTCGTTGCTCAACGAAGGCATTTCGATTGCGACGCCATTGCAGGCGAGAGCTGAAGCGACACTGGCCTTAGGAACAGCTGTTCCCGCGGCACTCGTTGGAACGGTTTCTGCAGATACACAGATCAACACCGATTATCTCGCGCGTCGCGCAATGGCGTTGCGTGCTGCTCAGCAGAGCGCGAGCGCGGTGATCAGTACACTTTCGAGTTCGGCGAACACGGACGGCGGTTGGAGCAATGCGTCTGGTTACGCAACCGATGCTCTCGATACCGCGCAGGCGTTGACCGCACTGTGTGGAGCACACGCATCCTCCTCCGTGATTGGCGCCGGCGCAGCGGAACTGCAATCGCTGCAGCTGACCGACGGTGGTTTCGGTCTCACCTCGTTCGACGATCTGTATGTCTCGCTCTGGTCGCTACGCGCGTTCGATGCATGCGCGCAGCAGGTGCAGGTCACATCATCGGCGACGCCGCTGAAAACCTGGGTACTTGCGCAGCGTAATGCTTCCAACGAGTTTGCTGATGTGGAGTTCAATGCGCTCGGCTTGCTCGCACTCATTGGACAGATTAACGAGTCCGCTGTTCTTGCGCCGCTCGTGGATGCTTTGCATGCCGCACAGGCAGGCGACGGTAGCTGGAGCGAAGATCCTTATCTCACTGCGCTTGCCGTGGAAGCGCTCAATGCTTACTCGAACATTCCACCGCCGCCGACGACCGGTGGCATCAATGGCGCGGTCACGGATGACACGGGTACCGGTTTGATCGGCGCAACAGTCCTGCTCGTGGAGGCACCGCAATTTGCAACCAGCAGTGCGTCCGCTGGCGCATTCTCGTTTAGCGGTGTTGCGCCCGGTACCTATACCGTCAAGGCGCAGGCGCCGGGATACAGCAGCGCGCAGCGCACGGCAACGGTCACGGCCGGCAAGATTGTGAGCGTAGGAAATCTCGTGCTTACGGCCGCGCCGCTGACCACGACGCTCAGTGGTCGTGTGCAAAATAGTGCAGGGGCCGCGATTGCAAACGCAATGGTGGCAGTCGGGACGGCCTACGTAACCACCGATGCGACAGGCAATTACACATTATCGGGGTTGCCTGCAGGATCGGCCACCATCGTTGTCAGCGCTTCGGGTTATCAATCTGCGACAGCTACAGCAACGTTTGCCGCGGGGACGTCGTACGAGTTCTCGCCCACGCTGTACAGCACAACGCCGCCGGCGACGTCCGTCACAGGCCGAGTTATTGATTCGAGTACGTCCATACCGATTGTGAACGCGCAAGTTGCCTCCGGCACACAAAGCACGTTCAGCGCTGCCGACGGGACGTTCACTCTCACGGGCGTGTCGAGCGGCAGTTTCTCAATGTCGGTCACCAAGTCCGGTTATACGACCGCGACCGTTACTGGCATCCTGGGAGCAGGGGCTAACAACGTCGGCACGATCCCGATGGGGATTGCGCGGACCACGAGTTCGATCAGTGGCGTAATCACCGACGCCGGGTCCGGGTCGCCGATTACCGGAGCGGTCGTCGCCATTCAAGGCACGGCACTCGTCGCGACGACGGACTCCTCAGGCCATTATTCGATTTCCTCGATCAGCCCGCTGAACTTTGTCGTCACGTTTAACGCGGCGGGATATCTGACCCAGCAGACATCCGTGCAGCTGAATACGCCGGGCGACGCGACATTGAATGGGGCGCTCGTGCCCGCCGGCAGCAGCAATGTCTCATTCACATCCGTGACAATGTCGGCTGCACAATATCTTCCGAATGATGGTCTCGATGTCCACGTCACCGCGAATAATTCCGGGAACACTGCGGTCGACTTGGTCGTTCAGGCGGACATTCTCGACAGTCAGAACAACGTGGTGGCGACACTACTGGCGAATCCTGTTGGGATACCAGGAGCGGTCACGAACAACCCTGTCAGTCTCGCCGCATCTTCCAACACCAATCTGACGCTCGCCTATCGGCTGCAACATCAGGCTGCCGGAAATTACAGCGTACAGGTGCGTGGGTTCAGCACGGCTGGACAAGTCTTGGCCGAGGGCAGCACAAGTTTTGCGGTGCAGGCGATAGCTTTGTTCGGCGGCGCGGTTGATGCCGATCCACCGCTGCTCTCCGCGGGCACGAACACGCCGGTGCACGTCACCGCGAAAGCGGGCGATATGGGCAATCTTCCAATTCCAGTCGGAAACGCCAGTGTCACCGTCACGCTCGAGTCCGTGGACGGTTCTTACAACCCGGCCGATCAGGGCAATTTGAAACTGCGCGCAACCGATCCGTTGTTCCAAACATCGATCGATGCTTTCGCGGATCCGGATGGTTCGATCTACACCTACTCGCAGACAACTGACGAGATCATCAAGACGACGCCATCGGGCCAAGTCAGCGTCGCCGTGAATCTCGCGCAATATGGAATCGGCTGGGTTCGTGATCTGGCGCGGGACAGCAATGGAACGTGGTGGCTGACGCTTGGCGGATCGCGAGTCGCCAATATCACGTCGAATGGGGTCTACAGCGAATTCAATTTGAAGACCACGAGCGTGTTGAGTCTTACGGTGGATTCCGCTGGCAATCAGTACTACTTGGACAGCGATCACATCGTCAAGCGCGATCCGCTGGGCAACGAGAGCACGATTTGGTCCGGTGGTCTTGCCAATCCAGTAGGGCTGGCGCGGAATCCCGACGGCTCATTTGTCGTGTCGAACAGCTACTACGGGAGCGGGTTCCTGATGCACATGGGAACTGACGGCAGGCTGACGGGGTTCGCCGGAGGTCTGAACTATCCGAAAGGCGTCGCGCTCGGGCCAGATGGCAATTACTACGTGGCCGATTCCGGACAAAACGCAGTGATCAAAGTCACTCCGGCCGGTGCGACCTCCGTTTATGCCTCTGGCTTGCACAGTCCCTACGGCATCGCCTTCGACAGCCACGGACAAATGATCGTGGCTGACCAAGGCGCCGATGCGATTCTGCGGATTAATGCCGACGGCACCAATACCGTCATGGCGCGCAGCATCATGTCCGGCGCCTATGCAATGGCGTACGGCCCGGATTCGAGTTTATACGTCACGCAATCCAATGGCGTTGTCAGGAGAACCGATCCGCAGGGGCAAATCACCGATCTCGCGACTGGCATCAGCGCCGGTTACGGCATCGCGGTCGATGCAAACAATGTTGCCTACATAACGAGCTACAACGCCGGCGTCATCAAGCGCGTTTCGAACTTTGGGTCGCAGGACTTCGCGACGGGACTCGCGACTCCGGGTGGCATCGCGATTGATCCAACGCATCAATACCTCGCCGTGGAGGAGCACGACGCCAATCGTCTGCGCTGGTACGACATGTCCGGCAACGAACTTGGTCGTGTCGACTCGGTTCTGCGCTCGCCCTGGAATGGCGCGCTGGATTCGAGCGGCAATCTCTACGTGGTGAACGATACGTTCGTATCCAGATTCAGTGGCAGCAGCGTCCCGACAATCTACGCATCCAACGTTGCGACGACTGTGGTTGCTTACAATTCGGTTGATGGACAGATCTACGGCAAAGTTGCTGGCAACCTTGTAACGATCGCTGCAGGGGGAACGACCACACTCGTCGGAACACCGCCGGCGAATTCAATTGGTCTGGCGATTGATGATCAAGGTCGTCCCATCGTGGCTGACAGCGGGGCCACAAATCTGTATCGCGCTGATGCGACAGGAACGTTTGCGCTACTCACTGCATTACCTGCAGGCGAGACGCTCACGGCGTTGACGTCATCACCCACGGGCGCAGTGTATTTCGCGACCAACCAGAAGCGTCTCTATCGTGTGGGCGACGACGCCAGCATTACATCGCTGGCGACGTGGACCGCCGATATCCGTTCGCTGAGCGTCGGACTTGATGGGAACATCGGCTTGCTGAGCGTGGGCGGATGGGCCACCGTCGTCAACGCGACCAGCGGCACGATAGCACCGGCATTCAGCACGCCTTGTGGTTCCTGCAACGTAGCGCGCGACGGCGCGGGCGACCTCATTCTGATCGATCAAGGGCAGGCTCTCTTTTACACCTACGATGTTTCTGGCACTTTGCTGTCGAAGACTGATGGGTTTACGTCGCCCGGGGCGTTCGTATGGACTGGCTCCGACTTCCGGTTCTGGGATCAGCGCGGCAAGCTGTTTTCCTGGACGCCTGGCAGCTACCCGGCGAGACTCAAGCCTGACGCCGAGGCGTGCCAGGGCAGCATGACCTGGGCGAACGGCGCGCTCTACGCGCTATCGCTGTGTTCGTATCCCGGCGCGTTGTACAAATGGGACAGCAGCGGCATGTCTGTATGGACCATGCTGCCTATTTCTGCGGGCATCATCACGACGCGCCCAGACGGCAACATTGCGGTTAGCGATGGCAATCGCCTGGTCGTCATCGACTTGAATGGCCACATCGTCCAAGACTTGTCTGGCGTCGTGCACCCGAGCGGGATCGCGTTCGATGCGCAAGATCATCTGTACGTAGCTTCCGACCGTGAAAATGTCGTCCTGCGGTTCGACGATATCGCAAATCCGTTCCCGACAACTTTCGCGAGGGCGAACTGGGTCAGCGATCTGGCGGTCAAGTCCGACGGTTCTCTTTACGCGACCGGTCTCAATTTCCTATACAACATCGATACACAAGGTGGTGCGACCACGCTCGCGACGGTCGGCAACACTGCGGGCGTCGCCGTGGCGGCAAACGGGGATGCAATAGCGGTCAATTCCGGTTACTCGATCATCGATCGCTGGAACGGATCGTCACTGACTGGCTTTGCCGCCGGCCTCTGGGGTGCGAATCTCGTGCGTGCAGCGCCCGATGGTTCCCTATACCTAGCCAACAACTACAACGGCGCGCTGACCCATTACGCCAATGGCGGAATTTCGATCGTCAACGCTCCTATCTCTGGTCCAGCCTCGATCGGTATTGCCGCGGATGGCACGGTCTTCTATGGCGGACGCAGCTATGGCGGCATCTTTGCGGAAGTTCGGCCGGATGGCACCACCTCCACGCTGAACATCCCACAGTTGCTCGAGAACGCCAATGTTACCGGTATCGTCAGCCTTGGGCCCAATCACCTAGGACTCGTCACGCAAGGGCAGAATGTCGGATGCTGCACCTACGTAAGCTCCATCTACGACGTAACGATCACTCCGCCACCTGCATTGCCGCCTGCAGGCGCTGTCGTCTACCAGTCTTCGCAGGCGCTGCCTTCCATCGCGCCGCTCGATTCGCCAGTGAGTGTTGACTTCGGTTCGTTCACGCCGACGTTGCCAGGCGACTACCGCATCGAAGTCACGCATTCGCAGGCGACCGGAAACACTGTCAATCGCCTCCACGTCGGACCCGCTGCACAGGGCAGTTTGACTTCGAGCCTGACGAACGTATCGCCCGGCGATGCGCAGGTGCCGGTGACATTGAATGTGTCGGGTGCCGACTTCGAATCGGTGGCCAAGATCGATGCTTCGCAAATCCGGCCGGTCGCAACGGTTCCCTCACCCGGAAGTTTTGCGCTCGATGCGGCCGGCAATGTGTACTACGGCGACGGCAACGGTCTGAACCGTGTGGCGTTGCCAGGTACGCCCACATTGCTTGTGGGCGGCTATAACAACATCCTGGGTATCACGCCCGATTTGCAAAATGGCATCCTGTTCGTAGGCCACAACGTCGCGGCAAACGACTATGAACTCGTGCGTTTCGACCCGGCCGCCGCGACAACGACGACACTGTATACAAGCGCCACGCAAATATTCGGACTTGCGGTCAACAGCGCGGGCGATGCATACATTTCCATCGGCAACAACCTGATCCGCGTGCGGCCCGATGGCAGCAACTCTATGGTGCTGGATACGGGACTCTACAATTCCACGACCCTGACCTTCGATGAAGCGGACGATCTGTTCATCGAGACCAGCGATCATCTGATCAACGAGCTCAAGCCGGACATGACCTTGCACGGCGTGTTCGCTTCGGCGAACGGCACAACGACCCCGTACTTCCTCAACGACGAGTGGGGCGACAAGGGCATCGGCGGTGGTTGTGGTCACAATATTTTCATTTCGCCATCTTCATGGACGGCCGTTGGGCCGGGCACCGAGGAGCACCTGTTGGTCCAGGTGTTGCCGGACAGCGGCAAAGCGGGCCTGGTGTTCGATGGCGCACTGTTCGGCTTGAACGACATGGATGCCGTGGTGACGGATCGTTTCCACAATCACGTGCTGGTCTGGGATGACGAGGATTACCTTGTTACGGAAATTCCCGTGACGTGCGGCGCCATCAGCGTGGAAGCGCATGTGTTGTCGCGTTCGGGTCAGCAACTGGGCAATTTCAGCCATTTGGCCGATGCCGTCATTGCCCAACCGGATGGCCGCACCGATTACGTGTTCCTGCTGCAGAACGTCCCGACTTCGGGAATGCAGGTGCGCTTTGATGCCCCGCTGTCCGGACTGACGCTCGGTCAGAACATCGCTGTGCTCGACAGTGCCTACCTGTTGTTCAAGAACACGTTCACCAATCAGGACATCCGAGTTCCGCTGCAGGTACCGAGTGTGCAGGTGGGCAATGCGCTGAATTTGAGTGTCAGCACGGACCAGCCGCAGTATGAGGCGAATGGCAACGCGCAGATCAGCGCAGTGGTGGTCAATCCAGTAGGTCAGGGACCGATGAGTGGCACGGTCCAGGTCGATGTGCTCGATGCGAGCAACGCGCTCGTTGCACACATCGCGACCCAGGACGTCTCGCTAGCGCCATCGGGCGGTGCAAGCGTGCCCGGCACGTTCGCCATCGGCACCGTCATTCCCGGAACCTACATCGTACGCGCGACGATGACTAATACTGGTGTCACGTTGGCGCAGGCAACGACCACGTTCATCGTCAATGTCGATCAGGGCAATGGCGAGATCACGTCCACTCTCGCCGTCGACAAGTTGTCGTATGACCCGACCGACAATGCGCAGCTAATTTCCCACGTGAGCGACATCTCGGCGAATGCAATCGTGTCTAACCTGACCTTGCTGGTGAACGTCACCGATGTCGCCAACCATGTTCTGTACACGCAGACCTATCCGATCGCGCAGATCCTGCCCAAACAGACTTTGGCGTTCACGTCGGAATACGCTTTCGCCAACCTTAGCGCAGGCACGTACGAAGTCGAGCAAACCGTGAAAGATGCGGACAACACGCTGCTGAGCAGTGCCTCGACGAGTCTGGTCGTTAGCGCGAACACGCAGCAAGGCCTGACGGGACACATTACGGTCAGCCCACTGCCAGCGCGTACGGATCAACCGCTGACATGTCAGGCGAACCTGCAGAATCAGGCAACGGCGGCCGCCAAGAGCCTCCCGCTTCGCGTCGCGCTGATCAATCTGGGGACGAGCGCCGTGTCACCGCTGAGTCAGACCACGATCGACATAGCCGGCGGTGGTCAATGGCAAACGACGACGAATATGGCCGCCAAACAGTTGGCGCCCGGCGACTACGCCTGTTCGCTGCAGTTGCAGACGAGCGGAACGTGGCAGACGCTGGCGTACTGGAGTTTCACGATGCATGCGGTCGTCGACCTGCAGACCTCACTCTCGGCCCCGCTAACTGCGATCAAACCGAGTCAGATCGCGTATTTCCACCTTCTGGTCAACAACGCCGGACCAGATGCAACGTCCGATTCGACGTTCTCGATCACCCTGCCACCGCAAATGCAGTGGATTGAGTTTGCGCAGCCGGCACCGACCTGCACGACGAATGGACAGCAGATCAGCTGCGAACTTCCACAATTGCCACTCGGCGGCAGCGCGGACCTGTGCTTCGCGACGCGCGCCGTCAATGCGAACGCAACGCCACTGTTCACTCAGGCGACAGCCGCAACCAATGCCGGCACGACGATCGAGAAGAATCCTGCCAACAACAGCGCCAGTTTGACGATCTATCTGGCGCCTGACCTGGTTTATGGGAATGGGTTCGATCCGTACCCGTGTTCTTTTGCAATCTATTGATAGCGGACTCCAATGAAGAACAGCATTTTCCATCGCACTAATCTGTCGCTGATCCACTGGCCCGACCGTCTGTGGAAAAGCGTGGCCTGGACCGTGATCGTGTGCTTCACGGTCAACTGCATCACGCCGGCCGTGGTCGCGGCCAAGACGCTCAAGCGCGACGCGGAACTCTACGCCGCGCCGCAGAAGACGGAATTCGATCTGGCTTCCGATGCGCTGATCGCGCTGGAGGAAACGCTCGACCGCATGGATCGGCGCCTGCAGGGAAACTTCGAGTTCGGCTGGCAGCAGACGCTTGCACAGAAATCTCACGCCAAGCCGCCCGCAGCCGCCAAACGCATTGATCTGGCCGGTCGCGAAGACGATCTGGCGAAGGACCTCGCCCAGCTCGAAGCGCAGCAAGGCGCGATAAACGCCTACTTCGCCCAAACCCAGTCCGATTTGAAATCCCACAAGATCGACGCGAGCATCCAAGCGCGCGCGAAAGCGCAAAGTGACCAATATGCGCAGATGCACGCGCAACTGAAGACGCTGTTGCAGGCGATCCATCCAGCCAAAACGGAGGTGGATTACAAGAGTGCGGTCGCCGCTGCCAATGCGTTCCTGCACGCGCACTCGTCCAAGCCCAAGCGCGCCAAATTCGATCCGGATCATTTGGCGTTCGGTCCACCGAAGGAACGGCCTCGCCAGGCGATCACTGATGCCGCCGCACTACGTGCCGCGCTGAATCTGCCCGATCCGGGCACGCCGTCCTCTGCATCAGCGCAAAACAAAGTGCCTACGAAATCGTCGACAGCGACGACGGATTCTTCTTCGAAGACGGCAACGACCAGCACGAAGCCCGCCACGCGGTTTGCCAATGTCGTTGCGGCGTCCTCGACGGCATCAGTTCCGGCCAATCTGTCGGCGACAGAGGACGTGCAGATCACCCCGGCGATCATCGCCAAGGCCCAGGCGCTCAACAACAACGCGCTGGCGATCTACCAGTTCGTGCGCAACAACCTCGAGTACATGCCGACCTACGGTTCGATCCAGGGTTCGGATTACGCACTACAGACGCTGCGCGGAAACGACATGGATCAGGCGAGTCTGCTAATCGCGCTGCTGCGCGCGGCGAACATTCCCGCGCACTATGTCTACGGCACGATCCAGGTGCCGATCGAGCAAGTCGAAAACTGGGTCGGCGGCGTCACCGATCCGATGGCGGCGCTGGACCTGATGGGGCAGGGCGGCATTCCGACGCTTGGCCTCACTCAGGGCGGCGTCGTCAAATACGCGCAGATCGAACACGTGTGGGTTGAAGCGCAGATCGGCTTTGCGCCGGGGCGCGGGGCAATCACGAGCCAAGGCACGACCTGGGTGCCGATGGACCCGAGCTTCAAGCAGTACGCCTACACGCAGGGCATGAACCTGCAGACGGCCGTGCCGTTCGATGCGCAGGGTTTCGCCAACACGATCCAAAGCACCAGCACGATCAACGCCACCGAAGGCTGGGTGCAGAACGTCGACCAGAACTACATCAATACGCAGCTGACGAATTACCAGACGCAGGTCACGAACTACGTCAACGGCCAGAACCCGAACGCGACGGTGGGCGACGTGATCGGTACCAAGACGATCGCGCAGGAGAACCTGCCAATGCTCGCGGGCAGCCTGCCGTACAAGGTGACGGCTATAGCGGGCCGTATGGATGCGCTGCCCACAACACTTCGCTGGGCGTTCCATTATCAAGTCGACGGCGAGGAACTGCTCAACAAGAGCCTGCCGAGTTTGGCCGGGCATTTGATGGCGTTGAGTTTCAGTCCAGCGAGTGCGCAGGACGAAGCGACGTTGGAAAGTTACATACCCCCGAACATCACTGACCCGAGTCAGCTGCCGACGAGCCTGCCTGCGGGTGTCGTGCAACTCAAATCGGAGTTCAGCATAGACGGGAAGACGATCGCGACGGGGCCGACGTATGGACTGGGCGCCGACATGACGATCACGAAGGGACTGTATCAGCCAAATCGAGGGTGGCAGGATCGAGACAAGACGTTTACTGCAGGCAGCTATCAAGCAGTGGGTTTGGATGGTGCGGGATTGTCGAAGGCACAGGTCGTGGCGCTGCAGGTGAAGCTGGAGAACACCCGAACTGAACTCCAAAATAACAGCATCAACGGGCTGACAAAGCACGACTTAACTGGTTCTCTCTTGCAGACGTCAATTGAAAATTACTTTGTGCAGACTCAAGTGATGTCACAGATTACCGCGCGAACCTCCGGTGTCGTGACCCACCGTCTTCCCAGTTACGGCAGCGTGGCGACTAACTCTCAGGTGAGCTTATTTTTTGGTATACCAGTCAAAGTGATTCCGGACGGCGTGCTGACCGACATGGACCGCATCGCCTCGACCAGCATGCAGAAGGCGAATGATCAAAAAGCGTTGATCGCGTTCAACCAAGTCGATGGCAGCGCGGCCTCGCGAACAGAAAGCGGTGTACTTGAGCAGCAGTACAGCACACCGAGTCAGCCATTGATTGGCGTCTCTGCAGTAAATGCGCTGGCAGTTGCGGAAGGAGAAGGCGAGCGCATTTACACGATCACCGCAGACAATGCCAGTGCAGCGATGGCGCAACTGAGTCTCCCGTCGCCTGTAGTGCAGGATATCGCGGACAGCATCAATGCCGGAAAGGTGGTTACCACTGGCCAATCGACGATAAATTATGGTGGTCAAGCGACTGCTGGCTACATCATTCTTGATCCTACCACTGGATCAGCAGCATACAAAATCGCTAATGGCGCGGATGGCGGGAAACTGCTGCTAGCGATTGGGTTGTTGTTGCTCATTCTGGCAGTTGTTGTAGAGAGCGTTGCACTTGGACTTGCGCTATTGATTGCAGGTATTTTTGTGATTGGTTGTGCCCTATCTTGGATCAATGGGAGCACAGCATGGTTTAATTCTTCTGGAGCGATAGTTGACGGAATCATAGGACTGCTCCTTGATGCAGCAGGTTTTCTCGCTCTCCCGATTACGATAATTACCGTGATAATCGGCATTCTTCTTGCGTTCTCTGGTCTTGACGATGATTGCAAGGACGCGTTCCACTGACATGAAAGATATTCATTTCCACGGATATGTAACCTCACGCTCATGAAATTGCGACAAGGCCTGATACTCGGAATGTCTGCCGTGCTCATAATTGCGGCACCCTTTTTTCTGCCTGAAGAGTTTGGAAAGTACAGCGCCGTATTTGCTGGCTTAGCTCTTGGAGCCTACTTGGTGGTTAAGGCCAAACGAAAAAGTGGACAGTAGGTAGACAATCCTGAAATCGAAGATTTAGCGGAACCAGAGGGTGTGACTCGATTGGTCCTACTGGATGGTGGTCTTTCACGCCTGTCCGCAAATGACCATAACTATAGCTGCCCGAAATAGAGGATGCAGAATACGAGGTACTCTCATCGTTCATTGCACCAATTCGGGCGCCCATATCCAGTGTACAGAAGTGCGGCAGACTCGGTACCTAACGCATCAGCCCTTCGCTCGTACTCCCTGCCGCTGAGGCGACCTGACACCCTAGATTAGTCCGAAACGGATGTAGAGTCCGCCCCAACGAGGAGCGGACCATGAAGGGCAAGCGATTCACCGAAGAGCAGATCATC
>Ga0207639_10000393_pt1 | contig 30170 bp, 31 predicted proteins | sample KBSCornC32_FD_184299 | JGI IMG/M metagenome (GOLD analysis project Ga0207639, IMG submission 184299) | Corn rhizosphere microbial communities from Kellogg Biological Station, Michigan, USA - KBS Corn C3-2 (SPAdes) (version 2) | ecosystem: Host-associated > Plants > Roots > Rhizosphere > Soil ...
GAAGGGCGTGAAGAGCGTCGTTTCAGGTTATGCCGGCGGGAGCGCCGCGGACGCCAGCTACGACAAGGTCAGCTCGGAGAGCACCGGGCACGCCGAGGCGGTGAAAATCACCTACGATCCCGCCCAGATCAGCTACGCCAAGCTGCTGCAAATCTATTTCACCGTGGCGCACAATCCGACCGAGGTGAATCGGCAGGGGCCGGACGTCGGGACGAGCTACCGCTCGGCAATCTTCCCGCAGAACCCGGACCAGGAGAAGTTCGCCCGAGCGTACATCAACCACCTGAACGCCGCACACGTCTGGAAACAGCCGATCGCCACGCGGATCGAGCATGGCGGCTTCTATCCGGCGGAGGCCTATCACCAGCACTTTGCCGAAGAGCACCCCTATTTCCCGTACATCGTGTTCAACGACCGGCCCAAGCTCAACTCGCTGCGGCAGAAATTCCCCGCTCTTTACAAAGGCTAAGGCCGCTAAGCGGTTAAGATTTCACGATTTATTCAGGCTGGGGGCGACAAATGCCCGCGCTCACCCTATATGAGGCGCGAACAGCGCAACCACGGGTAGCCGGGGACCCTGAAGCCATGCTGACGACCAATCCTTTCGATGACGACAAGCTGCGCGAGGAGTGCGGCATTTTTGGAATCTGGGGCGCCGACAATGCGGCGAGCTTCGTCGCGCTCGGGCTTCACGCGCTTCAGCATCGCGGCCAGGAAGCCGCGGGCATCACCAGCTTCGACGGCCAGCATTTCCACTCGCACCGCGCGATGGGCCATGTCGCAGGCAACTTCGACCGCGACGACATCATGCGGAAGCTGGCGGGCAATTCGGCGATCGGGCACGTTCGCTATTCGACGACCGGCGAGACCGCGCTTCGCAACGTCCAGCCTCTGTTCGCCGAGCTCGCCGAGGGCGGGTTCGCGGTTGCTCACAACGGCAATCTGTCCAACGCAATGAAGCTTCGGCGGACGCTCAACCGCCGCGGCTCGATCTTCCAGTCGACCAGCGACACCGAGGTCATCATCCACCTCGTCGCCACGTCGCACTGCACGACCACGCTCGACCGGCTGACCGATGCGTTGAAGCAGGTCGAGGGCGCTTACTCGCTTGTGGTTCTTACCGAAGAGGGCCTGATCGCGTGCCGCGATCCGCTGGGCATTCGTCCGCTCGTCATGGGCAAGCTCGGTGAAGCGACGATTTTCGCCAGCGAGACTGTTGCGCTCGACGTGATCGGCGCGAGCTTCCTTCGCGACGTCGAGCCGGGCGAGGTCGTCCTCGTCAACGATAGCGGGATCCGCTCCTTCCGGCCGTTCGAGAGCCAGGCTCCGCGCCCGTGCATCTTCGAGCACGTCTATTTTTCGCGTCCCGACAGCATCGCCGAGGGCGTTTCGGTTTACGAGGTGCGCAAGAACATCGGCGCGGAGCTGGCCCGCGAGGCGCCGGTCCAGGCCGACTATGTCGTGCCTGTTCCGGACAGCGGCGTTCCTGCGGCGATCGGGTTCAGCCAGGCATCTGAAATTCCCTTCGAGCTCGGAATCATCCGCTCGCACTATGTCGGACGCACCTTCATCCAACCGAGCCAGGAAGTCCGCCACCTCGGCGTGAAGCTCAAGCACAATGCCAACAGCGCGCTGGTCGACGGCAAGAGCATCGTGCTCGTCGACGATTCCATCGTCCGCGGAACGACGAGCGTGAAGCTGGTGCAGATGATGCGCGATGCCGGCGCCCGCGAAGTGCACATGCGGATCGCGTCGCCGCCGACGCGGCACAGCTGCTTCTACGGTGTCGACACGCCCGAGCGCGCCAAGCTGCTCGCGGCGCAGATGAGCGTCGAGCAGATGCGCGATTACATCAACGCCGACAGCCTCGCCTTCATCTCGATCGAGGGCCTGTACCGGGCGCTCGGCCAGGAGCGCGACGATGCGCGGCCGCAGCGCTGCGACGCCTGCTTCACTGGCGTCTATCCGACCAGCCTCACGGACGTGTCGGAAAAGGAGAAAGGCGCGCCGCTGTCTTTGGTGGCGAGCCGCTAGCCGCTAGAGGCGGCCCATGACCGATTCGAAACCCTTGTCGGGGAGACTTGCGCTCGTGACGGGTGCGTCGCGTGGCATTGGCGCGGCCACGGCCGAAGCGTTGGCCGCTGCCGGAGCGCACGTAATCCTTGTGGCGCGGGCGACGTCGGCGCTGGAAGAAGTGGAAGATCGCATCCACCAGGCGGGGGGCACGGCGACCATCGCGCCGCTCGACCTCACCGACGGCGAAAGCATCGGCAAGCTTGCGGTGGCGATCGGCGAGCGGTGGGACAAGCTCGATATCCTGGTCCTCAACGCGGCGATGCTCGGATCGCTGACCCCGGTTCAGGACATTGATCCCAAGGAATATTCGCGGCTCCTCAGCATCAACCTGCTGGCAAACCAGGCGTTGATCGCGGCGTTCGATCCTTTGCTGAAGAAGGCCGAACGTGCGGATGTAGTCGCGCTGACTTCATCGGTCGGCCGGGAGCCGCGCGCTTTCTGGGGCGCCTATGGTTCGTCGAAGGCGGCGCTCGAGACATTGCTCGAAGCCTATGCGGACGAGACCGAATATACGGGCAAGCTGAAGGTCCACATCGTCGATCCGGGCGCAACCCGAACCCGCATGCGCGCCAACGCTTTCCCGGGCGAGGAGCCCGAGAGCGTCAAGCCGCCCGAAGTCGTCGCGCGTGCGATCGTGGAGCGGATTACCGCCGATGCGCCGACGGGAGAAAGGCTGCGCGTCGAGGCGTGAGAGAGCGCAAAAATGCGTTACACAGGCTGATAGTTGCTGATTCGCTTTTGTGATTGGGGACACAGATGATCATCGCGCTGACCGCGTTAATACTGAACAGCGCTTCGGTTGCAGCCACTCCCGAACTGGTACCGTCGCAATTATCCGAAATCTTCCAGTCGGCATGTCTGGACGGCGAGGCCAGGCTTGCGGAGGGCTCGGCGGCACCGGTCGATTTTAATGATCTTCCCGATGAGCTTCGGGGGAGGCTGGGTAGCCCCGCATCCTCGAAGGTGTGGAAGATCAATACCGAGGGAAGCGCCTTCCTGTATCTGGTGGAATATCCGGCCGGCTCGAGCCCCAACTCGCACGTCTGCGGCCTCGCGTCCGAATTGATGGATTCGCACGAGGCGGTCGACACGATCGAAAAGCGCGTAACCGGAAAAGCGAGCCACGATTATCAGCCCTCGATGCAGTGGCTGAGCCCGCAAGCCGGCTATCGCGCCGTCGTGACCAGCGCTGGCAAGTTCAAGATCGCGCAAATCGACTGGCTGACCGATGCGCAGCGCAATGCGGCGATGAAGGTTTACAACCAGATCGATCATTAATCCTCCGCGACGCGGGAACGCTTTTCCCGCGGCCGGCATCGAAGTCCTCGTGAACATATGGGAGGACTTTGAATGACACGCACTGCAATTCTCCTTGCCGCCGCCGCGGCTCTAGCGATCGGCGCGCCGGCCGAGGCCGCCGGACCGACCGATCCGCAGATCGCCCATATCGCCTACACGGCAGGCAATCTCGACGTCGAAGCGGCCAAGCAGGCGCTGAAGATGTCGCACAATTCGGCGGTTCGCGCCTTCGCTCAGGAAATGGTTCGCGATCATCAGGCGGTGAATGCGAAGGCTCTCGCTTTGGTCAAAAAGCTGAAGGTTACGCCCGAAGCCAACGCCACCAGCACGGGCCTGACGAACGCCGCCGCCGCGGAACGCGCGAAGCTCAACAAGCTGAAGGGCGCCGCGTTCGACCGCGAATATGTCGCCAACGAGGTTGCCTTTCACAAGACCGTCAACGGCGCCCTCGCCTCGACGCTGATCCCGTCGGCGCACAATGCCGAGCTGAAGTCGCTGCTGGAGACGGGCCTGACCCTGTTCAAGGAGCATCAGATGCACGCCGAGCAGCTGGCGGCGAAGCTGAAATGAGCTGTTTCCCGCGGCGATACCCCCTGTGCGTCGCGGTCGCAGGCGCGCTGCTGTCGGTCGCGCCCCCCGTGCCGGCAGCAGCCGCTACGCATGTCGTAGTGATCGACAAGATGAAGTTTGCGCCCGTGCCGCCGCTCAAGGTCGGCGACACGGTCGTGTTCGAGAACAAGGACATCTTCCGCCACACGGTGACGGCCTCGAACAACAGCTTCAACCTGGACCTGATGCCCGGTGCTCGCGGGAGCTTGCATATCAACTCGGCGGGGCACGCCGCTTTCTATTGCAAGTATCACCCGGGAATGCGGGGGAGTATGGACGCCAAATGACTTCGACGCGAAACCTGGCGCTCGATTATGCGGGAATGACCGACGTCGAGCTGGCGTGCTGCTGCGCGGGCGGCGATGCCGAGGCGGTTCGCCATCTCGTCAGCTCGAACAACCAGCGGCTGTTCAGGACGGCGTGGAGCATCCTCAGGAACCGCGCCGAAGCGGAAGACGCGCTTCAGTCGGCCTACGCCAAGGCGCTGGGCGCGATAGCCGGGTTCGAAGGCCGATCGGCGCTGACGACGTGGCTGACTCGAATCACCATCAACGAGGCGCTCGCCAAGCGGCGGGCACAGGAGCGGCGGCTGAAGCATCTCCAAGCGGAGGGCGTACAAGTGCTCGAAACCTATCGCGAGCAACTCGCCAAGGGCTCGCAGGCGCCAAACCCGGAAGCCGAGGCAGCGCGCGAGCAACTTCGCTCGATCCTCGAGCGGGCGATCGGCGATCTTCCCGAAAATTTCCGCACGGTCTTCGTACTTCACGAGATCGAAGGCGTGTCGGTCGAAGAAGCTGCCCAGGCGCTCGACATCCCTACCGGCACCGTGAAGACACGGCTGATGCGCGCGCGGCGGAAGCTGCAACAGGCGCTGGCGCCCGAAGTTCGGACGGCGCTCTCGGGTACCTTTCCGTTCGCCGGAGCAGATTGTGCGGGCCTGACGGAACGCGTGGTCGCGGACTTCCTGAAGCGGCAGTCGGAACAGCCGAAGCCCTAAACCAGAGAAAAACGGGCGAGGCGACGCGATGGATCGGCTTCATCCAGGTGAAGCTTCACCGTCTCCCCGATCGCTAAACCATTGACCGGTATCCGGGTGATCACCGCCGGATCGGCGATCTGGATCCTCGCTCCGCGCTGATCGATGTCGGTGACGGTTCCATCGAACGTCTCGCCGACGCAGCCAGCGAGTACGACGGCTTCGGCGAGCTCCAGAACCGCAGCGTCCACCTGGCCTGCTCTCGCATCAGCGCGGTTCATCACGTCGGGAAGCCGCTGGAAGGCCTCGGTGACCGCGTCCGGCACGGCGGCGCCGCTGGCGACGGCAACCGCGGCTTCGATGACGTAACGATCGGCAAGCCGGCGAAGCGGCGCGGTCGCGTGGACATAGGTCGCACGCATCGCCGAGTGCCAAGGTCGTTCGCCGGCGTGGAATGGGGCATAGGTAGCGTGGCTCCCGGCGCGGCGTATCGCGAGCATGAACGCGGCCTGCCTGGGATCGTTTGGATCGAGGTTTCGCTGGCGATCCTCGAGGCTCATGTCCTTGGGCCAGTCGACGCCGAGCGCCCGGGCGCTGTGGCGCAATCGCCGGATCGCCCAATCGTCCGGTTCTGGCATCACTCGAAATAGTCCGGTTCCGTGCCGGTACAGCATGTCCGCGACCGCGAGATTGGCCGCAAGGGAAAGCGACGCGTTCGCCTCTTCCGCAGGGCTGACCGGCCGAAATTCCAGCGCAAATGTGCCATCAGCTTGCTCGACGACCTGCTGTTGCGGTGGATCGACTCGCGAAGCTCCGCGCGCTTGCTCAGCGGCCTGGATTCGGCGTGAAAGTTCGTCGAAGGCGGCAGGAAGATCGTCCGGCCGAACCGTCGCGTAGCCGAGCTTGGCGCGGCTTCGGACGATTGCGCGCTCCGCTCCGTCGAGCGTCGAGGCGCCATCGCCCGCCACCCGAACGATGAAGATGACCGCCGGCTTGGGCGCGTCGGGCAGCAAGCTCGCCGCGCCTTCGCACAGCACCGGCGGATAGAGGCTGATCTTCTCGTCCGGCATGTAGATGGTTTCGCCGCGCGCCCAGGCTTCGGTGTCGACCGGGCCGCCATCCGGGACGAACCAGGCGACGTCGGCAATCGCGTAGCGAAGAATGAGATCGCCGCCCGATTGCTCGATCGCGAACGCCTGATCGAGGTCGGTCGAGCTCGTCGGGTCAAGGGTGACGAACGGGACCGCGGTTCGGTCGATGCGATCGCCAAGCGGTTGTTTGGCCGCAGCCTCCGCCGCCGCTTCGAGGTCCGCCGAAAATGGACCGGGCAGCTGGAATTGCGTCCGGATTGCCGCGAGGCCTTCGCCCAGCGCCCGCGAGCGGTCGAAGAGCGCCTTCAAGATTTGACCATCGTCACCTGGGCAACGTCGATCGCGCCGCCGCGGAACCCGCCTTCGCAATACATCAGATAATAGCGCCAGAGGTCGTGGAACGGCTCGGCAAAGCCTTTGAGCGCTCCCTTGGCGACTGCCTCGTTATAGCGCTCGCGCCAGCGGTTCAGCGTTTCGGCATAGTCGAGCCGGAAGCCCTGCCGATCCTGCCATGAAAGGCCACGCTCGATCGCAAGGCCCGCGAACCGGGGCTCGTCGAGAAGACATCCGCCAGGGAAAATGTAGGTCTGGATGAAGTCGGCATTGCGTGCGTAGCGATCGAACAATTCGTGGCGAATGCTGATGAACTGCAGAGCGGCGCGACCACCGGGCTTCAAGTTGCGCGCGATGCTTTCGAGATAGGCGCCCCACCAGCGCTGGCCGACCGCCTCGACCATTTCGACTGAGGCTACAGCGTCGAACTGCTCAGCGGTATCGCGATAATCCTGAAGCCGGATTTCGATCCGGGAGGACAGGCCCGCTTCGGCTATCTTGCGCTCGGCCCAGGCTTTCTGCTCGCTCGACAAGGTGAGGCCGACGACCTGCACTCCGCGCTTCGCCGCCTCGATCGCCAGCGTGCCCCAGCCGCAGCCGATTTCGAGCAGGCGCTGTCCCGGCTTGAGATTCAGGCGGTCCAGAAGCGTGTGAACCTTGTGGAGTTGGGCTGCCTCAAGATTGTCGATGCGTTTTTCGAAGCGCGCCGAGGAGTAGGTCATCGTCGGGTCGAGCCAGGCGGAATAGAAGTCGTTGCCGAGGTCGTAATGCGCGGCGATGTTCTGCCGCGCCTTGCCGGGCGCATTGTCGCGAAGCCGGTGCGCGAGCGCGTTGACCCAGCGGAACGGACCCTTGGCGCGGCCGATTTCGCCGAGTGAGGCAGCGTTGACGGAGAAGAGCTCGAAGATCGCGACGGGGTCGGGGCTCGACCATTCGCCCAGTGTCCACGCCTTGTACCAGCCGACCGAGCCGGAAGTCGCGAGGCGGACGAGCGCCATCCAGCTCTGCAGATGAACGACCGCGCGCGCTCCCTTTCCGTGGAAGCCGAGCCGGCGCTTCGAACCGTCGGGAAGGGTCGCCTCGATCCCGCCGACGCCGAGGCGGCTGTCGATCTGGTCGAGCACATGAGTGATGGCCGGAGCGCTGATGCGCGCAAAAAGGCCGCCGCCGGTCGCGAAGCGGCGGTCCGCGCGAACCAGATGCTCGCCGCGCGTACTCATGGGATGCGAGTTATGAATTCGCTCAGTGATTGTCGAGACGGATGAGGAAATTGGAGCTGGAAACGCGGCCAGATTCGAAGAAGCGCTGATCGGTCAAATAAGCCTTCCCGCCTTCCACATGGACCATCGGCATCCGCGACCAGAAGAGGAAGGCGCGGACGTGGCGGTCGTGCTTCTCAGCAGCCGCGAGGCGTGGGTCGTCGAGGCGCAGCGGCACGATCTCCGGATCGAGTGACGCGTGATTGAGGCCGTCAAGGAGGTTGTAGTCACCCGAGCCGCCGATGGCGTCGCCGCGCCAGATCATCTTGCGCTTCCAGAAGGTCAGCGGGACTTCGCCGGCGACGATCATTCGCGGCTGCGCGACCCGCTCGACCAGCGGACGGGTGAGCGCCACGGCGCGGGCGGAGATGGCGGCATTGAGGCCGATGTAGAGCAACATCGCGGTGAAGCCCCATGCCGCGGGCCGCCGCCAATCCTTTCCCAGCCGCTCCGCGCGCCAGGACATTTCGAGCCCGAGAATCAGCATCACCCAGATCCACGGATCGACGATGAACAAAGTGTCGGCGTAGAACCAGCGGTGCGAGAATGGCTCGAGCACCCGAGTGCCATAGGTGTTCATCAGGTCGAGCAATGGATGACTGAGGACCGCGAGGAAGCAGGCGAGAAGCAGTCCGCCAAGCTTCAAAGGCCCTTCTTCGCCAGGTCGCAACTTTTCCCACAGCCAAATGATTGCAACGGCTAAAAAAGGCATGGTGACGAGCCCGCCGATGCCATGCGTGAAGCCACGGTGGGCGGCGATCGGCTCGCAACCAATGGCTCCGGCGACGAAACTGTCGATGTCGGGCAGGTTCGCCGCAACGATCATCGCCGGCATCGCGCGCGGGCTCAGGCGCTTCAAACCCATGCGCCCCATGACCGCACCGACTAGGCTATGCGTGAGGTTGTCCAATTATTGTTTCACGCAAAGGCGCTAAGGCGCGAAGGGATGGTGGCCGTTTGCGACACGCTTCACGCCATCTCTGAAGGTTTCACATCCAAAATTCATAAGCAGCCCGAGGGGCTGCTTCATCAATCGCAAGTATGTGAGCAGCTGCTTTGCATGGACAGGAGCATTTCGCTCGACCGATTTTACTTCAATGATGAGCACATTCTCGACCACCAGATCAGCTCGAAACGCATCCGCAAATGTCATTCCCCGAAATGCGATTGGCACTGCCCGCTGCTGCTCAACGAGCAGACCTCGCTGCCGCAGGGCGGCTGCGAGCACATTTTCATAAACCGATTCCAAGAGTCCCGGTCCGAGCTCCTTATGAATATGGAATCCACAGTCGACCGCGGCTGCGGCGAGATCCTCAATAGCGGGCACGGCACCACTTCGCGCCTTTGCGCCTTTGCGTGAAACCAATTTTTCTTTCGACGAAGCCGATCAAATCTGGTGCGGCTCCTTTTCGACCATCCAGGTCTGGCCTTTGGCGACCAGCGCCTGGAGATCGGGCGTCTTGCCTGACGCCACGGCGGTGTTCTGTTCGATGACCGCGCTCTCAAAGGTCGGGCGCGGGTCTTCGTAGATGACGCCGAGCGCGATCGGATAGGCCTCGGCGGGCATCAGGATCAGCATCGCGGCGACCTGCCGGTTGGTTGGATCGTGGGTGATGACGTTGGGGTCGTCGCCTTCAACGACCTTCAGCGCCAGCCGCTCGGTATCGAGGGCGAGGCCCTTGGTGCCGCCGGCGAACAGCATCTTCTCGCCCGCCTTCAGCCAGAGCTGCTTCTGCCCGGCGGCTTCCTTCTCGGTGAACGACGCGAACACGTCGTCGTTGTAGACGATGCAGTTCTGGAAGATTTCGACAAAGCTTGCGCCGCGGTGCGCATGCGCTGCCTTCAAGACGTCGGGCAAATTCTTGTGAACATCGATTCCGCGCGCGATGAACCGCGCGCCCGACCCCAGGGCAAAGGCGCAAGGCGTCACGGGCCGATCGACCGAACCGAATGGCGTTGATGGCGAACGGGTACCGACGCGGCTGGTCGGCGAATATTGGCCCTTGGTCAGGCCATAGATCTCATTGTTGAACAGCAGGATCTGGCAGTCGAGGTTGCGGCGCAGGACGTGCATCGTGTGGTTGCCGCCGATGCTGAGCGCGTCGCCGTCGCCGGTGATAATCCATACGTCGAGCTCGGGATTGGCGAGCTTCACGCCGGTCGCGATCGCCGCAGCGCGGCCGTGGATCGTGTGGAAGCCGTAGCTTGCCATGTAATAAGGAAAGCGGCTCGAGCAGCCGATGCCGCTGATGAACACCGTCTTTTCCCGCGCGACGCCGAGGTCCGGCATGGTGCGCTGAACGGCTTTCAGCACCGCATAATCGCCGCAGCCCGGGCACCAGCGAACCTCCTGGTCCGATGCCCAGTCCTTGGCGGTGGTGATGGTGGTCATGTCGTTCATGGTTCAGGGCTTCAACCAGATGATGATGAAGATGATGGCGACGAGCAGGATCAGCAGCGGCCAGACGTTGAGCTGTTTCATCCAAAGGCTGTCCTTAGCTTCGCTATTTTCTCAAGGAACGCGACCATTTTTGTGAAGTTAAGCGAGCGCGGCATCGATCGCGGCTTCGATTTCGGCGATGCGGAACGGGTGGCCGCTGACCTTGGTCAGCGACCTGGCGTCGACGAGGAACTGGTCGCGCAACACCGTCTTGAACTGGCCCATGTTCATCTCGGGCACGAGGATATGTTTGAAGCCCTTCAATAGGACAGACATATTCCTGGGCATCGGCCAGATGTGGCGGACATGGATGTGGGCGACGTCCTTGCCGTCCGCGAGCGCTCGCCGCACCGCCTGGTGGATCGGGCCGAAGGTCGAGCCCCAGCCGACGACCGCAAGCTCGGCGCCTTCGCGGCCCAGGCAGACTTCCTGGTCGGGAATGGAGTTGGCGACACCCAGCACCTTGCCGATACGGGTGTTCGTCATCTCCTGATGAACTTCGGGGCGGTAATCGATGTTGCCGGTCCCGGGCGCCTTCTCGATTCCTCCGATGCGATGCTCGAGGCCCGGCGTGCCAGGCTTGATCCATGGCCGGGCGAGATCGTCGTTCCTCGCGTAGGGCATGACGCCCTCGCCTTCCGCTGGCGGCGTCTCGAAGAATTTCACCGGGAAGGGCGCGTAGTTGCTCATGTCCGGCACTCGCCACGGCTCGGCGGCGTTGGCGATATAGCCGTCCGTCAACAGCATCACCGGAGTCATGTAGCGGGTGGCGATGCGGCACGCCTCGATCGCGCAATCGAAGGCGTCAGCGGGTGAGCGGGCGGCGATCACCGGAAGCGGCGAATCCGCGTTGCGACCATAGACCGCCTGATAGAGATCGGATTGCTCGGTCTTGGTCGGGAGCCCGGTCGAAGGGCCTCCGCGCTGGGAGTTTACGACCACCAACGGAAGCTCGGTCATGATGGCGAGGCCGATCGCCTCCATCTTGAGCGCGATTCCGGGGCCCGACGACGAGGTGATGCCGAGCTGGCCGGCATAGCTCGCGCCGAGCGCCGCGCAGGCGGCAGCAATCTCGTCCTCCGCCTGGAAGGTCGTGATCCCGAACTCCTTGAGCCGCGCGAGATGGTGGAGAAGCGGGCTCGCGGGCGTGATCGGATAGGAACCGAAGAACATCTTCAGGCCGGCGAGCTGGCAGCCCGCGACCAGCCCGAGCGCGAGCGCCTCCGCGCCGGTGACGGTGCGGTAGAGCCCGGGTTCGGCGGGCGCGGGTGCGATGTGGTGCTGCTTGAACGGCGCGCCCATCTCCGCCGTCTCGCCGTATGCATGGCCGGCGTTCAGCGCCGCGATATTGGCTTCGGCGAGCTCGGGAGCCTTTGCGAATTTCGTCTTGAGCCAGTCGACGATCGGCTGGCGGTCGCGGTCGAACATCCACAGCGCCAGGCCGAGCGTCCACATGTTCTTGCAGCGCAAGGCTTCCTTGTTGCCGAGGCCGTAGGGCTTCACGGCGTCGAGCGTCAGATGAGAGATGTTGAAATGGACGACCTGCCATTTGGCGAGGCTGCCGTCCTCGAGCGGGCTTTGCTCGTAGCCCGCCTTGGCGAGGTTGCGCGCCGTGAACTCGCCTTCGTCGACGATCAGAAGCCCGCCCTCGCGAACTTCCTTGGCATTGGTCTTGAGGGCCGCCGGGTTCATTGCGACCAGGACGTCCGGCTGATCGCCAGCGGTGTCGATCGCGCAGGACCCGAAATTGATCTGGAAGGCCGAGACTCCGAACGTCGTGCCCTGCGGCGCGCGGATTTCCGCCGGGAAATCGGGGAAGGTCGCGAGGTCGTTGCCGGCGAGCGCCGTCGAAAGCGTGAACTGGCCGCCGGTCAGCTGCATGCCGTCGCCGCTGTCGCCGGCAAAGCGGACGACGACGGCTTCCTGCGGCGGATGGGCGGTGGCTTCGGTTTCCGTAACGCGGTGCGAGGCTGTGGCCATGCGCTTAGTTTAAGACGGCGGGTGCCCTTTCGCCACCTTCTTCATCATCCACCTGCGGCTTTCCATTGAGAATGCGTCGAGGCACTATGGCTGTTTGGGGGCAGAGCGATGATCCTTCGCAAGCTTACGGCCAATTTGAAGACGCAGAACTGGACTGCCGTCGCCATCGACTTCCTGATCGTGGTGCTCGGCGTGTTCGTCGGCGTCCAGGCGTCGAACTGGAACCAGGCGCGGGTTGAGCGGGCGGAAACCCGGCGCCTTCTGATGCGCATCGAGCCGGAAATCGACCAGATCATCTCTTTCGCCGCCAACACCCGCGACTATTATGCAACCACCCGCCATTTCGCCGAAACGGCCTTCGCCGCCTGGCACGGCGATCCCAAGGTGAGCGACAATGACTTCGTGATCGCGGCTTATCAGGCGAGTCAAATCCACGGGCTCGGCGAATCGCAAAGCTGGGCGGCGGTGTTCGGCGCGGACCAGTTGCGCAATGTCGACGACGACCGGCTTCGCGTGCCGCTAGCGCGGCTGATGGCCTTCGATGTCCAGGCCTTGAATTCGAATGCGGTAGCTTCGCGCTACCGCGACGACGTCCGGATGGTCATTCCGGATTCCCTTCAGCAGGCGATCCGAAAATCCTGCGGCGACCGGCCATTACCCGGGGACACAACCCAGCTTGCACTTCCCCACCGCTGCCCAATCCAGCTCGATCCCGCGGCAACCAAACGCGTCGCGGCCGATCTGCGCGCACATTCAGAGCTTGCGCGCGAGCTCAGTCTCCATCTTGCGGGCGTCGACAGCTACCTCAACAGTCTGAGGAACTACGCGGAGGAAGCGCGCATCGTTCGCGACCGGCTTTCCGCCTTGAATCGCTGAATTGGGGACAAACCGATGATCCTTCGCCGTTTGACCGAAAATCTGCGATTGCAGAACTGGACCACGATCGCGATCGAATTGGTAATCGTCATCATCGGCGTGTTCATCGGCAACTCGGTCAACGATTGGAGCCAGCAGCGGGCGGCCGACCGCGGAACCAACGAATTGTTGGTGGAGCTGCGCCCCGAAATGATCCGGCAACGGCAATCGATGGAGAGCATCAGGAATTATCTTCAGATTACGGGCCGTTATGCCGACGTAGCCTTCGCCGGCTGGCGCCGCGATCCAAAAGTCAGCGATGCACAATTCGTCATCGCCGCCTACCAGGCGAGCCAGTCCTATGGCCTGAGCGCCAATGGTCAAACCTGGGCGGAGATCTTTGGCGGCGACCAGTTGCGGCGGATCAAGGATTCCGCGATCCGCACGCCGCTGCAGCGGCTGATGACCTACGATTACAGCCTTTTGTCATACGACCGGTTGAATTCGAAATATCGCAACGACGTCCGGCTGATCATTCCTAATGACATCCAGCGACAAATCCGCGCCGCGTGCGGCGACCACCTGATTCTTGATGGCAAGGGGCTCGGCTTGCCGCCAACCTGCCCGATCAACATCCCGAACGCCGATGGAGCCGCCACCGGCCTGCGCGCGCATCCCGAACTGGTCGGCGAGCTTGCCCAGCACGAGTCCCTGATTTCGACCCAGTTCACCAACGTCGACCTTGTCGAATCGCAGATCGACGAACTCGACCGTGCAATTGCGCACCTGCGCTGACGCGGCGCATCGGATGCGTTAACGCGCGACCATGAGCGAACCCGATCGTTACCGCCGCGGCGTCGGCGTGATGCTGCTAAATTCGGACGGCAAGGTGTGGGTTGGCGCGCGCATCGATAATACCGACGAAGCGTGGCAGATGCCTCAAGGCGGGATCGACAAGGGCGAAGAGCCGTGGGCGACCGCGCTTCGCGAGCTGGAGGAAGAGACGGGGATTCCGCCGCATCTCGTGGAGCGTGTCGCGACCTGCCCGGAGCGGTTGAAATACGAGCTACCCGATGCGCTTCGGGGTAAGCTGTGGAAAGGCAAATATGTCGGCCAGGACCAGGACTGGTACCTGGCGCGCTTCCTCGGAAGCGATAGCGACGTGAACATCCACACCAAACACCCCGAATTCCGTCAATGGAAATGGGTCCAGCCCCGCCAGATTCCGGAACTGATCGTGCCATTCAAGCGCGACCTGTATCGGCGGTTGTTGAGCGAATTCGCGAAGTATCTTTGAGTTAAATCCGGCGGCGGCCGTCGGCGGTAAAATAGCCGATACCTCCGCCCACCACCGCGCCCACGATCGGTCCGACGAACGGCAACGGAATGGCGATCAGCGCGCCTATCACGGCTGCGATTGCAGTCCGCTTCGCAACAGGATTTTCGAACATCGGCATCACTCCTCTTACGTGTATTATAAGAACAATACACTTCGGGTTCAAGCCGTTGGCGAATTAACGAGGCATTAGAATCGCTTATTCATCTGCGCTGCGCTTGCAGGTTAACGCGCTTCGGCGCACAAAGGCCGCGCTTTGGGGGTGAAGCGTGGCTCGGATTTTTCTCAGCTATGCAAGGGATGACGTCGACGCGGCCAGGCAACTGGCCGGCTGCGTTTCCGACGCCGGCCATGACGTCTGGTGGGACAGGCACCTTCATGGAGGCTCCCGCTTCGCGACCGAAATCGAGCAAGCGCTGAAGGATGCCGAAGCCGTGGTGGTGCTGTGGTCCGTCCATTCGCTCGGCTCGGCTTGGGTGCAGGACGAGGCCGCCGAGGGACGTGATAGCGGACGGCTCGTTCCGGTGTCGCTCGGATCGGCGAAACCGCCGCTCGGTTTCCGCCAATTTCAGACCATCGACCTTGGAGGTTGGGACGGCAGCGGGGCGCCGGAAGCTCTCGACGACCTTCTCGAAGCGATCGCGCGGACTTGCGGCTCCGCGGCACGGACCGAAAGCGGCGGCCGGCCGGACAAGGCTTCGGAAAAGCAAAAGAAGCCATCGGTCTGTGTCCTCCCGTTCATCAACATGAGCGGCGAGGCGGAGCAGGAATATTTCAGCGACGGCATCAGCGAGGACATCATCACCGACCTTTCCAAGGTCTCAGCGCTGTCCGTCGTCGCGCGCAACACGGCCTTCACCTTCAAGGGCCAATCGGTCGATGTAAAGGAAGTCGCGAAAACGCTCGGCGTCACCTACGTCCTCGAAGGCAGCGTCCGCAAAGCGGGCAACCGCGTCCGGATCACCGCGCAGTTGATCGACGGGAAGGAAGGCGACCACGTCTGGGCCGACCGTTACGACCGGGACCTCGACGACATCTTCGAAATCCAGGACGAAATTTCGAAGGCAATCGTCGAAGCGCTTCGGGTCAAGCTCCTGCCCGAAGAGAAACAGGCGATCGAGCAGCGCGGCACCAACAACGTCGAGGCTTACAATCTTTACCTGATGGCGCGGCAGCAATGGGTCAGCGGCAATTTCGGCGACCCTCGCCGCGACGAGGCGATCGTTCGCGTATGCACTCAGGCGACTCGGCTGGACCCGGATTATGCGCAGGCCTGGGCGTTAATGGCCCTCGCCCAGGCGGAACTTCGCTTCGTCCATGGCAGGGACGAGAATGCGCTTCCCGCGGCCGACCGGGCTCTGGAGCTCAATTCCGACCTCCCCGAAGCGCACTGCATCAAGGCGCGTTATCTTGAGGAAGAGGGCAAGGCCGACGAAGCCGAAAAGCAGATCAGGACCGCGCTGAAGCTCGATCCAGACTCGTGGGAGGTCAATCGCGAAGCGGCGCGCATGCTGTTCCGGCGCGGTCACACGCGGGAGGCGATTCCCTTCTTCGGCAAAGCCGCCGCGCTCATGGAGACCGACTGGCACAATCCCCTGATGCTGACCACCTGTTACAACGCGACGGGCGAGGAAGCAGGATTGCGCGACGCCGCCAGGATGGTCGTCGAGCGGGCCGAACGGGCAGTCGCGAAGGAGGCGACCAATGGCCAAGCCCTTGCCGCTGGAGCGAACGCCCTGATCATCCTCGGCGAGGAGGAGCGAGGCCTCGATTGGAGCCGGCGGGCGCGGCTCCTCGACCCGGATAATTTGATCATGTGCTACAATCTGGCGTGCGCCCTCGCCACGCGGATGGGGAGTGTCCACGACGCCATCGATGCGCTCGAGCCGTTCCTCGAGGGCGTGAAGACGGCGCAGAATATCCGCCACCTCGAAGCCGATCCTGACCTGGACCCTTTGCGGGGCGATCCACGATACAAGGAATTGCTCGCCTCGGCGAAGCAGCGCCTGGGAATGGCCGCGGCCTGAGCGATGGCTGACACGCGCGACGTTTTCATTTCCTACGCCCGGTCGAGCGAGGAGGACGCGCATCGGATCGCTCAGTCCTTGCGGCAGGAAGGATTCAGCGTCTGGCGCGACGACGAACTTCCGGCGCACCGATCCTATTCCGACGTCATCGAGGAGCGGCTCAAGTCAGCCAAGGCGGTCGTGGTGCTGTGGAGCGCCGAATCCGCGAAATCGCACTGGGTACGGGCCGAGGCCAATACAGCGCTCGAGGGCGGCACGCTCGTCCAGGCGATGCTCGACGGCACCATTCCCCCGATGCCGTTCAACCAGATCCAGTGCGCGGATCTCAAGGACTGGGATGGGGATACGGGGTCGTCGGGTTGGCAGAAGCTGCAAGCCAGCGTCGCCTCACTGATCAGTACGGAGGATGAGGAAGCAGAAACGGCGGCTTCCGATGCTTCGCCGGAAACGGCCGATCGGCTGTCGATTTGCGTACTGCCATTCGCGAACATGAGCGGAGAGGCAGAACAGGAATATTTCAGCGACGGCATCAGCGAGGACATCATCACGGACCTGTCGAACGTGTCCGCGCTCTCCGTCGTCGCGCGGAACACGTCGTTCACGTTCAAGGGCGAGTCACTCGACGTAAAGGAAGTCGCCCAAAAGCTCGGCGTCACCCATGTTCTCGAAGGCAGCGTCCGCAAGGCCGGCAACCGGGTGCGGATCACCGCGCAGCTCATCGACGGCGCAAAGGGCGATCACGTCTGGGCCGCGCGCTTCGACCGGGATTTGACGGATATTTTCGAGATCCAGGACGAGATCTCGAAGGCGATCGTCGAGGCGTTGAAAGTGAAGCTATTACCCGCCGAAAAGAAGGCGATCGAAACCAGGGGCACCAACAGCGTCGAGGCTTACAATCTTTATCTCATGGCTCGCCAGCAGATGGTGGAGGGTTCGTTCGGAGACCCGCGCCGGGACGAGACGATCGTCCGTATCTGTCAGCAGGCGACGACGATCGACCCCAATTACTCGGAGGCATGGGCACTAATGGCCTTTGCCCAGTCGGAGCTGCGCTTCTGGCATGGCCGCGACGTGCATGCCCTGCCCGCAGCCGAGCGAGCGCTTTCGATCAACCCCGATCTCGCCGAGGTCCGGTGCGTCAAGGCGCGTTACCTGGAAGAGGAGGGCAAACAGGAAGAGGCCGACCGCGAGATCGAGGGAGCGCTCAAACTCAATCCGGAATCGTGGGAAGTGAACCGCGAAGCCGCCCGGATGAATTTCCGGGCTGGCCGGGTGCGCGAGGCGGTGCCGTTCTTCGAAAAGGCGGCGGCGCTGATGGACAGCGACTGGCACAACGCCTCGATGTTGATGACCTGCTACCACGGGCCGGGCGACGAAAAGAAGCTGGAACGCGTGGCGCGCATGACGCTTGACCGCGCTCAGGCAGCGCTTGCTCGCGATCCGACAAACGGGACCGCCATCGCCGTTGGCGCCTCGGCCTTGGCGCGGCTCGGAGAAGCGGACCGGGCCAAGGAATGGATTCAGCGGGGCCTGTTCCTCGATCCGAACAACCTCTCCATGCGATACAATCTGGCTTGCGCGCTGGTCATGGAGCTTCACGATCAGGAGGCCGCCCTGGAGGTCCTCGAGCAGTTTTTCGACGAGGTGAAGAGCCCGATCCACGTCAAGCATATCGAGGCCGATCCGGACATGGATCAAATCCGTGACCATCCCCGCTTTCATGCCAAGCTCTCCGAGGCGAAGCGGCGATTGGGATTGGCGGAAGCCACTGCCGATGCCTGACACCCGCGACGTCTTCATTTCCTACGCCCGACCGAGCGAGGAGCAGGCGCAGCGAATTGCCGAGGCACTGCGCGGCGGCGGGTTTAGCGTCTGGCGGGACGACGAGCTTCCGGCGCACCGCGCTTATTCCGACGTTATCGAGGAGCGGCTGAAATCGGCGAAGGCCGTGGTTGTCCTGTGGTCCGCGGAATCCGGAAAGTCGCATTGGGTCAGGGCGGAGGCGGACAGCGCGCGCGAAGCCGGAACGCTCGTGCAGGCGACGCTCGACAGCGCTTTGCCTCCAATGCCGTTCAACCAAATCCAGTGCGCCGATCTCAACGGCTGGGACGGAGACACGAGTTCGCCCGGCTGGCACAAATTGGAGAGCAGCGTCGCGACACTCGTGCGGGGAACGGCGGACGAAGGTTCGTCGGCCGCACCCGCAGCGTCACCGGCTCAGAAGGTCCGCGCTTCAATCTGCGTCCTCCCGTTCGTAAACATGAGTGGGGAACCCGAGCAGGAATATTTCAGCGACGGGATCAGCGAGGACATCACCACTGACCTGTCGAAGATTTCGGCTTTGGAGGTGGTCGCGCGAAACACCGCCTTCAGCTTCAAGGGCCAGAATCCGGATGTGCAGGAAGTGGCAAAGCAGCTGGGTGTCAGCCACGTGCTCGAAGGGAGCGTTCGCAAGGCGGGAAACCGCATCCGGATCAATGCCCAGCTGATCGACGGGAGTACCGGAAAGCATCTGTGGGCCGACCGCTTCGATCGCGATCTCACCGACATCTTCGAAATCCAGGACGAGATTTCCAAGGCGATCGTCGATGCGCTGAAGGTGAAGCTGCTGCCGACCGAAAAGAAGGCGATCGAGAGCCGCGGCACGTCGAATGTCGAGGCCTACAACCTATACCTGATGGCGCGGCAGCAATGGATCCAGGGCTCCTATGGGGACCTGCGCCGCGACAAGGCCATTCTCCGATTCTGCAAGCAGGCGGTCGAACTCGACCCCGATTATGCGCAAGCCTGGGCGCTGATGGGCCTCGCGCAACTTGAATTACGCTTTGTTCATGGCCTCGACGAAAACGGGCTGCCCGCGGCGGAACGCGCGCTGGAGATCAACCCCGACCTTCCCGAAGCGCATTGCATCAAGGCCCGGTACCTCGAGGAAGACGGGCGGCCGAAGGACGCGGAGCAGCAAATCCAGCATGCGCTCAAGCTCGATGCCAATTCCTGGGAGGTGAATCGCGAGGCGGCGCGAATTCTGTTCCGCTCGGGTCGCGTGCCTGAATCGATCCCGTTCTTCGAAAAGGCCGCCGCGCTAATGGACACGGATTGGCGCAACGCGGCGATGCTCGTCTGTTGCTACAATAGCGTCGGCGACGCAGCGAATGCGCAAAAGTCCGCCCATACGGCCGTCGCGCGCGTCGAAGCAGTCATCGCGAGCGATCCGACAAACTGTTCGGCGCTTGCCATGGGCTCGGGGGCGCTGGCGGCTTTGGGTGAACAGGAGCGCGCTCGCGACTGGGCCCGGCGCGCCTTGCTCCTCGATCCGGACAATTTGCTCGGCCGGTACAATATCGCCTGCGCGCTCGCGCACGACCTCGATGACCCGGAGGGAGCGATCGAGGCCTTGCAGCCATATTTCGAGATCACGAGCAGCACGACGGAAATTCGTCACGCGGAGGCCGACCCGGATCTCGACCGGATTCGCGACGATCCGCGTTTCAAGGCGATGCTCGGCGCGGCGAAGCAGCGGCTCGGGATGGCGATCGCCGCCGAATAAATCTGACTCAAGCCGCGGTGTGGCGTTCCCCGAATGGCGCGGCTAGGAGCCGTGCGATGGGGGATTTGTCGTCCAGCGAACGCGACGCCGTCGAGCGTGCCGCAGCCGAACCGATGCTCGACCAGGTGCTCGCCTGGGCGGCGATCAACAGCGGTTCGCGCAACCTCACGGGACTCGAGCGCATGGCGGACTTGCTGGCGGACGCATTCGCGGCGCTGCCGGGCGTCCTGCGCCTTGAAAATGCGGGAGCCGTCGAAGCGGTCGATCCCACCGGAAAGACGGTGCAGCTGAGACACGGCCGCCACCTTCACCTGACGGTACGCCCAACCGCGCCGTTGCAGCTGCTCTTCACCGGCCACATGGACACGGTCTTCGGACCTGACCACGCGTTCCAGCAGACCCGCTGGCTCGAAGACGGGGTCCTCAATGGTCCTGGCGTTGCCGACATGAAGGGCGGGATTTCGGTGATGCTCGCCGCGCTCAAAGCCGTTGAGAGAAGCCCGACTGCGGACCGGATTGGGTACGAGGTCGTGATCAACAGCGACGAGGAGGTTGGGTCTCTGGCCTCGGCTCCGCTGCTTGCGCAGGCGGCTCGCGGAAAGCGGGCAGCGCTGACCTACGAACCCGCCGCTCTTCCAGACGGGACGCTCGCAGGCGCTCGACCCGGAAGCGGCAATTTCGCGATCGTGGTGCGCGGCCGGTCGGCGCATGCTGGCCGCAATCCCGAGGATGGCCGCAATGCGCTCCTCGCCGCCGCTGACCTTGCGCTGCGGCTCGATGCGATGAGACGCGATGGACTGACGGTGAACCCTTCGCGGATCGAGGGCGGCAGCCCGAGTAACGTAGTCCCCGACCTCGCAATTCTGCGAGTCAACATGCGGCCGAGGACTCCCGAGATCGAGGCCGCGGCCAAGCGCGAAATCGATGAGCTGGTCGCGGCAGTGACCGCCGAACGTGAGGTCGAGATCAAGCTCAGCGGGGGCTTCGGCCGACCGCCCAAGCCGCTTTCGCCCGAGGCGGAGGCCCTGTTTGGTCTCGTGAAACGCGCCGGCGCCGATCTCGGCCAGACCATCGCGTGGCAGCCTTCGGGCGGAGTTTGCGATGGCAACAATATCGCCGCTTGCGGCGTGCCCGTTGTCGACACGATGGGCGTGCGCGGTGGCAAGATCCACAGCATGGAGGAATTTCTGATTACCGAAAGCCTGGGCGAGCGCGCGGCCTTGTCCGCCCTCACCGTCCTCCGTCTTTTGATGGAGGCGGCATGAGCTATCGCGTTCGGCCGGCGACCGGCGACGACTATAAAGCGATCTACCAGATGGCGAAGCTGACCGGTGGCGGGTTCACCAACCTGCCGCCGGATCGCGCGACCCTCGTTTCCAAGCTCGAGCGATCGGACAAGAGCTTCTCGCGGAAGCAGAACAGCCAGGCGGCCGATCTTTACGTGTTCGTTCTGGAAGACCCGAAGTCCGGGAAGATCCGGGGCACGTGCCAGGTGTTCGGCCAGGTAGGCGTGATCCAGCCCTTCTATTCCTACCATATCAGCACGCTGACCCAGACCAGCCCCGAGCTCGGCAAGACGTTTCGCAACCAGCGCCTGTCGCTGACCACCGACCTTGAGGGGTGCTCAGAGGTAGGCGGGCTGTTCCTGCATCCGGAAATGCGCGCGGCCGGCCTCGGAGGCCTCCTCGCCCGAAGCCGCTATCTCTTCATGAAGTTGCATCGCGCCAGGTTTGGCGACCGAACGCTCGCCGAGCTTCGCGGGGTGATGGACGAGGCAGGCCATGCTCCCTTCTGGGATGCGCTCGCCGGTAAGTTCTTCGGCATGAGCTTCCCCGAGGCGGATGAATTCAATGCGGTGCACGGAACGCAGTTCATTGCCGACCTGATGCCGCGATCGCCCATCTATCTCGCTCTTCTGACCGAGGAAGCGAAAGCGGTCATCGGCCAGCCTCACCCGAGCGGCCGGGCGGCGCTCCGGATGCTCGAGCACGAGGGATTCCTGTTCGACCGATATGTCGACATTTTCGACGGCGGGCCCACGGTGACCGCGCGCACCGACGATATTCGCACGATACGCGAGGGGCGCGAGGAGAAGATCGCCGAGATCGGCGAAGGCGGGACCCAGAAGGTCCTCGCCGCTTCTGGCCGGCTAAAGGATTTCAGGGCCTGTTGCGCCTCCATCAAGAAGCTGCCGAGAAAGGGCATCATGATCGACCGGCAAGCCGCCGATCTCCTCGAGGTCGGCATCGGCGACAGCATCGTGGCGGTGGCGAAATGACATTTCGCGAAATCAATTTCGACGGGATCGTCGGCCCAACGCACAATTATGCGGGGCTCAGCTTCGGCAATGTCGCGTCGATGGGCCATGCGGGCCAGGTTTCGCAGCCGCGCGCGGCCGCGCTCCAGGGCGTTGAGAAGATGCGGTCAAACCTGAAGCTCGGCCTGGCGCAGGGCATTTTCGTGCCGCACCTTCGCCCCAACCGGCGATGGTTGATGAAGCTCGGAACGACGATCGAGGAAGCTGAACCGGTCATCGCCGCCAATGCCATGTCGGCTTCGGCGATGTGGGCGGCCAATGCGGCCACGGTCTCTCCCGCTCCGGACTCCGCCGACGGCAAGTGCCACCTCACGCCCGCCAATCTCAGGACCATGCCGCATCGAAGCCACGAATGGCGGCAGACCTTGCAACAATTGCTCATCGCCTTTCGGGATACCGCCCATTTTCAGGTTCACGCGGCGGTCCCCGCTGCTTTCGGGGACGAAGGCGCGGCCAATCACATGCGGCTGACGCCGAGTCACGAAAAGCCCGGCGTCGAGATTTTCGTTTATGGAGTGTCCGGCGGAGCCTTCCCCGCGCGCCAGCATGTCGAAGCTTCGAAGGCTGTCGCTCGAATGCACCTGCTCGACTCCGACCGGGTTCTGTTTGTCGAGCAGTCGGAAGAAGCGATCGCTGCGGGCGCCTTCCACAACGACGTCGTTGCCGTCGCAAACGAACGGGTCCTTTTCGCGCACGAGCAGGCCTTCGCCGACAAGCAACCGCTACTCGATGCCTGCGCTCGGCACGTCCCTGGGTTTGAATATGTCGAGGTAGCGGCATCCGAGGTGCCGCTTGCGGACGCGGTGAAATCCTACCTCTTCAATGCGCAGCTGGTCACTCTTCCGGGCGGAGAGATGACCCTCATCGTTCCTGGTGAGGTCAAAGAGACAGCATCCGTTTGGCGCTGGATCGAGCAGCACGTTGCCGGAAACGGACCGATCCGCCGCGTCGAGGTCGTCGACGTCCGCCAATCGATGGCGAACGGCGGCGGCCCGGCCTGCCTGCGGCTGCGCGTGGTCGCCGATCCTGACACCGTCGACCCGCGATTCCTGGTCGATGAAGCAAAGCTGGACGGCATCGCCGATGTGATCAGCAAGCATTGGCCGGAGCAGATTCATTCGAGCGAGCTCCAGGCGCCGGCGCTGATTGACGATGTCGAGAATGCACGCGCGATGCTGCTCGAAACGCTTCGTCTGACCGACCCGGCCTGACTTGAGTCCCGTAGTGGGACGAAACCCGAAGTCTTACCGTCACTTTAACCCTGTTCTTTAGCATCCAATCGGCGCAAAACTGCGGCTCGGACGTTCAGGCGTTAATGAATCGGATGCTCAAGAAGATCGGCAGGCTCTTCATCATCAAGACGCGCTTCGAAGCGTGGCTTGTGATCTATGCGATCGCGCTCGGCGCGGTGGAGCGCGGCCGGGTCTACCTTCATACATATCCGGGCTGGGGCGGCTGGATGCTCGCGGTCGCCTGCACCGGCGTCGTGTTCCTCGCCGGGGGAAAGCTGCTCGATTCCGTAACTCCCGGACGGCTGGCGGTGGCGCCGGGATCCTATCGCGCGCCGCTACGGCGCCGCACCTTCACTGGTCGTAATCGACCCACGCGCCTGCAGAATCGTCGCGCTTCAGAGTCACGGATTTCACGTCGCAGAGATTAACGTCGGCCCAGGTGACCGGACCCTGGCCCGCGACGTTGGCGCGAATGTCGAACGCACAATCGGGATCCTTGAAGTCGATCGGCGACCGGGCGCCGGCCGACGGAGCATCGCCGAGCTTCTTCCATTCCTGAGTGCCCGCGCGGCGGATCGACAATTCCGCAAGCGCCTTGCCCGTCCCGTTCACCAGGGTGAACTTCGCGGCTCCGGCGAATGCCGGTGAAGCGCAGGCGAGGAGCAAGAGGGCGGGGACGGTCTTACGCATCGCGGCGACCATAGCTGGCCGCCGCGAGTCGGGAAACAGACTTTTGACTATTTTTGCGGCGCTTAGGCCGCGTTGAGCTCCGCGTAGCTCGGGCGTTTGCCGCTCCAGAAAACGGGGGCGGCCGCGGGACCCTGCGTCGCTGCTTCCCTCAACGGAAGCGCGGTCGAGCAGAAGGCGCATTCGGCCGACAACCGGCCGATCAGCCAGTGCGTGCGGCCGCAACCGGGGCAGTGATTCACTTCGCCATCGTGATAGACGGCATGATAGCCCCGGGCATTCGGATTGAAGTAATTGCGGCGGGACTCGATCGAACTCAGCATGGTGCTTTCCTTCGAAACCATTTGCTCGGCTCAACGAGCGGCGAGTCGTTAGGTTTCAGGATGATCCGCTTCTCGTCGCATCGTGTCATCGTGGAGCAGTCCGGCTGTTCCAGCATGGGACATGAACCCCTCTGAACCTCCTTCGATACGCCTTCGGCGCGGCGCCCTGTGGATATTAACCACCTCTTAGGCAATTCGGGTGGATGGTCCCGAGGTTCTCTAGCGGAGGGGGGACCAAGTGGAGTCGAACGAGCGTTATTATCGGCGTCGGGCGGTCGAGGAACGGATGGCTGCTCAGCGCGCGGTGAGTGAAACAGCAAAAGCGTGGCACGCCAAACTAGCCGAAGACTTTGCGCAACGGGCCAGCGCCGCCGCTCCGGCCTGCGCTGCAACAGTGACCGCTTAACCTTCGACAGTTGATTTGAGGCCGGTCACAGCGCCAACAAGGCGCGTGGAGGACTGGGAACAGTTTTTCCAGGAAAAGAGCCGCCGCCGGTTCGACAAGGACCGGCGCTTTCGTCGTACGCGAGGCGTCGAACTCATTGTCGGCGCGGCCTTGACCGGCGCCGTCATCGTCGCGGCGATCATGGGGCTCAGTCTTTTCGACTAATGGACCTTGGCGACGGCTTCCTCGAGCATTTGAACAACGTTCCTGCCGCCGCGATGGAACGCCTCTCGCTTCCAGCCAGCACCGGTCAGTCGCTGGAGCGCCATGAAAGCCGCAAAACCTTCGCGCTGCGACCACCACCGATCATTCCTGAAGCCGGGCAGGACGTCGGACGGCTGAACCTTGCCACCGTGCGGATCGACTTCCCAGCTGTAAGCGAGCCATTGGCCCGATCCCTCGAGCGTCAGCCAAAGCGCTTCCGCTTCCGCCTGGTATGAATCCTTGCCGGTATACCAGCGCGCCTGGCGCGCCTTCATCATGTCGAGCGCTGAGCGAACCAGCCGCGCCGCCTCCGCCCGGCTCTTCGCCTGTGAAGCATTGAAGAGCAGCAAGGATTCGCGTTCGACCGACGCGGTGAATTCGGGATTCTTGCCGAACGCTTCCTGGATGCTGTCGTCGCTAAAGCTGTCGGGCAAATGATTGCGCTCGGCGATCCTTCCGATTTCCTTCCCGTAGGTCGGCATCTGCGCGACGTGAGTGCCTTCGTGGAGCATCACCGCGGTCATCAGATTTTCGAGCGTGGTCCCCTTCCCGTCCTTGCCGCCGGCTCGCCACACGCTGGGGGTCGACATGACGAAGAAATTGCCTGTCTTCGGATCTGATCCGGCGAAAGAGGTCACGGTGACTGGGATCTTGTTTCCATCCGGGAGCTGGATCTGGCCCCCGTGAGGCCTGGCAGTCCAGACGCCCGGGCCGCCGTTCATCGCCGTCGTGCTCGTGACGACACAATCCTTGTCGAAGACGATCGCTTCGATCTTCTTCACGTGGCCGATGCCGCTGAGATGCGTTGAAGCGTAATCCCAGGCGCGCATCGACTGATCCAGCCATGCCTGATCGCCTTTCGAGAGATGGCATGCCGACGCAGGTTCGCCGACCGCGATCAACGCCGAGACGATACTTGCCAGCATCGGGCGGTCGTAGCGGGTTGCGCCGGGCGGTTCATCCCCCTATGTCGCGCCCCTGCCGTTTTCAGGCACCCGCGCGCCCGTAGCTCAGCTGGATAGAGCACCAGACTACGAATCTGGGGGTCAGAGGTTCGAATCCTTTCGGGCGCGCCACTCCTCTTCGTCGCGCTGTCAATTGCCCGAAGGACGACGCGCGCTAATCTCGCGCTCAAGGTCGCTCATGAGCTCGCGGGTCTTGAACGACGCCATGGCCCCATGTTCCGCCTTGGCGGCACATACGAGGCTATTCCAATGATCGACTGTATCAGGATGCACCGGTTCGCCTCTCAACCGTCGTGCGCTTTGCAATGCTGCGCGCAGGTTCGCGTGTATGTTGCCAGCGATGTTCATTGAGCCGGTGCTGCCGATCGGCCGCTAGCGGCAAGTCGCTCCTTGAATCCGGTTTCCAGGCGCTCGAGCAAGGTCGCCCTCGCAGCCCATGCGTCGGCACTGCGTTCCAGGGAGGCGCGCATTTGCGGATTGATCATCGCTTCGGCCCGTGCGCGGTCGTCTTCTGCCAAAGACCGACAACCCATAGCAGTGTCCTCAACCTTCCGCCGGGCCGAACTCACTTAGCATTTCTTTTTGCGGCATCGAGAGCATCACACGCAACTGAATAACAATAGCCTCTCCAGCGGAAAGCGTCGGCCATGAACAGCGAAATCTGATGACGATGGCAGAGATAATTGAGATCCATATGCTGCCCCATTTTAGTAAGCGGGAGCACAATTGGTCTCTCAGCCGCGTAGGCCTACAGGCAGAAAATCCACGCGATGAACTCTTTTAGCACATGGACCCGATTTTCCCTACGCCATTCTTTTATTTTTGGAGCGGCCTTACAATTCTTCGTGATCGCGTCCATATGGCGTTCGCTACTTGTCGCAAATTGACGGTCTTTGGCGCTTTGCGGCTCCTCATTCCTTCCATCTCGCACTCCTAGCGCTGAAGGAGGCCGACTTCCGGCCTCCCACCGAAGGAATCATCGACATGCCGATCGGCACCGTCAACTTTTTCAATGAAAACAAGGGCTACGGCTTCATCCAACCGGACGGCGGTGGCAACGACGCCTTCGTTCACGTCACAGCTGTCGAGCGTGCAGGCATGCGCAGCCTCGTCCAGGATCAGCGCTTGTCGTATGAACTTGAACAGGACAAGCGCGGCAAGACGAGCGCCATAAACCTGAAGGCCGCAGAAGCCTCAGTTGAGGCCGAGCCCGCGTCCGACGCTTAGTCCGGCGGACAACACATGAACGCCGACACAGACTCATGGGACAATGAAGGCGGCCAGCTCGGCGCCGCAGAGGGCGGCCACATGAGCTCCAGCTCGGGACGCGTTTTGCGGGTGCCCCGTGCGGAATTGCCTTACATGGTCATCCTGGCACGGCCCGATCTCGTCGACCTCTGCCGGTCGTTTCGAACGATGCGAGAGGCTGAGGCATTCGTTCGGAGAAACACACCCGTCCCGACTCCCGCGCTCTCGACATTGTATGATCGAGCCGCGGGCGAGACGTGAATGCCGGTGCCCGTATCACCGTCCGGGAGCAGGTAACCCTTTCGTGCAACTTTGAGCTCTCACGGAGACCTAATGCGAAGGCCACGACCCCCGGAAACAGACGAGCAACGGAGCGCACGCGCGGAAAGGAAAGCGCAACGACGGAGCGACGACTCCGCGGCGGCGGATCGGGCTCTCGATGCCATGGTGCGCCGAAGCATCAAGCAACACGGCCCTTGAATTCCGGTTCTGGTCTCCCGCCGATCCAGCGGCATTTCGGCGAAGAAGGACGATAGCCTCATGGTCAAAGAGGAACTGCTCACCATCGAGGGCGTGGTCGACGAGATTCTGCCGGACGGTCGGTTCGGGGTGATGCTCGACAATCAGTGTCGGATCATCGCCTACACGGCCGGCAGGATGCGCCGATATCGCATCCGGTCGATTGTCGGTGATCGCGTTCATGTCGAAATGACGCCTTACGACCTCTCGAAAGGCAGGATCGTTTATCGCGAGAAGCTTGCCGGCTCATCGTCGGGACCCAGGCGACGAAGCTTTCGTCGGTGACGGTGTCAGAGCGAATGGACGATCAAGTGAAGTCAGGCGCAGTAGGGCTCGGACCGCTGCTGTCCCGACGTTTCACGACGTATAGCGCGGATACCAAGCGGAGCATCTTTCAGCTGGTCACCACCGCGACGCCTTTCATCGCGTTGCTCGCGGTCATGGCGCGGGCATCGCATGACCGCTACTGGCTGACCCTGCTGCTGGCGATCCCGGCGGCCGGACTGCTCGTCCGGCTCTTCATCATCCAACATGACTGCGGTCACAGCTCGTTTTTCAAATCCCGAGCCGCCAATGACTTAGGCGGTCGCGCGCTCAGCATCCTGACGCTCACCCCCTACTACAGCTGGAAGCGCGACCATGCCGCGCACCATGCCTCCACTGGCAACCTCGATCGCCGTGGACGCGGTGATGTCGCGACGATGACCGTTGCCGAATATCAGTCCTCGCCACCTCTCAGGAAGCTCGCTTACCGACTTTTCCGGAACCCGCTGGTCATGGTCATGCTGGGTGCGCCGATCAACTTCATCCTGCTGCAGCGATTTCCCAAGGGTCACGAGTTACGGAACGCGCAGTCACTCCGCAGCATCCTCTCGCTGGATCTCGCGCTGCTCGTCGCGTTTGGTCTGCCGTGCGTCCTGTTGGGCGCCCGTCCGGTCTTCGGAACCTATCTGCCCGTGATGGTCATTGCCTCGTGGATCGGGAACTGGCTGTTTTTCGTGCAGCACCAGTTCGACGGGGCACATTGGGAGCGCGACGATGACTGGGACTTCCATGTCGCCGCCCTGAGCGGCAGCTCTTATTTCAAGCTTCCGCCGGTGCTTCAGTGGTTTTCCGGGAACATCGGACTGCATCACGTGCATCACCTGTGCAGCCGCGTTCCGAATTACCGGCTTCAGGCCTGTCTCGATGCCGCCCCGGAACTCCAGGAAGTCGCCAAGGTGATCACCCTTCGCGAAAGCCTCGGGTGCTGGCGGCTGGCACTTTGGGATGAGCACCGCAAGTTGTTGGTCGGATTTCGCGATCCGGCGGCCCGCCTAGGTTAGCAATACCACTGCCGATACAGGCGGCTTTGCGAATGGCCCCTCTCAGGCATTATCGGGGCCGACGCGCCATTTTTTCAGACGCGGACGAGCGGACAGGGCACTCCGGGCACATCCGCGGTGAACTCGAATAGCGAGCCGATAAGAGGCTGTTTGGCGATATCTTCCGATGAGAGCAGCTGCCGGGCGGTGGTCGCATAAGCGGTGCGAAGATCGCTTCCTCCGAACGCCAGCTTGGTGATGTTTGCGACGGGAAAGCGGACGCTTTGGAGAAGCTCGCCCGTCGGCGAATAGCGGCGCGCTTCCCAGCCGGCATAGAGCGCGATCCAGACGCAGCCTTCGCTGTCGATCGTCGGTCCATCGGGATGCCCTTCCTTCGGGTCGATCCGGACGAACGGCCGCGCCGGTCCGAGCGTCCCGTCTTCGCGAATATTGGCCACGCCGATCGTCCCTTTGAGCGTGTCGACGAAGTAAAGCGTCTTGCCGTCCGGCGAGACCGTGGGCCCATTGGTGATGGCGATCCCATCGAGACCGGTGTCCGTGAGACGCCCTTGGTGGAAGCAATAGAAGGCGCCGCTCTTCGCTCTCTCGCCATCGTCCATTGTCCCGAACCACAGGCGCCCGTGCGGATCGACCACGCCATCATTCAGCCGGTTCGTCGGCCTGCCAGGCTCGACCTCGACGATCAGGTCGAACGCGCCGTTCGCCTCGTCGAAGCGGTACAGTCCCGACTGAAGACCAGCGACGAATCCGCCGCCCTCGGCAGGAAAGAGGAAGCCGACCTGTTCAGGCGAGTCCCAGCTCCCCTTCGATCCGTCAGCGGGATCGTAGCGATGAATCTGGCGCTTTTTGATGTCGACAAACCAGAGCGCGCTATCGCGCTCCACCCAAACCGGCCCTTCACCGAGCTCCGCCTCGAGCTCCCAGACAGGACGAACGCCGCTGCTCATCGCCGCGCTCGATACAATTGCGGGCGGAACGCCGCCACCCTAGAGCAGGCGAAGATGCGGAAATTGCCTTCGATCATCGCCGGGACGCTCGCGCTCGCCGCATGCAGCAGCAGCGACGGACGTTACCCGT
>Ga0207639_10000394_pt1 | contig 30150 bp, 28 predicted proteins | sample KBSCornC32_FD_184299 | JGI IMG/M metagenome (GOLD analysis project Ga0207639, IMG submission 184299) | Corn rhizosphere microbial communities from Kellogg Biological Station, Michigan, USA - KBS Corn C3-2 (SPAdes) (version 2) | ecosystem: Host-associated > Plants > Roots > Rhizosphere > Soil ...
GATGGAACGAGGAATGGTCGAGGAATGAGCAGGCGCCACTCCCTGCGATGGGCCGCGTGTCGCGGCGTCGTGCTGGCGGCGCTCGCGCTCGCGGCGGCCTGTTCGCGCGAGCACGCGCCGCCGAAGGCCGCTCCGGCGCCGGTCACCGTCGTCACCGCCACGACGCGCGACATGCCGGTGCTGGTCAGCGCGCCGGGCAGCGTCGAGGCGATCAACAGCGTCGCGGTGAAGTCCCTCGTCGACGGCCAGCTGCTCGAGGCGCGGGTCAGGGACGGCGCGGACGTGACGGCCGGCGAGTTGCTGTTCCGCATCGATCCGCGCCCCGCGCAGGCCGCGTTGCAGCAGGCCCTGTCGGCGCAGGCAAAGGACCAGGCGGCGCTCGAACAGGCGCGCTCGCAGGTCAAGCGCTACCAGGACATCGCGGCCAAGGGCTATCTTTCGGCCGACCAGATGGAGCAGTACCGCACGAACCTGCAGGCGGCGATCGCGAGCGTGAAGGTCGACGAGGCGAACGTCGCCGCGGCGAAGGTCACGCTCTCGTACACCGATATCCACGCGCCGATCAGCGGGCGCATCGGCCGCATCCTGATCCAGTCCGGCAACGTGGTGAAGGCGAACGACACCAATCCGCTCGTGACGATCAACCAGATCGAGCCGATCTACGTCAGCTTCTCGTTGCCGTCCGCGCTGCTCGGGCGCGTCCAGCTCGCGCAGAAGGGCGGCGCGCTCGCCGCGCAGGCGAGCGTCATCGGCGTCGACAAGCCGGTCGAGGGCAAGGTCGCCTTCATCGACAATGCGGTCGACACCGCGACCGGCACCGTGAAACTGCGTGCCGAGTTCGGCAACGATGGCCATGTGCTGTGGCCGGGCCAGCTCGTCAGTGTGAGCCTCACGCTCGGCCACGATGCGAACGCGGTCGTGGTGCCGCAGCAGGTCGTGCAGAACGGCCCGGATGGCGCCTATGTGTTCGTCGTGCGCGCCGACCATACGGCGGAACAGCGCGCGGTAACGGTCGCGCGCGTCGTCGCGGGCGAAGCGGTCGTCGACAAGGGACTCGCGGCGGGCGAGACCGTCGTGCTCGACGGCCAATCGCGCGTCGAGGACAAGGCGCCGCTGCAAGTCGCGCAGCCATGAGTGCGCGACCATGAGCGTGTCCGAGGTCTTCGTCCGGCGCCCGGTCATGACCACGCTGGTCATGCTCGGCATCCTCGTGTTCGGCATCACCGGTTATCGCCTGTTGCCGGTCGCGGCCTTGCCGAACGTCGACTTCCCGACGATCCAGGTGTCGGCGAGCCTGCCCGGCGCTTCGCCGGAGACGATGGCGTCGGCGGTCGCGACACCGCTCGAGAAGCAGTTCTCGACGATCCCCGCACTCGATTCGATGACTTCGTCGAGCGCACTCGGCTCGACCAGCATCACGCTGCAGTTCGCGCTCGACCGCAACATCGACGCGGCCGCGCAGGACGTGCAGGCGGCGATCTCCTCGGCGTTGCGCCAGCTGCCGACGCAGATGACGACGCCGCCGACATTCAAGAAAGTGAATCCGGCCGACTCGCCGGTGTTCTATGTCGCGTTCACCTCGAAGACGCTGCGCCTGTCGACGCTCGACGAGTACGCCGAAAACACGCTCGCGCAGCGCATCTCGACCGTCAACGGCGTGGCCCAGGTCAACGTCTACGGTTCGCAGAAATACGCGGTGCGCATCGACCTCAATCCGGATGCGCTCGCCGCGCGCGGTCTCGGCATCGACACCGTGGCGACGGCGATCGGCAAGGGCAACGTGAACCTGCCGACCGGCACGCTGTACGGGCCGAACCGCATCTACAACGTGATGGTCGGCGGACAGTTGTACGACGCCGCCGCGTTCGGCGAGCTCATCGTCAGCTACCAGAACGGCGCGCCGGTGCGCCTCAAGGACGTCGCCCGGGTTTACGACGGCGTGCAGAACGACAAGGGCGGCGCGATCATCAACGGCGAGCAGGGCGTCGTGCTCGCGATCCAGAAGCAGCCGGGCACGAACACGATCCAGGTGGTCGAAGACATCAGGAAGATGTTGCCGGCGTTCCAGCGCTCGCTGCCGGCCGGCGCGCAGCTGGACGTGATCTACGACCGTTCGCAGAGCATCCGCGAATCGGTGTCCGACGTGAAGTTCAGCCTGCTGCTCGCGCTGTGCCTGGTCGTGCTGGTGATCTTCGTGTTCCTGCGCAACCTGCCGGCGACGTTGATCCCGTCGCTCGCGCTGCCGATGTCGATCGTCGGCACCTTCGCGGTCATGTACGCGCTCGACTTCAGCATCGACAACCTGTCGCTGATGGCGCTCACGCTCGCGGTCGGTTTCGTCGTCGACGACGCGATCGTCATGCTCGAGAACATCTCGCGCCACCTCGAGATGGGCAAGGACCGCCTCACCGCGACGCTTGATGGCGCGCGCGAGATCGGTTTCACGATCGTCTCGATGACCCTGTCGCTCGCGGCGGTGTTCATCCCGGTCGTGTTCATGGGCGGCATCATCGGGCGCCTGCTGAAGGAATTCGCGGTCACCATCGTCGCCGCGGTGCTGGTGTCCGGCTTCGTCTCGCTGAGCCTGACCCCGATGCTGTGCAGCCGCATGCTCAAGCCGCTGCACGGCGGCACGCACGGGCGCCTGTACCAGGCGTTCGAGCGCGCGTTCGACGCGATGCAGTCGTTCTACGGCCGTACCCTGCAGGTCGGCGTGCGCCACCGCTTCGTCGTGCTGATGGTGTTCTTCGCGCTGATCGTCGCGACCGGCTTCCTCGGCGCGCGCGTGCCGAAGGGCTTCCTGCCGAACGACGACACCGGCCAGCTGTTCGTGTTCACCCAGGCCGCGCAGGACATCGGTTTCGACGCGATGATGGAGAAGCAGCGCAAGGCGGCCGAGATCCTGCGCAACGATCCCAACGTCGACAACGTGATGGCGTTCGTCGGCGCCGGCGGCAGCAGCGCGACGCTCAACCTCGGTCGCATGATCGTGAACCTCAAGCCACCGCACGAGCGCAAGAGCGCCGACGCGGTCGTGCAGGAGATCCGCCCGAAGCTGCAGGGCATCGCCGGCCTGCAGGCGTTTGCGCAGAACCTGCCGCTGATCCGCATCGGCGGCAAGCTGACCAACAGCACCTACCAGTTCGTCCTGCAGGACACCGACACGAAGCGCTTGTTCGAGTGGACGCCGAAGCTGGTCGCCGCGCTTTCGAAGCTGCCCGGGTTCCTCGACGTGAACAGCGACATGCTGATCGCGAACCCGCAACTCGACGTCACGATCGACCGCGACGCCGCGGCCGCGTACGGGGTCACGCCGGACGCGATCGAGAACGCGCTCTACTACGCATTCGGGCCGGCCCAGGTGTCGACGATCTATACCGCGTCGGACCAGTTCTGGGTGCTGTTGCAGGTCGATCCGGCACGCCAGGCGGACACGACGGTGTTGTCCGCGATCTACGTCACGCCCACGCTGCCGCCGAAGGGAGCCGCTGGCGACGCGACGGCAAGCGCCGCATCGCAGCTGGTGCCGCTCTCCGCAGTGACGCATGTCGGCAATTCGGTCGGGCCCGCGACGATCAACCACCTCGGCCAGGTATCGGCGGTCACCGTCTCGTTCAACCTGGGGCCGGGCATGTCGCTCAGCGACGCGGTCTCCGGCGTCGATCGCACCGTCGCCGGCCTGCACATGCCGGACACGATCACCGCCTCGTTCCAGGGCACCGCGCAGCAGTTCCAGGATTCATTGTCCGGAATGGGCGTCCTGCTGCTGCTCGCGGTGTTCGTGATCTACCTCGTGCTCGGCATCCTGTACGAGAGCTTCATCCACCCGTTGACGATCCTGTCCGGCCTGCCGACCGCGGTGTTCGGCGCGTTGCTGACCCTGATGGTGTTCGGCAAGGACCTCGACCTCTACGGCGCGGTCGGCCTGATCATGCTCATCGGCATCGTCAAGAAGAACGCGATCATGATGATCGACTTCGCGCTGGAGAAGCAGCGCGAGGGCGAAGACCCGGAGCGCGCGATCCTCGACGCCTGCGTGATCCGCTTCCGTCCGATCATGATGACGACGTTCGCGGCGCTCATGGGCACGCTGCCGATCGCGCTCGGCTTCGGCGCCGGAGCGGAAGCGCGCCGGCCGCTCGGCCTCGCCGTGGTCGGCGGCCTCGTCACCTCGCAGTTGCTGACGCTCTACATCACGCCGGTGATCTACCTCTACTTCGAGCGCCTGCAGCAACGCATGCGGCGCCGTGGCGAAGGCTCGACGACGGCGATGACGCCGCACTAGGCCGCCGCGTCGGCGACGGCTACCGTCGGCGGCGCAATGGTCGTTTCAGGTCGATGCGCACGCGCACGAGGTCCGGTTCCTGCGGCAGCGACTCGCGCCGTGCGCCAAGCGTGCTGGCGAACTCGAGCATCTGGCTGTTGCCGGACAGCACCTTGCCCCAGATCTCGCGCAGCCCGCGACGGCGTGCTTCCTCCGCGAGGCGCCGCATCAGCGCGCCGCCGACACCGACGCCGAGCCATTGCGGATCGACGATCAGGGCGAACTCCGCGTCCCGCGCCGCAGGGTCCACGTGGATGCGCGCCTCGCCGCGGATCTCGCCTTCGTCGTCGACGGCGACGAAGGCGGCGCCGGCTGCAGGATCGACATGGGCAAGATTCGTCGCGGCCTGCGACGACAATTCGGTCATGCGATGGAAGATGCGCTGGCGTACCTGCTCGGGTGTCAGTCGCGCGAAACCGCGCTGCAATGCCGCGACGTCATCCGCGTTGATCGCACGCAGGAGCAGGCGGCGTCCGTCGCCGGTGGTGAGCGTCCTGCCGCGTGGCGTCCGGGCAGGGCGCGCTGGTGGCGGGGCGGGCGGATGGATCTCGATGGTCATGGGATTGCCGGAGGGCGGGCCAGCGCGCCAAGCATGCCATGGCCGGCGGCGTCGCGCCGCACGGTCGCGCGTTCCGCTACGATGCATGCTTTGCAGTGGAGACGGGCGCGATGGCAGCGAAGACGACCGGCATGCGCGACACCGACCTCGACGCATTGTGCGCACGCTGGCCCGGCGCGACCCGCTCGATCAAGTGGGAAGTGGACCTCGTCTGGAGCGTCGCGAACAAGATGTTCGTGGTGATGTGCGCGCTCGGCCCCGACCGCGGGCGCCTGTCGTTCAAGGTCGATTCCGAGCGCTTCCTCGAAATGACCGAGCAACCCGGAATGGCGCCGGCGCATTACATGGCGCGCGCGTTCTGGGTCAGCGTCACCGAGCCGGAGCGATTCACCCAGGACGAACTGGCCGGTTTCGTGCGGCGTTCGTACGAACTGGTGCGCGCGAACCTGCCGAAGAAGACCCAGGCCGCGCTCGGCGAATAGTCGCCCCCTCCACGCGAGTTGACGACATGACGCCCGACGCTTTCCGCCGCATCGCGCTCGAGTTCCCCGAAGCGGTCGAGAGCGCGCACATGGGCCACGCCGATTTCCGCGTGCGCAACAGGATCTTCGCGACCCTTCCCGACGATGCGACCGGCATGGTCAAGCTCGCGCCCGAGCAGCAGGAACTGTTCATGCGCGTCGATCCCGCGTTCACTCCGGCGAAGGGGGCATGGGGTCGGCAGGGTTGCACGCTGGTGCGCCTCGCCGCGGCACGCGAGGACCTCGTGCGCGACGCGTTGACGGCGGCCTGGAAGACGCTGGCCTGAGCCCGACCCGACGCACTGCACGTCGGCCTCGCGTACTCAATGCTCGAATGCATCGCTGAAGATGAGGTCGAGCTTGATCTGCGCGATGCCGAATTGCCCGTCGACTTCGATGGCAGAGGCGAAGCCGGCCAGCACGACACCGCTGCCGCCGAATGCGACCGCGGTGCCGTCGTTGCCGGCCATCGAGGCGTCGAACGAGCCATACAGCTTGCCGCCGCTGCCGAAGGTCGCGTCGAGGGCGCAGTCGGTCCTCAAGCGCGCGGTCGCGAAATTGCTGCCGGCATCGGTCGAGGCATAGCCGGCGAGCACGACCTTGCCGTCGGACTGGAGCAGCATGTCGTAGACGACGTCGGTCTTCCTGGTATCCAGATCGAAGGCGACGGCGCGGAAGCCGCTGCCGCAGAAATCGCTGTCGAGCGCACTGCCGTCCGCACGCACGCGTGCGACGAGAAAATCGTAGTCGTTGCCATCGTACTGCCGCACGCCGGAAATCCAGATGCGCCCGGCCGCATCGATCTTCACGCTGCTCGCGATGTCGTCCTTCTGCCGGCCGAAGTCGAACCACGCGGCGCCGTTGTTGCCGAACGAGGAATCGCGGCTGCCGTCGGCGTTCAGGCGCAGCAGGGCGGCGTCGAAACCCCGGGATGCGGTTCTCGCGGCTCCGGCCACGACGATCTTGCCGTCGGGCTGGATCCCGATAGCCCCTGCGGTGTCGGTATTGTCGCCTCCCAGGTCGAACGCAACGATGCGGATGCCCGTGCCGTTGAATGAAGGATCGAGCGTCAGGTCCGGGCGGAGGCGCGCGACCACGATATCGGAATTCGGCGGGTCGGTTCCGGCACGGTTCGTCTGGCCCGCGACGACGAGCTTGCCATCGGTCTGCTGCGCGACGGCGAGGATGATGCTCTGGTTGGCGACTTCGTTGCGGGAAAACTCGAACGTCACCGGCTGCGCCGCGACGGACGGATCGAGCGTGCCGTTCGCGAGCAGTCGAGTCACCGTTGCACGGATGTCGGTGCCTTCGGCGACGTAGCCTCCGACCACGATCTTGCCGTCGACCTGCCGCAGCAAGCCGTGCGCGGTCATCAATGCGTAGGAGGCGTCCTCGGGCGGCGGATAGGACGGAAAGTCCGAAAACGTGAGGATGCCGGTCTGGTTCGGGCCGAAGCTGAAGTCCCTGACGCCATTCGGCAGCAGGCGCGCCATGCAGACCGTCACGAACGTGTAGCCCGGCCCGCTGCCGCCGCACGAGCCCGCAACCAGGATGCGACCGTCCGGCTGCACCGCCATCACCGCCGCGCCGACGTCGTAGTTGCTCATCGCGGTGAGCAGGGTGCCGTCGCCGTTCCATGACATGTCGAGACCGTCTTGCGCCAATGCGGACGCGGCCCAGAAGACGACGCCGCATAGCGGCAACGTGCGTATGGTGTTCATGCTTGCCCCGATTCGCCGATTTCGCAGCTTTCGACTCCAACAACCGGTTCATACGGAAAAGCGGACACGCAAACGACACGCGAGGGCTCGGCCATCGCGGAGCCGTGCGTGCCTGCCCTGCGTTGCGGTCCGCGGTCGCACGCGGCGTGGCCTATACTCGCGACGGTCGGAGATTCAGGGAGGCTCGCCTGTGGACGAGGCGATCGACACGCTTGTCGCTGGCGCCAACGATGGTGATGCCGACGCCGTCAAGGCGCTGTTCGCGCGCGTGTACGGCGAGCTCAAGCTCCTGGCCCGCCGGCAGCTGTCGCATGCCGCCGATGCGACGCTGGACACGACGGGGCTCGTGCACGAGGCGTATCTCAGGCTGGCGCAGCCCGCAGGCCGTTCGCTGCATGGGCATCATCACTTCTTCGCGCTCGCCGCAAAGGCGATGCGCCATATCGTCATCGACCGCGCGCGTGCCCGGCTCGCCGACAAGCGTGGCGGAGCTTGCGTCCACATCGGCGGCATCGACGATGCGGCGGACGTCGTCGACGGCGCCGAAATGGAACCCGACCAGTTGCTGCGCCTCGATCGGGCGCTGACCGAGCTCGCTGCCGATGAGCCGCGTCTGGCGGAACTGGTCGAGCTGCGCTTCTTCGCCGGCATGCCAGTCGCCGATATCGCCGTGCTGCAAGGCCTCAGCGAGCGCACGTTGAACCGCGAATGGAGGCGTGCCCGGGCGCAGTTGCACGCGTCGTTGTATCCGGACGGCTGATCGCGATGGATCGTCGGCGCATCGCGGAGCTTTTCGACCATGCCGTCGAGTTGCCGCCCGCCGAGCGCGAGGACTGGCTCGCGGCTGCGTGCGCCGGCGAAGCGACGCTGCGCGCGGAAGTCGAACGATTGCTTCGCGCCGACGCCCGCGTGGGCGGGTTCATGCAACGGCCTGCGGGTGACGCGACGGCGATGGTCGACGGTGGCGCGCCGACCCTTCGCTTCGGCGCGTATCGCGTGGTGCGCAGCCTCGGCGCCGGCGGCATGGGCGAAGTCTGGCTCGCCGAGCGCGGCGACGGCGAATTCGAGCAGCGCGTCGCCGTAAAGCAGGTCGCGTATCCGACGCCGGGCCTGCTGCAACGTTTCCGGCGTGAGCGGCAGATCCTCGCGCGACTCGATCATCCGAACATCGCGCGTCTCATCGACGGTGGTGTCGCAAGCGATGGTGCGCCATACCTCGTCATGGAGTACGTCGAGGGCGTGCCGATCACGACGTTCGCGCGCGAGAACGCGCTCGACGTGCCCGCGCGGCTGCGACTGTTCCTGCACGTGTGCGAGGCGGTGCAGTTCGCGCATCGCAACCTGGTCGTGCACCGCGACCTCAAGCCGTCGAACATCTTCGTCACCGCGGACGGCACGCCCAAGCTGCTCGACTTCGGCATCGCCAAGGTGCTGACCACGACCGACGCCGACGCCCAGACGCAGACCGTCGCGCGCCTGCTGACGCCCGCGTACGCCGCACCCGAGCAGTTCTCCGGCGCACCCGTGACGACCGCGACCGATGTCTATGCGCTCGGCGTGCTGTTCTACGAGTTGCTGGCCGGTACCCGGCCGCCAGGCGGCGGACGCGCAGGCGGGAACGCTCGCGAGCCGATCGCGCCGAGTCTCGCCGTGGCACGCGCGCGCGGCGGCGTCCGCGCTGCCACGCGACGCGTGCTGCGCGGTGACCTCGATCGCATCGCGCTCACTGCACTCGCGACGGAACCGGAGCAGCGTTATTCGTCGGCCGAGGCGCTCGCAGCCGACATCCGCAGCCACCTCGAAGGACGACCGATCGCCGCGCGCGGCGGCGCCGCGTATCACTTCGCGCGGTTCGCATGGCGCCATCGCTACGCCTTGGGCGCGGCCGTGCTGGTGGTCGTCGTGAGCATCGCCGCTGCCGTTGTCAGTTTCGGCCAGGCGCGGCGGGCGCGCGAGCAGGCCGCGCACGCGGAGGCGGCGCGCGGTTTCATCGAGGGCGTGTTCGAACAGGCCGATCCCGACGAGAACGAGGGCCACGCGTTCACCGCGCAACAACTGCTCGAAAAAGGCGAGGCCCAGCTCGCCGGTGAAGCCTCCGACCCATCGATCGCCGCAGACATGACCGGACTGATCGGCAGTCTCTACTGGAACATCGGCAGCTATGCGCGGGCACAGCCACTGCTCGAACGCGCGGTCGCGCTCGGCGAGAACGCGGCGGTTCCCGATAGTGTTCGCGCGCGAAACCTGCTGCGGCTGGCCCGGATCGAGTCCGAGCGCAGTCTCTATGCACCCGCGAGCACGCATGTGGAGCAGGCGCTTGCATTCGCCACGCGCTCCGCTTCCGGTAAGGAACTCGCGGACGCGCGTCGCCTGCAGGTGCAGATCCTGAGCGAGCGTGGCGACCCGTCGCTCGCCGAACCGGCCGCACGCCGGCTTCTCGCCGAGGACACGCTGCGCCACGGCAGCGGCAGCCGCGAAGTCGCGCGGGATTGGGCACTGCTCGCGCACGCACTCGATGAGATGTCGCGCTACGACGAATCGATCGCGGCCGAGCGTGCGGCGCTCGCGATCGATCGTGAGCGTGTCGGAGGACGCAGCACCACCGTCGCGTCCGATCTCAACGACCTCGGCTTCGCGCTCTCGCACAAGGGCGACTACGTCGGCGCCGAGCAGGCGCTGCGCGAAGCGCTCGACATCAAGATCGAACGCTACGGCACCGATCATCGCGAGACCCTCGCGGCGCGCGCGAACCTGTTCATGGCGCAGGAGAAGCAGGGTCGCTACGAGGAAGGCCTGCGCGGACGCCTTGCGCTGATCGAGGACCAGCAGCGCGTGCTCGGTGCGCGCCATGCCGACGAGATCGCGCGCGCACACAACATGATCGGGCTGGACAGCCTGATGCTGGGACGCTTTCGCGAGGCCGAGGCGCAATTCCGGCAAGCACTCGCGACCTGGGCCGGCATCGATGGCGTGAGCGATGAAGAACGCATCGGCCCGCTCGGCAATCTCGCGATCGCGCTGCAGTTGCAAGGGGACTATGCGCATGCCGAGGACACCCTGCGCGAGACGCTCGCGATCGACCGCAAGACCTATCCTGCGGACTCGGAATGGCTCAACCAGGACCGCGGCTACCTCGGCAACCTCCTGCGCCTGCAGCACCGTTACTCCGAGGCCGTCGACGAGTTGCGCGCCGCCCTTGCGGCGGTGGCGGGCAGCACGCGACGGTCCGACCCGGTCGTCGCGCTGCTGCATGCGCAGCTCGCCGAAGCCGAGCTGGACGCGGGGTTCGCGGCACAGGCCCGTGCGACGGCAGCGCGGGGAGTCGACGTCGCGCGCGAGGCGCTGCCGCCGCGCAACATCGGTCTCGCCAATCCGCTTTTCGCGCTCGCACGCGCCGATCTCGCGCTTGGTCGCGCCGGCGAAGCCGAACCGCTGCTGCGTGAGGCCCTGGAAGTACGCCATCCGCTCGCGCCGCATGATCCGCGTGTGCTCGAACTCAAGGTCGCCCTGGTCCAGCTGCTGGAGTCGTGCGGCATGTATGCCGAACCGCAGCGCTTGCGCAGCGAGATCGAGCCCGTTCTCGGCGCGTCGGGCTCGGCCTACGCGTCGGATCTTCGCGCGCGCCTGGCCGCGCGCTGAGTCGCGTTCGATGCGGTCGCGTTCCGTCGCGCTGTCCCGGGAACCGCTGCACCTTTTCGTGACCGGAATCATGTTGAAATAGGCAGGCTCCGGTTTCCGGCGCAATTCCCATCGACGACGGAAACCTGCATGTCCGGCAAGGCCGATTCCCTCAAGACGATCTTCCTCGCGCTCGGCGCGAACTTCGCGATCTTCGTGACCAAGCTCGGGGCCGCGATCGTCACCGGCTCGGGTGCGATGGCGGCCGAGGCGGTGCATTCGCTCGCCGATTGCGGCAACCAGGGCCTGCTGCTGGTCGGCCTCAAGAGCGCCAAGCGCCTGCCGTCGCCGGACTATCCGCTCGGCCACGGCAAGGCGATCTATTTCTGGTCCTTCCTCGTCGCGCTGCTGCTGTTCTCGGTCGGCGGCGCGTTCTCGCTGTACGAGGGCCTGCACAAGCTGCATGAGCCCGAACCGTTGCGCTGGCCATGGCTCGCGGTCGGCGTGCTCGCGTTCGGCGTGGTCGCCGAAAGCTTCTCGATGTGGGGTTGCCTGCGCGAGGTCAACAAGGCGCGCGGGGAGCACAGCCTGTGGTACTGGTTCCGCGAGAGCCGGCAGAGCGAGCTGATCGTCGTGTTCGGCGAGGACCTCGCCGCGCTGCTCGGCCTCATGATCGCGCTCGCCGCGGTGTTGCTGACGATGTTCACCGGCAACCCGGTGTTCGATGCGCTCGGCACGCTCGCGATCGGCGTGCTGCTGGTGCTGGTCGCGTTCTTCGTCGCGATCGAGGTCAAGGCGTTGCTGATCGGGCAGAGCGCCGATCCCGAGCTGAAAGCGGCGATCAACGCGTTCCTCGAGCAACGCCCGGAGATCGCGCGATTGTTCAACGTGATCACGCTGCAACTGGGACCGGACGTGATGGTCGCGATCAAGGCCGAGATGCGCGGTGACCTGCGCGCGCGCGAACTGGTCGAAGCGATCAACGCGATCGAGAGCGAGCTGAAATCGCGCTTCCCGGAAGTGCGCTGGTCGTTCTTCGAACCGGACGTAGCGGACTGATGTCCGCGCAGAGCGGGGCATCCGCGGGCGTGGCGACCGAGCCGGTCCCATGTGTGACGCCGGAGGCCGCGGCGAGCCGGCCGCTGTTGCCCTGGCTCGGCTATTTCCTCGCCTGGGTCGGGATCGGGTTGTGGCTCGGCATCAATGTCGTGATCGGCCACCGCAACAGCGGAAGTCATGTCCCCGCATGGGAGCCGATGACGTGGGAGCTCAGCAGCGCGGCGGTGATGGCCATGCTCGCGATCGCGATATTCCGTTTCGAGCGCCGCCATCCGTTGTCCGGCAGCGACTGGTTGCGGCGCGTGCCGGTGCACGTGCCCGCGGCGATCGCGTTCTCGCTCCTGCACACGCTCGGCATGGTCGGCATCCGCAAGATCGTCTACGCACTGATGGGCACGCGCTACGACTTCGGCGATCCCTGGCTCACGTTCGCCTACGAGCTGCAGAAGGACCTGATCAGCTATGCGCTGATCGCCGGCTTCTGCGTCGCCTGGCGCGGCCTGCGCGCGCGGCGCGAGCGCGAGCTGACCCTGGTGCAGCTCGAACGCGACCTCGGCCAGGCGCGTCTTGCCCAGTTGACCGCGCAGATCGAGCCGCATTTCATCTTCAACACGCTCAACGCGATCTCCAACCGCATGCACGAGGACGTCGAGGCGGCCGATCGCATGATCGCCGCGCTCGCCGTGCTGATGCGCGTCGCGCTGAGCGAAACCGGCGAAGCGCGCGTGCGCGTGGTCGACGACGTGGTCTGGCTGGAACGCTATTTCGAGCTCATGCGCGAACGCTTCCGCGGCAAGCTCGATACGCAGGTCCGGCTCGATCCGGCCGCGCGCAATGCGCGCATTCCGCGCCTGCTGCTTCAGCCGCTGGTCGAGAACGCGTTCGAACACGGCCTCGCCTCGGGGCGCGGGCGGGTCGACGTCACGATCGACGTCGACGGCGAGCAACTGCGCTGCGTCGTCGCCGACGATGGCCGCGGCCTCGCGCCCGGCTACGTGCCCGGTGTCGGCCTCGCCAACGTGCGCCACCGGCTCGAACTGCTCTACCCGGGCCGGCACCGCTTCACGATCGCGCCGGGCAAGGTCGCCGGCACGCGCATCGAGATCGAGCTGCCGTTGTCGCTCGAATGAACGAGGTGCGCGTCGCGATCGTCGAGGACGAGCCGCCTGCGCGCGCGAAACTTCGCCGCCTGCTCGACGAGCACGCGGGCTATCGCATCGTCGCCGAGGCCGAGGACATCGCGGGCGGACTCGCGCTGCTGCGCAACGACCGACCCGACCTGCTGTTCCTCGACATCCAGCTCGGCGCCGAGAACGGCTTCGACCTGCTCGCGCGTGCGCCGCCGCCGTTTCCGCTGATCGTGTTCACCACCGCGTACCACGAACATGCCCTGCGCGCATTCGAGGTTGCCGCACTCGACTATCTGCTCAAGCCGTTCGATCGCGAACGCTTTGCCGGTGCCCTCGTGCGCGTCGGGGAGCGCATCACCGAACGGCGTGGCGGCGAGGGCGCTGCCGCCGACGAGGAACGCCTACGCCACCTCGGCGGCGATCTCGGCCGCGCGTCGCGGCTCGCCCGCATCGTCGTGCACGAACGCGGCCGCGCGCTCATCGTGCCGATCGCGGAGGTGCAACGCCTGAGCGCCGCCGGCAACTACGTCGAAGTCCATTGCGGTGGACGCAAGCATCTCGTGCGCGCGACGCTGTCGCGCCTCGCGCAGCGGCTCGATCCAGCCGAATTCCTGCGCGTGCACCGGTCCCACCTCGTGCGAGCGGGCTTCATCGCGGCGGTCGAGCCATGGGCGCACGGCGACCTCAGGCTGACCCTGTGCGATGGCGAGGAACTCTTGTTGAGCCGGCGTTACCGTTCGCTGTTGCCGGACGACTGGCTCGAACGCTGATCGACGAATGCGTCGGCGCAGGCCCGCCCGCCACGCCGGAAGTCCGTTTCGTCACATTCTCGTTGCCGAACGGATCGCGGACGATTCCAATCGGAGCATCGAAGCGGGAGACGACGATGCGGATGGCGCTCATGTGGATCGGGATGTCCTGGACGGCAGCGGTTGCGGCCGCACCGTTCGAATGGAGCGCCTACGGTGGCGACGGCCGCGGCCAGCGCCACGCGCCGGTCGCGCAGATCACGCCGCGGAACGTCGCGCAGCTCGAGGTCGCCTGGGCGTTCCGCACGGGCGAACTCGGTGATGGCTTCGCGCGCACGCACGATGCCTTGACGTTCGAGGCGACCCCGCTGATGGTCGGGGGGACCCTGTACTTCGATACCGCGACCGGCAAGGCATTCGCGCTCGACGCAGCGAGCGGCAAGCTGCGCTGGCAATACGATGCGAAGGTGCCGCGTGATCTCGATTACTCCGAGATGGCGACGCGTGGCGTGAGCTGGTGGCGCGACACGCAGGCGAGCGCCCATGCGCCCTGCGCGCAGCGCATCCTGTTTGCCACGATCGACGCGCGCCTGATTGCGCTCGATGCGACAGACGGCAAGCCCTGTGCGGGTTTCGGTACGACCGGCGAAGTCGTGCTGTCGAAAGGCGTGCGCCTGTCCGAGCGACGCGTCGGGCAATACGAGGTGACCTCGCCGCCGGCGATCGCCGGCGATGTCGCCGTGGTCGGTTCTTCAATCGGCGACAACGGCGGTACCGACCTCGAGCTCGGCGTGGTGCGCGCGTTCGACTTGCGCAGCGGCAAGGAATTGTGGCATTGGGATCCGATTCCGCGTGGCGCGAAGGTACCGGCCGACGCCGCCAATCCCGACTTCGGCGAAGTCGACGCGCAGCAGGCGCACTGGACCGGTGCCGCCAACGCGTGGGCTCCACTCGCGGTCGACGTGGAACGAGGGCTCGTGTTCATCCCGACCGGATCGGCGAGCCCCGACTTCTTCGGCGGCGTTCGCCCGGGCGAAACGAAATGGGCGAACTCGGTCGTCGCGTTGAACGCGGCGAGCGGTGAATTCGTCTGGGGACGCCAGCTCGTCCACCACGACCTGTGGGACTACGACGTCGCCTCGCAGCCGATGCTGGTCGACCTCGAACGCGACGGCCGCGCGATTCCCGCGCTGGTGCAGTTGCACAAGACCGGACAGGTGTTCGTGCTCAACCGCGAAACCGGCGAAGCCCTGTTCCCGATCGAGGAACGCGCAGTGCCGCAGGATGCGGTTGCGGGTGAAGCGCCGTCGCCGACGCAACCGTTCTCGGCGATTCCGCCGTTGGTCTCGCATGCGCCGGTGAAACCGGAGGATGCCTGGGGCCTCACGTACTGGGATCGCAACGCGTGCCGCGAAAAGATCGCGGCATTGCACAGCGAAGGCATCTACACGCCACCGAGCCTCGCCGGCACGATCGAGCGTCCGGGTTATGCCGGCGGCTCCAACTGGGGCGGCGGGGCGTGGGACCCGCAACGCAAGCTGCTCGTCGCGAACGTGATGGAACTGCCGTTCGTCGTCGCGCTGATCCCGCGTGCCGAGCTCGATGCGCAATACGACTCCGGCAAGTACAAGGGCTGGGAGTTCGCCTGGCAACGCGGTACGCCGTACGGCATGCGCCGCACCCTGCTGAAATCACCGCTTGGTGCGCCGTGCATCGCGCCGCCGTGGGGCAAGCTCGTCGCAGTCGATCTCGAGCACGGAACGATCGCGTGGTCGAAACCGCTCGGCACTTCGCGCGACCGCGCACCGTGGCCGTTCTGGGACATCGAGGGCGCGCCGAACATGGGTGGCCCATTGACCACCGCCGGTGGTCTCACGTTCATCGGAGCGACGACCGACAACTTCCTGCGCGCGTTCGACACCGCGAGCGGGGCGGAAGTCTGGACGATGCGCCTGCCGGCAGGTGCGCAGGCGACACCGATGAGCTACGAGATCGGCGGGCGTCAATTCGTCGTGGTCGCGGCGGGTGGGCACGCGAAGATGGGGACGACGAAGGGGGACTATCTGATGGCGTTTGCGTTGCCGGTGCGCTGAATCGTGGGGTTGGCGTTTCTTTCTTTCGGCAAGTCACCTGATCCCCACCCCGACCCCGACCCCGAACGTCCAATGCCCATGTTCGTCCGGGAATTCACGCGGCCACACGTGCACCTCGTCGCTGCGCACCAGCGGATGCACGACGTCCTGTTCGTCGATGCGATGGATCTCGCTGCCGACGACATGGCCGCGCACGCTGAGCCAACGTCCCGGCGGGTAGTCGAGAGCCTCCGCGTAGCCGGGCAGGACGAGCACGAAGCGTCCCTGCGACAACGCCCGCGTATCCGGCCGTTGCGCGCGATCGAGCGGATACGCGACGACCTGCACCGCGGTGGTATCCGCGAGGTTGTCCACCGCGATGATCTTGCCTCCCCAGACGACGGCTGCATCGTGGTAGCGTTCCGGTGCCGCGGCGATTTCGCGCGGTGCCGGCGAGACCGGTGGGGCGTCCTTGAACACCGGCGTCGCGCACGCGGCGATGCCGAGCAGGGCAGCGCCGAGTGCAACGCAACGTAAGGCGGGCGGGCAGGGCATGGGCGAGCTCCACGAACAGACCATCGACGGACTTCTATTCTCCACCGATCGCGCGCGCCTGGATATCGACGCGATCCACGACTTCCTCAGCCACGAGTCGTACTGGGTGCCGGACATTCGCCGCGAGTTCGTCGAGCGCGGCATCGCGAATTCGCTGTGCTTCGGCGCCTACGATGGCGCGCGGCAGCTCGCGTTCGCGCGGGTGGTCACCGACGGCGCCGGATTCGCCTACCTGTGCGACGTGTTCGTCGTGCAGGAGGCGCGCGGACGCGGGCTCGGCAAGCGCCTGATGGATTTCGTGTTCGCGCATCCGGACCTGCAGCGTGTCCGCCGCTTCATGCTCGCCACGCGCGATGCGCACGGGCTCTACGCGCAATACGGGTTTGCCCCGCTCGCCAATCCGGCGCGCATCATGGAACGCTACGACGCCGACGCATTGTCGCGCTGAGCGGTTTGTCCTTGGAGGATGCAGGATGGCTGCCGCGCGGCATCCCGCAGGCCTAGCCCGCGGATGCCGCGACGGACACGTGCATCACCCGCCGTCGAATCCGTCGGCGAAGAGCGCGTCGCGCGTATAGAAGTAGGACGCTCCCTGGTACAGGTTGCTGCCGACTTCGCGCCCGAACGCGCCGACGAGGAACGTCCCTCCCGATATGGAGGCCGACCAGCCGTAGTAGGGGAACAGGTCGGTCGGGTCGCCCGAATCATGCGTGTAGGTTTGCAGGAGATTCCATTCGCCCGTGGCATCGGCCCCGTAGAGGTCGACGCGCCCGTGGCCATTGTCGTAGCCGGGATAGGTGACGAGTGCGCGATCACCCGACAACGCGACGGTTAGTGCATAGAAGATGTCCGTTGCGTCCGCCGGCGCGAGGATCTTCTGCGTCTGCGACCACATGCCTGCGTCGAGTTCGAATGCGTAGAGCTCACCGAGGAAGTTGTTGCCGATCGGGACGCTGATCAGTGCGTGCGTGTCGTCGTAGCTGATCGAAAGCCCGAACGCATCGTTTGCAAGGCCGTCGTCGGCGACGATTTCCTGCCTGCGCGTCCAGGTGCCGTCGGCATCGTCGTAGAGGAACACCGCGCCTTGCGCCGTATTGTCGCCGACCTTGCTGTTCGGCGAACCGATCATCACGCTGCCGCCATGCGCTGCGACTGCGTAACCGAACTGGTCGTTTGCGACACCCTCCTCGTTGGTCAGTTCCGCCGAAAGTTGCAGCGATGCGCCACTCACGCCGGAATATGCGTACACGGCGCCCTGGCCGAAATTGCCATTGACGGTCGCCCCATAGGCGCCGACGAACGCATGGTCGCCATCGAGCGCGACCGACGCGCCGAAGAAGCTCTGGGTAGCGCCATCGGCGGCGATGAGCTTCTGCGTCTGCGTCCACACGCCATTCGCACGACGGAACACGTAGGCGGCACCCTGCTGGCTGTGGCCGTCGATCGTCACGAAATGGGCGCCGACGAGTGCCGTGTCGCCCTGCAAGGCGACGGCATAGCCGAAGAAGTCGCCATCCGTGCCGTCGTCCGCGGTGAGCACCGCGGTCTGCGTCCAGGTGCCGCCCTGGTTCGTGAAGATGTACGCCCGACCGGGACCGGCCGGGATGCCGCCGGTATCGGAGCCGGGTTGCGGGGCGGTGACGATCGCCGTGGCGCCGTCGACTGCGACCGCGGAACCGAAGGTGTCTTCCTGGATACCGTCCGAGGCGAAGACCTCCTGCTCGAGCCATGGCGCGGCACCGGCGGGCGATACCGGTAGCAGCGGGCGCGGATTGGGTATGGACAGGGCGGTGCCAGTTCGTTGCAGTGCCGCAAGGCGAGTGGAAATCAGCGCCGGGAAAGCGTTCTCCGGAGTGCTCTCGTGAACGACGGCGGCGGATGCCGCGATCGACGCCGCGATCGTCCAGGCCACGGCCGCGAACGGGATGAAGGGACGCAGGTAGTTCGACACGGGTGTTCCTCGCCAGCGTTGGGGGGAGCGACAGGGATACGACATCCGCCACCATCCGCCCTGTGCAGAGCCGGGGTCGTAGGTGTAATTTGTGTTGGATGATCGTGTGATGGCGTTCCGGCGTGACGATGCTCGCGAAAACTGCAATTCCAGGTCGCGCCGTCTACCGGTTCGGTCCATTCCTGCTGGATGCGGCCGAACGCCGCCTGTCGCGCGACGGCGTGGAGGTCAGCCTCACGCGAAAGTCGTTCGACCTGCTGCTGGTCCTGGTCGAGAACGCCGGACGCCTGCAGTCGCGTGAAGGTCTCTATGCGACGCTATGGCCCGACACGATCGTCGAAGAACACACGCTGACCTGGCATCTCAGCGCGCTGCGCCGCGCACTCGGCGATACCGGCGATGCGCCGGAGTACATCGAGACCGTGCGTGGGCACGGCTATCGATTCGTCGCTGCGGTGCAAAAAAGCGAAGTCGACGAGGTGCCAGCGCCAGTTTCCGATGCGGGTGAGGCCGCCGCTGCCAAACCCGTGATGCAATCCGACGCAGGGTCACGTGATGCATCCCCTCGGACGCGTCGGTGGCTCGCGAGCGCGTTCGCACTCCTGGTCGCGGTCGGTGTCGCGGCGCTCCTTGCCTGGCGCCAGGGCGTTCGTCCTCCCGGGGAATCCGCTGGTGCGATCGTGTCGCCGCGGTCGATCGCGGTGCTTCCGTTCGAGAACCTGAGCGCGGACCCCGCCAACGAGTATTTCGCGAGCGGCATCCAGGAAACCATCCTCGCGCAGCTTGCGGGTATCCGCGACCTGCGCGTCGTTTCTCGCCGATCGACCGCAGCCTACCAGAGTCGTCCGCCCGATCTCGCCGACGTCGCGCGCCAACTCGGTGTCGGCAGCCTGCTCGAAGGCAACGTGCAGAAGTCCGGTGCCGAGGTCATGATCAATGTGCAATTGATCGATCCGGCAAGCGGCACGCAGCTGTGGGCGCACAGCTACCGACGCACGCTGGCGGACGTGTTCGCGGTACAGAGCGATGTCGCCGAACAGGTCGCTTCGGCGCTGCAGGCGAAGCTGCTGCCGGCAGACCAGACCCGCTTCGCGCGCTTGCCCACCAAGGATCCCGAAGCATACGACCTGTTCCTGCGCGCGGAGTATTCCGCGCTGCAGGTCGAGATGGGCACCGCGAACGACCGTCGGGCAGCGACCGCGCAGGCGCGCGCCTTGTACGAACAGGCGATCGCGCGCGATCCCGTTTTCGCGCTTGCCTATGCGCGCCTGTCCTATCTCGAAAGTCATGCCTACTGGTTGCCGCTCGACCATACGCCGGCACGTGCTGCTGCGGGGCTGCGCGCCGCGCAGCGTGCGCTCGAGCTCGATCCGGACCTGGCGCAGTCACATCTCGCCATGGGGTATGCGCACTACTACGGGCGTCGCGACTACCCGGCGGCGCTCGCGGAATTCCGACGCGCATTGCGCGACATGCCCAGCAGCGCGGACATCAACGCGTCGATCGCGAACATCCAGCGTCGTCGCGGGGCATGGGAGGATGCGCTCGCAGGCTACCGTCGGGCTGAAGTGCTCGATCCGCGCAATCCGCAATGGCCGATGCTGATCGGTGACACGCAGACGAACGTGCGGCGCTACCAGGAGGCAAATGTCGCCTACGAACGCGCGCTCGTGGTCGATCCGCACAGCGCGACCAGTGCGATCAGTCAGGCGTTTTCGCGCGAGATTGCCGGTGACGTGCGCGGCGCAGCGGAGACGCTGGCTCGGCTTCCAGCGGAAGCGAATCCAGATGGTTTCGCAACGACGGCGCGTTTCGTCGCCGCGTGGTTGCGCCGCGATCCGGTGGCGGCGCTCGCGGTGCTCGACGGTGCACCGGCGACGATCGAGGCACCCTGGACGCCGAGCTCGATACCGACCGATCTGCTGCGGGCGCAGGCGCTCGACCTCGCCGGGGATGGCACGCGCGCGCGCCACGCCTACGAACGCGCGCGCACCGCGCTCGAGGATATCTTGCGCAAGCAGCCGGACGATCCCGCATCGACGAGCCTGCTCGGGCTCGCCGAGGCCGGCCTGGGCCACGCAGACGCGGCGCTCGCCGCGGCGCGGCGAGCGGCCGAGCTGCTGCCGCTGACGCAGGACGCCGTGGATGGTCCGTGCTATCTCGCGACGCTGGCGGAGATCGAGATTCGCGTCGGTGACCCGCACAAGGCGGTGGAGCTGCTGCGTCGACTGCTGGAGATCCCGGCCGGTCGCGAGATTTCCGCTTCGCTGTTCGCACGCGACCCGCGCTTCGATGCAGTGCGTGATGCGGTCAACCGCGCGACGGTGGCGACGCAGCCCTAGCCTGCTGCGCGCGGCGTTTCCGCATCGGCCGGCGCATGCCGCAGCAGGACCTGCAGCACCGGCGGCGTCACGATCGAGGTCAGCAGCGACATCGCGACGATCACCGCATAGGTCTGGTTCGAGAATACGCCTGCGGCAAGGCCGAGGCTCGCGATGACCACGCCGACTTCGCCGCGCGGCACCATGCCGACGCCGACGATCAGCGCGCTGCGCGTGCCGAGCGACCACGCGCCGAGGAAGCCGCCGGCGAGCTTGGACACGATCGCGATCACGGTCACCACCGCGAGCATCCACAGCGCCGCGCCGCTGGAGAACACCGACAGGTCGATCTTCGCGCCGGTGATCACGAAGAAGAACGGCGTCAGCAACGCGAGCAGGGGCTGCATCTGGTGCTCGAGCTCCTCGCGCTGGTGCATTTCCGAGGCGATCATGCCGGCGAGGAACGCGCCGATGATCGCGGCGAGTCCGAACTCGGTCGAGAGCCAGGCGAGCCCGAGGCAGATCGCGAGCACGATCGTGAGCGGCGACAGCGGATTGATCGGACGGTCGAGCCAGTGCGCGCGCGCGCGCATCACGCGGGTGCCGAGCCAGCCAATCACGAGGACGAAGCCGATCGCCTGCGCGAGCACGAACAGCAGGCCCTTCACGTTGATGCCTTCGCCGCCCTGCAGCGAAGTGACCACGCCGAGCAGGAGCATGGCGAGAATGTCGTCGATGACCGCGGCACCGAGGATCACGCGGCTCTCGATGCGCGCCAGCACGCCGAGCTCCTGCAACACGCGCGCGGTGATGCCGGCCGAGGTGGCGACGAACGCCGCGGCGACGAACAGCGACTTGGTCCATTCGAAGCCGCTGCCGTGTGCCCACAACGAGCCGAGTACGAACGGAACGATCACGCCGAGCACGCCGACCAGGAACGCGCTCTTGCCGACCTTCTTGAGATCGTCGAGCCGCGTCTCCAGGCCGACCGCGAACAGCAGCAGCACTACGCCGATCTCGGCGAGCACGTCGAGCGGGGTGCCGGCCGCGATCTGTTCCGGCCGGATCACGCCGAGCGCGGACGGCCCGATCACGCAACCCGCGACGATCTCGCCGACGACGCCCGGCAGGCGGATGCGCTGCGCGATCTCGGCGCCGACCTGTGCGGCAACGAAGATCGCGAACAGGCAGAGCAGGATTTCGGCGCCGTGGTGCATGCGTTTTCGCCCGTGGCTGTCGTTCGCGTGGCGGATCGAATCCCACCAGCGGAGGCGTGCGGAGTCGCTGCGTTGCGTTTTTCCCGCGCGCCCCCGATGCTACACGAAGCGCATGGCGACACCCACGTCGCCGCGCCGCGGGGGAGGCCGATGGTGTCCGAGCAGGAACAGGGCGCGCGCGAGTCGATGTCCAAGGTCGATACGGCCTGGTTGCGCATGGAGCGGCCGACCAACCGCATGATGATCACCGGTGTGCTGATGTTCGCCGGGCCACTCGATCCGGCGCGCATCAAGGCGCTGCTGGCCGAGCGCTTCCTCGCGTTCCGCCGCTTCCGCCAGAAGGCGGTGATGGCGGCGAACGGCGCGTACTGGGAAACCGATCCCGACTTCGACATCGAAGCGCACGTGCGCGTCGCGCGCTTGCCCGGAAGGGCCGGCAAGGCCGAGCTGGAGGCATTCGTCAGCGAACTGGCATCGACCTCGCTCGACCTGTCGCGACCGTTGTGGCAGTTCCACGTCATCGAGGACTACGCCTCGTCCGAGGGCAGGGGCGGCGTGCTGGTCGCACGCATCCACCACTGCTATGCCGACGGTCTTGCGCTCGTGCAGGTGCTGCTGTCGCTGACCGACACCGCGCCACAGCCGGAGGCGCAGGCCGAGCTCGCCAGGACATGGCTCAAACGCGACCGCGGCGGTGTGCTCGAACGCCTGCTCGAACCCATGCAGGGTGGTTTGCACAAGGCCGTCGCGATCGGCGAGAAGACCTGGGCCAAGCTCGCGCAGATGATGGCCGATCCCGCCGTCGCGGCCGAGTTCGCGCACGAAGGCAGCGAGATCACGCGTGAGCTCGCGATCGCGCTGACCCTCGCCGACGATCCGATCACCGGCCTCAAGGGAAAACTCGGCGTCGCCAAGCGCGTCGCCTGGGCCGAGCCGTTGCCGCTCGAAGAAGTGAAGACGCTCGGCAAGGCGCTGTTCTGCACCGTCAACGACGTGCTGCTCGCGTGCGCCGCCGGTGCGATCCGCGGCTACCTGCGCGACGCCGGCGAGGACGTCGACGGCCTCACGATCCGCGCGACCGTGCCGGTCAACCTGCGCCCGCTCGAACACGCGAAGAAACTCGGCAACCACTTCGGCCTCGTCTTCCTCGACCTGCCGATCGGCGAACCGAACCCGCTGCGCCGCCTCGAACGCGTAGCCGCGTCGATGCGCGACCTCAAGGGGCGCCGCCAGGCGGTCGTTGCGTTCGGCCTGCTAGCGGCACTCGGCATGGCGCCCGCCGCGCTGCAAGGTCCGGCGCTCGAACTGTTCAGTCGCAAGGCGACCGCGGTCGCGACGAATGTCCCGGGTCCGCAGCAACCGTTGTTCATGGCCGGGGTCGAAGTGCGCGAGCTGATGTTCTGGGTGCCGCAGACCGGTTCCATCGGCCTCGGGCTTTCGATCCTCAGCTACAACGGTCGCGTCCATTTCGGCGTGATCGGCGATCACAAGCGCGTGAAGGATCCCGATGCAATCGTGCAGCGTTTCGACGCGGAGTTCGAGAAGCTCATGCTGGTCGCGATGATGGAAGACTGGAGCGACGATTTCGGCGCTGGCGACGCCGCAGCGACGTTGGCGCGCCACACCGGTATCGCGGTGACGATCGACACGATCGACCAAGCCGTCGACGCCGCCGACGATGGCATGCGCGAGACCGTGCTGACCGAAGAACCGACGGTGCACGGGGGAGGGTAATCGCGCGTGCGGGTCCTCCGTCAGCCAATCCACGCGATGGTGCATGGAGGATGCATCGGCTGAGCTAGACTTGCCGTCGCAGCTACGACCGCTCCGACCTGCGTCAGGATCCCGCCATGTCCGATTCAACCACGCCGATCGCCGTCGATGCCCTCGACGTTCCCGAACCCGCGCTGCAGACCCGCTATCCCGAACCGTTCGCGACCCTCGTTCGCGGCCGCAGCAAGCGCCGGCTCGGCGACGTGTTCGGGCTGACCACGTTCGGCGTGAACCAGGTGCGGATGGCGCCTCATTCGACCTCGTCGGTGCGCCATTATCATTCGCGCGAGGACGAGTTCGTGTATGTCCTCAGCGGGACCGTCACGTTGCTCTGCGACGAGCGCGAGACGGTGCTCACGCCGGGCATGTGCGCCGGCTTCAAGGCCGGCAGCGGCGTCGCGCACCAGTTGCAGAATCGCGGAGACGTGGAAGCAGTGCTGCTGGAGGTCGGCTCGCGCATCGAAGGTGACGAAGTCGTCTATCCCTTCGACGACCTCGCTCTGGAGCGCGTGGACGGCGATTTCGCCTACGCGCACAAGGACGGCACACCCTATCCGCCACGAAGCGGCGCCTGAAGCGGCGCATGTACCGAAATCTCGTCATCCACCCATGACCGCCGAAATCCTGTTGAGCCAGGTCGCGAACGAGGCGCAGGTCGCTGTCGCGCGCGCTCTGTTTCGCGAATATGCCGAGGCGATCGGTGTCGATCTCGAATACCAGGGTTTCGCCGCCGAGCTCGCGGCGTTGCCGGAGCCGTATGTTCCGCCACGCGGTGCGCTGTTCGTGGCGTACGCAGGCGATGACGTTGCCGGATGCGTCGCACTGCGTCGCCTCGACGAGCGCAGCGGAGAGATGAAGCGCCTGTACGTGCGCCCGGCCTATCGTAGCGGCGGCCTCGGCCAGTGCCTCGTCGAAGCCGTGATCCGTATCGCGCGCGACGCGGGCTATGCGGAGCTTCGCCTCGATACTCTGCCGAGCATGGCGTCGGCGCAGGCGCTCTACCGCCGGCTCGGCTTCGTCGAGATCGCGGCGTACAACACGACGCACCTGCCTGGCACGCGCTTCTATTCGCTCGAACTCGGGTGCGAGCGGTCGTGACCGGAGCGGCGATCCGCGATGCGCACGAGGCCGACTTCGACGGGGTCGTAGCGCTCAATGCCGGCGAGGAGCGCCAGACGAGCCCGATGGACGTGGATCGCCTGCGCCATCTCGATGCGCTCGCCGACTACCACCGTATCGTCGAGGTCGATGGAACGATCGCCGCGTTCCTGCTCGCGATGCGCGATGGTCGTGCCTACCGGAACGCGAACTACGCGTGGTTCGCGGCGCGCTACGCGACATTCGTCTATATCGATCGGATCGTCGTCGGTGCGCGCCATCAGGGACTCGGATTCGGCCGCCTCCTTTACCACGACCTGTTCGAATGGGCGCGGTCGCGCGGCATCGGCGTGATCGCCTGCGAGTACAACATCGTCCCGCCGAACGAGCCTTCGCGGATATTCCATCGCAAGTTCGGCTTTCGCGAGGTCGGAAGCCAGTGCTCGGACGATGCCACGAAGCAGGTTTCGATGCAGGTCGCGCAGATCTGATCACGCGCACGCCAGTTCACGGGGAGACCGCCATGACGCCCATGCACGATTCCGCACGACGCTCCCCGCGTGGCCTGTTTCTGGCTGCCGCGCGCGCGGCGCTCGCCCTGCTGACCTTCGTCGCGATCGGCATCCAGCTGTCCATTCATGTCGAAGCGCGCTACAACGTCCTCAATTTCTTCAGCTACTTCACCAACCTCTCGAACCTGTTCGCGGCAGGTGTGCTGCTGCTGAGCGCCTGGGACGCCTCGACCGGTCGGATGGCGGCGCACGACCGGCTGCGCGCACTGTCGGTCGTGAACATGGCGATCGTCGGCATCGTGTTTTCCGTGCTGCTGCGCGACGTCGATCTCGGCGCGCTTCGGCCATGGATCAACATCGTGGTGCACTACGTGATGCCGTGTGCCGTCGTCGTCGACTGGGTCATCCAGCCGCCCGCATCCCGGTTCGGTGCGCGCCAGCTCGGCCTGATCCTCGTGTTCCCGTTGTGCTATCTGGTCTACGTGCTGCTGCGCGGGGCGGTGACCGGCTGGTATCCGTATCCGTTTCTCGATCCGGCGCAGGCTGCTGGCTACGGCAGCGTCGCTGCCTATGCACTCGGCATCACCGCGACCTTCGTGGTCGTCGGCGCGCTGCTGCTGGCGATCGGCAACCGCCTGCGTCGCGCCTGAACATTCCTGCGTGCAACGCCGTACCGGTTGCGCTATGTTGCGCGCGCCGGCCGACATGTGGCGGGCGCCACATGTGACCTCGCCGGCGAATGTCGAGGAGAGGTCCATGAACTCCTTCCTCAGGATGCTTGCGTACGCCGGCATCGGATTGGCGATGTACCCGGCAATCGTTCTCGCCGACGAAGACAAGGGCGAGAGCAAGTCGGAGATGGCGGCGAAGAACCGCCATGCGGCGCCGACACCCGCGCAGATCGACGAACACGCGACGCTCGCTGCCTTGCTCGAGCGCTCCTTCGCCGATGCGTGGTCGATCGAAAAGGCCGCGCGCGTCGAGGGCGTGATCGTGCAAGTCGAGACCGAGTCCGACGGCGACACGCATGTCGTGCTCGCACCGCCGGGCGAGGAGAAGAACACCGCGCGCTGGGTGATCGCGGAAATCACCAAGGCTTCGCGCGCGCACCACAAGGACCTGGCGTCGGCGAAGCTGAAGGACCTGCGTGGAAGGAAGGTCGCGGTGACCGGCTGGCTCTACTACGAACCCGATGCGGAATCGGAAGATCCCCGCGGGACGCGTTGGGAAATCCATCCGGTCACGTCGATCGCGGTGTTGTAGCGGACACCGCTGTTCGCGCTGCGCGACCACGCACGCGTGGCGCAGCATTGCTGCGGAAACGGGCTTCGCGGAAAGGGCGCATACTGGCGCCTTCCGCGGAGCCCTAGCCCATGAAGCAACAGCCTGTCGTGATCTTCCGCTTCAAGCTCGGCAAAGGCGAGAGCATCGGGCCCGCTGCACTGCGCTCCTTGTGGGAACGCGCCAGCCAGTGCTCGAACGTGAGCGTCAGCCGGCAGTCGATGGGAACCGACGGGACAGCCAAGCCGATCTATTCGCTGTATGCCTCGCAGCCGCTCGGTGACCTGCCGATGGTCGAGCGCCGCCTGCTCGACCTGCTCGAAGCATCGCGGCTGACCGCTGCGATGATGCTGACGCCGCACTGATATCCGGTCTCGCAACCACGCTCGCATCGGCGGCATTGCGATCAGTGCGCCTGCGTCCGCGCGCTGTCGTCGAGCAGATTGTCGAGGTCGGCACGCCTCAGCACGCGTCCACCGAGCAGCACGGCGTCGATGCGCCGGGTGTTGCGGATGTCGGCGAGCGGATCGGCATCGAGCAGCACGAGATCGGCACGCTTGCCGACCGTGATCGATCCGGCGTCGGCCTCGATGCCGAGGAATCGCGCCGGCGCCAGCGTCGCCGCGCGCAGCGCTTCGGCCGGATCGAGGCCGGCTTCGACCAGCAAGGCGAGTTCCTCGTGCAGCGCGTAACCGGGATAGACCCCAGGCATCGGCGCGTCGGTGCCGGCCAGCATCGTCACGCCCGCGCGGTGCAGGGCCGCGACGATCCTGCGCGAGACGTCGGCGCGCCGTCGTGCGAGGGGATCGGGATGCGCGGCGAGGTCTGCAAGGATGCGCTGCCAGCGTGCGCGCTCGTCGCCGCGCAGGTAGCGCCAGCGCGGATCGCCTTGCGGGTCGCGCGCGCGATTCGCTTCCGCGTGCGGCAACACGAGGGTCGGCACCTGCGCCTGGCCGGTCGCGGCGACCTGCTTGCCGATACGCGTGCACGTTCGCGCGTCGAACGCTTCGAGCGCGCGCGCCTCCTGCGCATCGCGCCGTGCGACCAGCGCCTCCGGGTCGAGCCCGTCACGCTGGCCGAGCAGGCGCGTCTCGCGCGTCGAGCATGCTTCATACGCCTGCATCAGGTGCTCGTCGCTGCGTTGCCCGGCAGCCGCGGCCTCGAGCAGGGAGACGCCCGCGGGTACGTGCCCTGCTACCGGTAGCGAGCGCGCACGCGCCGCAGCGAGGATCGCGCGCCAGTGCGCTGCCGGTACCTCCGAGTAGACCTTGATGAAATCGGCGCCGGCATCGGCCGCCGCCTCGACCTCGGCGGTCGCTTCGGCCGGCGATTGGCCCTGCACCGCGATGCCGGCGGCGACTACGCGCGGAGCGATGCGCTCGCCGGCGTCGACTTCGCTGCGCCAGTGCCTGGCGATCGCGACCGACGCGGCATCCGCATTCATCTCGCGTACCGCGGTCACGCCATTGGCGATGTACAACGGCAACGACCACTCGGCGGGCGCGCGGCGCGAGCGGATCGCGAACAGGTGCACGTGCATGTCGACCAGGCCGGGGACCAGGAACCGTCCGCGTCCATCGATGCGCAATGCAGCAGCGGGAATCCGCGCGTCGCCTGGTGCGACGATCGCAGCGATGCGACCCGCGTCGAGCAGCACGGTGCGCGGTCCGATGGTCCGTCCACGCTCGACATCGACGATGCCGACGTCGACGATCGCGACGGAGCTGGCGTGCAGCGGCGCCGGTGCCGCTGTGGCTGCGGTTCCATGCAGCACGATCGCGCAGCCGGCGATCCAGGACGCGGTCCGACGCATGGGCTGCTCCGGGGAAGTCGGGATCGGCGCAGCCTACGCGATCCCGGCCCTGCGGTCATCGCGAAAACGCAGGCTGAAGGCGATGCACCGTCGTTTCGCAGTCGTTCAAACAGCCGATCGCACAGTCGGGCAACAAGCACGTCTTGCCCATCGGAGCGGAGATGCCATGAACATTGCGCACACCTTGTTGGGAGCGGTTCTCGCCTCCGCGTGCGGCCTGGCGCAGGCGATCGATCGCGACGATGCCCAGGCGGAACTGGCGCAGGCCACCACCTCGGTGCAGGCCGCCGAGCGTGACGACGCGGCGCGCTATGCACCGGTCGATCTCGACGAGGCGCATGCGATGCTCGACAACGCATTGCACGCGGCTGATGCGCGTGCCTGGACGGATGTCGCGATCTATTCCGAGCGCGCGAAGGTGAGCGGAGAACTTGCTTCGGCGCGCTCGCGTCAGCAGCGCGCGGAAGCGGCGACTGCGGAAATCCGGCGCAGCGTCGATGCGCTGCAGGCCGGAAACCTGGACGGAGGTGTGCGATGAATGCGTCGAAGTCGAACTCCAGTGTTTCGTTGCGCCGCGCTGCATTGAGTGCGGCACTGCTCGGCCTGGTTGCCTGTGCGGCCGCCCCGCATGGTCCACCGACGGATGTCGTGCGCCTGCAGCAGGAACAGGGACGCCTGCATTCCGATCCGCGCATCGCTGCCAACGGCGGTGCGGAACTCGCCAACGCGGATGCCGCCGTGGCGACACTGGCGCAGAATGCGCGCACGCTCGATGCGCGCGAATACCGGCAGGGCGTATACCTCTCCGGCAAGCTGTTGCAGATCGCCGAGGCGAGCGCATTGGCGCGTGATGCCGAGCGGCGCGGCGAGCGTCTCGGCCTCGAGCGCGAACGGCTGGGTGCGGGAGGTACGCGTCATGCGGTTGCGATGACGAACGGCGAGCCCTTGCGAAGGGACGATCGCGCGCCGCTGCAGGACGATCGTGAGCACCTGTTCGCGATGCAACGGCAGCTCGCCAACAGCGAATCGCGCGTCGACGAACGCGGTCTGGTGCTGCGTCTCGCGGACTACAACTTCCGCGATGGCGGCAACGATGGCCTGACCGCGACCGGCGAGAGCGCCCTCACCTCGCTCGCCCGCGTGCTCGGTGACGAGCCGCACGCATCCGCGCGCATCGTCGCGTTCGGCGACCGTGGCGTGCCGGGCGATCGTGCACTGGCCGTTCGCGACTACCTCGATGCCCACGGCATCGATCCGTCGCGACTCGACCTGCGTTCCGCGCGCGATGACGCGCCGGTCGGCGTTGCACGCGGCGACGTGTTGATCATCGTGCGTGAATGAACCCATCCTGCGGAGCACCTGCAATGACCGTCCGAACGCTTTGCCTTTCTCTCGCCTCGCTGCTGTGTTGCGGCGTCGTCGCTGCACAGACCTCGGCGCCGCCACCGCCGTCGCCTCCGCCTCCGGTGAACACGAACATTCAACCGCCGCCGGCTGCACCGCCGGTGGGGACGTCGACACCGCCGGTCAATACGACGCCGCCACCGATCGGCACGCCGCAGATCAATGGCCAGCCAAATCCGAACACGCAACAGAACCAGCCGCGCGATGCCAATGGCAACCCCGTGCCATCGACGGCCACCATGGTCGGCGGCGGGCAGGCGACACCCCCGGCGGCCCCGCAGCCGCTCGATTTCGGCATGCTGGATACGGACAAGGCGGGGTCCCTGAAAGCGGACCAGGCGCGCAACGATCCATGGTTGCGGCAGAACTTCCGTGCCTGCGACACCAACCACAACGACGAAGTGACGAAGAGCGAATACGAGAAGTGCAGCGGTCGTTGATGCGGCAGCGGCGATCGCCGCAGCGCGCTGCC
>Ga0207639_10000395_pt1 | contig 30130 bp, 26 predicted proteins | sample KBSCornC32_FD_184299 | JGI IMG/M metagenome (GOLD analysis project Ga0207639, IMG submission 184299) | Corn rhizosphere microbial communities from Kellogg Biological Station, Michigan, USA - KBS Corn C3-2 (SPAdes) (version 2) | ecosystem: Host-associated > Plants > Roots > Rhizosphere > Soil ...
AGATCCGCTTCGCCTCCTCGGCGAACCACTCGATGAAGCTCGCGGCATAGGCAATCTCGCCCTTCGCCTCCGCGAGCGGTTTGCCCTGTTCGCGCGTGAGGATGCGCGCGAGCACGTCCTGGTGCGCCATGATGAGGTCGAACCATGCACGCAGAACCTGCGCCCGATCCTTGGCGGTGCGCGCCGCCCACGCCGGCATGGCCCGGTCGGCCGCGGCGATCGCCGCCTCGGTCTCCGCCGCGCCGAGCTTCGGCACACGGCCGACGATCTCGCCTGTCGCGGGGTCGTCGACGGCGATCCCGTCGCCTCCGGCCTCAATCCAGGTCCCGTCGATCAGGCAGGCCTCGCGGAGCAGATCATTTTCGCTGAAGCTTCTCATCAAATCCTCGGTTCAACGGTTGTTCGGTACGATCGGGCTGCGCCTGGGGTCTGACCCGGCACCCAGTTGCCGTGCAGACCCTGACGCAGGCGGAACGGCAGGGCGATCGAAGCGACCGGCCCTTGCGACAGGTTGAGCGCATCGAGCAGCAGCAGCCGCGATCCGTTCTCCGCCATCCGGTTCTCGATGCAGATGAGATAACCGTCCCCCTCCTCGGTCGATCCCGGACGCGGGACGAAGGCGGGCTCCTGGAGGGACGAGGTCGGGCCGACCCAGAATGTGTCCGTCTCGCCCGTCTCCAGGTCGATCCGGCCAAGCGTGTTCATCATGAAGCCGGCCGCGCTCCGACCGCCCGGCAGATCGATCGGCTTCGACAAATCCTGCGCGAGTTGCCAGCCGTAGCGGTTCTTCAATCCCGCGAAGCGATCGTCGATGCGGGGGAACTCCCCCGTCAGCTCCGCCAGGCGGGTCATCTGGATATCTTCGCTGTTGGAACGCAGATCAACGGTCCAGCGGGTCATCCGCGCCGCCGCGGCAACCGGGTCGAACGGCTCGCCGTCGGTGTCCGGAAAGAACGGGAACATATTGCCACTCGCCATCGGCACGTCGAAATGCACCGTGGTGCCTTCATTGTGCGCGTTCATGACGTGGCTGGCGAAGCAGGTTGGCGCCGAGAACCAGCGAATGTCCTCGGCGCCACCGTTCCGCGGCAGGACGCCCAGATGAACGGGGCGGCCGCGATCGAAGCCGAAATGCGGCAGGCCCGCCTCGAGCCTTTCCCAGGAGCCGACGATCGGCACGACGTGGAAAACGACATAATCCTCGGTGATGCCGAAGTCGTGCATCATGCAGTAATAGGGTATCTCGAACCAAACCTCCCGCGTGATCTCCCCTTCCGGGCTGATCACGTAGAATACCATGTCGCGAGTGCACAGCCCCTTCGCGGCGTAACCAAAGGCAAGCATCTCGCCGGTGCGCGCATCGATCTTCGGATGCGCGGTGAAGGTCTCCGACGTCATCCTGCCCCCGAAGGTGAATTTGGGGTCGATCGTCTCCAGCGTCTCCGGGTCCATCCACACCGGCGGACTGTCCTCCTTGAGCGCGAGCAGCTTGCCGGCATGGACGACCACATTGGTGTTCGCCGTCCCGCGCACCCGGCCCTTCACGCTGCCGTCGTCGGTCAGCGGATTGCGGTAGGCGCCGAAAAGCGCGTGCCCGGCTTCGCGTTCGAGGCGGAACTTGTCGGTGCGCGCCCAGCGTTGCTGCAGGGAGACCTCGCCATCCTTGAAGCGGAACCGCGTGACCATTCCGTCGCCGTTGAACCAGATGTCGTTTCCGGCGAGTGGCGGGTACTGCGGATCGGGCGCGACGCGGTAGAAGCTGCCGTCGAGCTCCGCCGGAATGACGCCCGCGACCACCGGGAGGTTGCGCACTTCGGCCTCGACCCCGGAAGGGGCGAAGAAACCGGTGAAACTGGACGTGTCCGGGAATTTCATACCGTGCCTCGTCGAGGTGATGATGATATATTTGGCGCCGCAGCAGGGCCGTCGCACGTGGCGACGCGATTCAGCGCGACATCATTGTTTAGTCAACGACATTACACTTCGAGGATCTCGGGTCAAGCGCTCTCGGATCGGCAGGCCACTTGCCGAGCCGCTGCGCCAGGTCACAGCCCGAAACCAGCCACCGCTGTCAGCGAGCGCTCGATAATATCGAGCCCTTCGCCAATTATCGCGTCCGAAGCGGTGAGCGGCACCAGGATCCGGATCGTCTCCCCCTTCGCTCTACAAGACAGGACGATCAAGCCCTCCTCAAGCGCCGCCGCGCAGACCGCCTTGGCAGCGGTGCCGTCGGGCACGCCGTCTGTTCCCAGCACGTCGAAGCCGATCATCGCGCCAAGGCCACGGAGGTTCGCGACCGGCAGCCCGGCGTCGCGATATCCCTCGATGCGCTTCCGCAGTGCCGCTCCGATGATCTCCGCACGGGCGTTGAGCCCTTCCTCCTCGATTACGTCAAGCACGGCGAGCGCCGCCGCGCAACTCACCGGCGACCCGCCATAGGTCCCGCCGAGTCCGCCCGGATCCAGCGCGTCCATGATCTCGGCGCGACCGATCACCCCCGCCAGCGGGAAACCGCCGGCGAGCGACTTGGCCACGCAGACGAGGTCGGGTTCGACGTGGCTGTGCTCGATGCCGAACATCCTGCCCGTACGGGCGAAACCCGACTGGACCTCGTCGGAGATGAGGAGGATACCGTGCTCGTCGCAGATCCGGCGCAGGGCCTGGAGCAGTTCGGTTGGAGCGACATGGAAGCCGCCCTCGCCCTGGACGGGCTCGATGATGATGGCGGCGATCCTTTCCGCCTCGACATCCGCGGCAAATAGTCCGGCGAGCGCGTCCAGACTGCGCCGCACGGTGGCGTCCCCGATCTGGGTCGGGAACGGCAGGTGAAAGATTTCGCCAGGCATGGGGCCGAAGCGTCGCTTGTACGGCGCAACCTTTCCGGTCATGGCCGACGCCAGCAGCGTGCGTCCATGGAAGCCGCCACTGAAGGCGATGACCCCGGATCGGCCGGTCGCCGCGCGAGCGATCTTCACCGCGTTCTCGGTCGCTTCCGCGCCGGTCGTCAGGAGGATCGTTTTTGCGTCGGCGCTGAACGGCGCCGCAGCGTTCAGTCGCTCGCACAATTCGATATACGGCTCGTATGCGGCCACCTGGAAGGCAGTGTGCGAGAATCGCGCGAGTTGCGCCTGGACGGCAGCGGTGACCTTCGGATGGAGATGTCCAGTGTTAAGTACGGCGATGCCTCCAGCGAAGTCGATGAACCTGCGCCCTTCGACATCCCAGAGCTGGGCGTTCTCGGCCCGATCCGCGTAGATCGCGGTGGACGATGCGCGCCTTCGTCATCAAATTTCTCCCTTTCTTGATGTCCCCCGACTCCCTGGAGTCGGACCTCCGATGCACATATTCATATATTCATTGATTTATCATCATAATGAAATATGCGCGGCGTGCAAAGTGCCTACTGAAGAATCCTGCGTTTTTCTGAACGTCGAACGATTCTCAATTGGCCAATCATTGATTTAGCCCGTGCGCCGGACTACTCCTCGTGGATGGCCTTCGTGACGAGGCAGGCGTCAACGCCTTCCAGGCCGTCCTCATGGCCGTGGCCCGACCATTTGACGCCGCCAAACGGGGCATCCGCCCCGCCGATCTTGCTGGTGTTGATGCCCAGCATGCCGGTCTCAATCTCACGCGACAGCCGGCGCTGCCGATTGGCGTCGTCGGTCCACAGATAGGCGGCCAGCCCATAGGGTAGCCGATTGGCCTCCGCGACCATCTCGTCCTCCGACCCGTAGGCGTTGCAGATGGCTACGGGTCCGAAGGGCTCCGTGTTCATGATGTCGGCGTCCAGCGGAACATCCGTGATGACGGTCGGTTGGAAGAAGAAGCCCCGATTTCCGATCCGCTCCCCGCCGGCCCGAACCTGGGCGCCACGCGCCTTAGCGTCACCGATCAACTGGTCCATGGCGTCCAGCCGGCGCGCGTTCGCCATCGGACCCATCTGGCTGTCGGAATGGGCGCCGTTGCCGACCTTCAGTGCGGCGGCGCGACCGGCGAAGCCGTCGACGAACTCGTCGTAAATGGCGTCCTCGATAATGAAGCGCGTCGGTGCGACGCACACCTGGCCGGCGTTGCGGAACTTGTGGGCGACCACCGTGTCCAGCACCTTCTCCACCTTCGTGTCCTTGAACACGAGCACCGCGCCGTGGCCGCCGAGTTCCATGGTGGTCCGCTTGAAATCATCGGCCGCAAGCTTGAGGAGATGCTTTCCAACCTGAGTTGATCCGGTGAAGGAGAGCTTGCGCACAATAGGCGATGCCAGAAGATGGCGTGACACCTCGTCCGGGATGCCGAATACTGCTTGCGCAACGTCCTTTGGCAGTCCGGCTTCGAGCAGGGACTCCAGCACGAGGAGTGCCGAGGCCGGCGCCTCCTCCGCCGACTTGAGGATCACCGAGCAGCCCGCAGCGATGGGCGCGCCCAGTTTGCGCCCGGGATTGTTGATGGGAAAGTTCCATGGGCTAAACGCGACTACGGGGCCAATGGGCTCCTTCGTCACGATCGAACGTGAGCCCGCTGGCCGCACGAGCGAACGCCCGTAAAGCCGGTGACACTCGCCCGCGTAAAACCGGAACAGGTTCACGTTCATCGCTACTTCGGTTCTGGCTTCGGCCAGAGTCTTGCCCTGCTCGGCCGTCGCGACCCGCGCGATGTCTTCGGCCCGCGCGGCCATGATCGAAGCGGCGCCCAGCAGAACCGCGGAGCGCTGCTCCGGCGTCGACTTCCGCCATGTCGCGAAGCCACGCGCCGCAGCGTCAAGTGCCCGGTCCAGGTCGGCGGCGTCCGCCAGGGGCAGTTCGCCCAGTCGCTCGAGCGTCGCGGGATTGATGACAGTGTGCGTGCGACGATGGCCGACGGGAATCCGCTCGCCGTCGATGATCATGCAAAGTTCAGGATAGGCCATTATCGTCCCTTGTTTCTGAAATGATGGACCGCCGCTCGCTCGCTCAATGCAGACCTGCTGGCCGTGCGACGTCAGCTACAGCCTGCGGCGTGCCGCGCATGAACAGGAACAACATCGCGACGATGAGCGGGGGTATGGAAATCGTGGTCATGGTCATCGGGAGCGACCAGTTGTAGGTGAGCGCGGCGCCGCCCAGCAGGGGCGCGACAATGCCGCCGAGCCGTCCGACCCCGCCGGCCCAGCCGATCCCGGTGCTCTTCATCTCGGGCGGATATATCTGGGCCATGAGCATGTTCAGTCCGGACTGTCCCCCGGCGGAGAAGAAGCTCCAGACAACCAGCACGAGCACGAAAAACGGGCTGTCGAATGGCACCTGTCCGATGGCGAAAATCGACATCGCCAGAGCACCGTAGAATAGCGGTATGAGGCGGCCCGCACCGAACCAGTCCATGAGGCGGCCGACGCTCAGCGTGCCCATGACGCCTCCGAAGAAGCCGATAGCAGCCACAACCGCGAAACGCTGCAGCGACACCCCCGCCATCTCGCGGAAAAAGGACGGCAGCCAAGCGTAGAGCAGGGCGATGTTGCCCATGCTGAAGAAACAGCAGATCCAGATGATCGTGGTCGCACGTGCCCGGCCGCCCCGAAAGATTTCGAAAACGCCGGACCTCTCGCGGGGCAGCCGTTCCGGCAGCACGAATCGCTCGTCGCCGCTCAGATCCAGTCTGGGATCGATGCGCCGCACCAACCGTTTCAGATCACTTCCCGCGCCTGTTCGACGAGGCTGGGCGACGGCGGAGTCAACCAGGAAAACCGCCATCAGCGGAGTGAGCAGGAGCGGAAGCGCTCCGCCCACCCAGAAGGCGGCCTGCCAACCATAGACCGGGATCAGGAATGCCGCTCCGGCACCGGCCGCGTTGCCAGCCGAGTAGCCCACCATCGCGACCCCAATCACTGTGCTCCGCAGCCGTCGAGGCGCGAACTCGGAAATGAGGGCAGCCCCCATCGGCACGGTACCGGCGAGAGAAATGCCGGCCAGGCCCCTGAGCACGGCGATCTGCACGATATTGTGCGCCAGAGACGTCGCAAGCGTGATGAGGCCAAAGACGAGCAGCGACCAGACGAGAGCACGCTTCCTTCCGAAGCGATCGGCCAGCGGGCTGACAACGAAAGAGCCGATCGTGAGTCCGATTTGCTGCAGGAGGAAGACGATTGTCATGGCAGCGGGTTTCACACCCACGCCCTCCGCGACGGCCGGGGCGATCTTCCCGAGCATGAAAATGTCGTATCCATCCACGAACATCGCCGCGACGACGAGGATAAGGACGGAAATCTGTGTCCGGCCGAAGGGCTGGTTGTCCAGCACCGCGGCGAGATTCACTTCCCGGCGCCCACTACCTTCCATGCCCTGCCCCCCTTTCAAGCGGTCAATCAGCACGCCGCCACGGCCGCCACGAGCAGCGCCCGGCAATCGACGACGGCATCGCGCAGCAAGTGAGATCGGCCTTACCTCTCCTTGCCTAATGTTTGATAGATCAATGATACGAGCAGTGCAACGACTTTTGCACTCGCCTAGTTTATAGCTGCCCTTCCAACTGCGGCCCAGAGCATATAGAGGACAGGTTCCCGCAACGCTCGCCAGTCCATCGGAGCGCCGGTTCGGAACGCTCCAGCACAGAAATTCATGATGAGTCATGAAGTATCTTGAGTTCTGGCGTCCTGATCATATACCGCATCCTTCTGCCCTGAGGCTCCGGCGGCATCGACATTGCGGTTCCACTTCAGGTCGCATTTAGCGGGAAGGGCGCCTCTTGGAGGCGAATAGCCAAGGATGTGCCCACAACATCCTGGAGAAGTTGGGAGCGATATTATGGTGCAGCAGAATGGTCATGGACGGCTGTTGGGTGGTGCGACAATGATCGCCGCAGCTGCGGCATGTGTGGCGATCATGGCCGGGGCAGGCTTCGCGTGGGCGCAGCAGCCGACGGCAGCGGCGGCGCCTCAGGTCTCAGGCTCGATGGCTCCACAGTTCGCCGCCGGCGCCGCATCCTACAGCCAGAACTGTGCAAGCTGCCACGGCGAACAGCTGGTCGGCCCCGGCGCCCCTGAGCTCAAGGGAAAAGCGTTCCTTGCGACTTGGTCGGGCGCGCCGGCGCGCCGGCTCTACAGTCGGATACTCAGCACGATGCCCCTCACCGATCCGGGCAGCCTTGATCCCAAGACGGCGCTCGATATCACGACGTTCATCCTCAACGAGAACAAGCAGCCCGTACCGGCCGCCGGTTACGCGAGTCCGGCCGAGCTCGATAAGATCTCGATCAGGAATGGCGGCTGAAAGCCTCCCTGGCCCGATGAGGTCGCTAGCTCGATCAGCGCCGGGCCAGGTCGACGGGCAGAACTCCCCTTAGCATATCGGCGCTCATCTTCGGGCGCGGGGACGGCCCGTTCCCGGCACCAGCACCGCCTTGAACAGGCATGAACACCCGGTCTCTTTACCGCGATGTTCGATCTGCTTGCGCGAGTCCTTTCTGAACGCTATCGTTGATTCGTCAATGTGTTTGAAAACTGGGCGCATCGACCGGGCCGTTGCAGGAAGCGGTCGCCAGCCAACGGGCAGGTCCCCGAAGGCTGTCGGCACATCGCAAACGCCCAGTCAGTGTCATGCTTGATCGTTGAATCGGAAGGATATCGAATGGCCAGCTCGAAGTTGATTGTCACCGTGGCACCGACGGGTGGCATGGCTTCCAAAGCGCAGAACCCCAATCTGCCAACGCAGCCGGCGGAGATCGCCGATTCGGTCTACAAGTCTTACAAGGAAGGCGCGGCGATCGCGGCGCTCCACGCGCGGCGGCCGGACGATGGGGCCACCTGCAATGCGGACATCTACCGCGACATCAACGAACGGATTCGCGCCAAATGCGACATCATCATCAATAACTCGACGGGTGGCGGCTCCAGCGGCGACATGCTCGTCGCCCGCGAGGACGGCCTGTTCGAATCGAACTTCGAGGAACGGCTGAAAGGTTGCGAGGCGGGCGCCGAGATGGCGACCTTCGACGGAATGACGTTCGTGGACGTCCACGGCGGCAGGGAAATTCTCGTCGTCACGCCGCCATCGCGGTGCGAAACCCTCGTCAAGCGGATGGTGGAGCGTGGCATCAAGCCCGAATGGGAGGTGTTCGGTCCGAGCCACATTCTGCAGGATGTCACCCGCCTGATCCAGAAGGGGTATGACAAACCCCCTTATTACATCAACATGGTTCTGGGCGCGGACCACGGCTTCCAGGGCGCGATGCCCTATAGTCACGACATTCTTACGGCAATGGTGAGCATGCTGCCGCCGCAATCGATCTTCTGCGTGTCCGCGATCGGACCAGCACAGCTTCCCGCAACCACTCAGGCGATGCTCCTGGGCGGACACGTCCGGGTCGGTCTGGAGGACAATAATTACTACAGCCGCGGTCGCCTAGCCCGCAACGAGGAGCTGGTCGCCCGCACGGTGAGGATCGCCAACGAACTCCAACGGGAGATAGCCTCCCCCGAAGAGGCGCGGGAGATACTCGGGCTAGCGAAGATATCGCAGTAAGCTGCGCCTTCCGAGCTGGGCGCATTTCAGTGAGGCTGGCGGCGATTCACGCCCCCCATGTGGACAATGGAAGAGGCGCGACGACGCGCAGGATTGTCGAACATGATGACGACGGCCGACCAGATGGCCGAACCAAGGGTGCGAGACCTGATCGCGTCAAGTCACACGCTTTAGAGGATAGATCATGGAGACCCAACCGTCAGCACCGCGCGACGCGGTGTTCGAACGCCGCAACCCCCTCACCGGCGAGGTGGCGACGACCGTCAAGGCCGCGAGTGTCGAGGACGCCCAAGCCGCCGTAGCAGCAGCGGCAGCGGCATTCCCCGCATGGTCGGCCCTGGGACCGAACGCCCGACGCGCAGCGCTGATGAAGGCGGCGATCGCGCTGGAGGCGCGGACCGACCAGTTCATCGACGCGATGATGGGCGAGATCGGCGCGACCGAAGGCTGGGCGCGCTTCAACCTGATGCTTTCCGCCAGCATGATCCGGGAGGCCGCCGCGCTCACCACGCAGGTCGCGGGCGAGGTGATCCCTTCCGACAGGCCGGGCTGCATCGCAATGGCGCTGCGCGAGCCGGTGGGCGTGCTGCTCGGCATCGCGCCGTGGAACGCGCCGATCATCCTTGGCGTGCGCGCCGTCGCGACGCCGCTGGCATGTGGCAACACGGTGGTGTTGAAGGCCAGCGAACAGTGCCCGCGCACGCACGCGCTGATCGGCGAGACATTCAGCGAGGCGCTGCCCGAGGGAGCGGTTTCGATTGTCACCAACGCCCCCGCCGACGCCGCGGAAATCGTAGGCGCGCTGATCGATCATCCGGAGGTGAAGCGCATCAACTTCACCGGCTCGACCCACGTCGGCAAAATCATCGCCAGGCGCGCGGCCGAGCATCTGAAGCCCGCATTGCTGGAGTTGGGCGGCAAGGCGCCGCTGATCGTTCTGGACGATGCCGACCTTGACGAGGCGGTGAAGGCTGCCGCGTTCGGCGCGTTCATGAACCAGGGCCAGATCTGCATGTCGACCGAACGCATCATCGTCCTGGACCCCGTGGCCGACGAGTTCAACCGCCGATTCAAGGAAAAGGTGGGGAGCATGCCGGTCGGAGACCCGCGTGAGGGGAAGACCCCGCTTGGCGCCGTGGTGGACCAGAAGACGGTCGATTGGGTGCGCGAGCTCGTCAACGACGCGATTGTGAACGGCGCAGAGCAGCTCGTCGGCGGCGAGGCGAACGGGGTGCTGATGCCGGCGCACGTCATCGACCGGGTGACGCCCGAAATGAGGCTGTTCCGAGAGGAGAGCTTCGGACCCGTGGTGGGAGTGATCCGCGCACGCGACGAGGCACATGCGATCGAGCTCGCGAACGATACCGAATATGGGCTGTCGGCGGCGGTTTTCACGCGCGATACGGCGCGCGGGCTTCGCGTCGCCAAGCAGATCAAGTCGGGCATCTGCCACATCAATGGACCGACCGTGCATGACGAGGCGCAGATGCCGTTCGGCGGGGTCAAGGCCTCTGGCTACGGCCGCTTCGGCGGCCGTGCCGGCATCGACGCCTTCACCGAATTGCGGTGGATTACGATCGAAACCCAGCCCGGCCACTACCCGATCTGAAATGCCGCTCGCACATGTGCGCGAACGGCGAGCATGACCGATGCTGGGAAAACGATCGATCGTGGAACGAGGTGGCGGAAAGTTACGCCGGTAGGTTCGGCAACGAGGGCCGGCGCTTCTCCCTCGCTGCACCTCCCGGCTTTTAGCCGAAGATCATTTCATCGATTCCAACCGGAGCGCGATCTTGCCGAGAATGCGGTCCAGGGTAACTCGCTCGTTGTCAGTCAGATCACTCATCAACGCCTCGTGGAACGCGGTACGCTCACCGACCAGCGCCTCATATTTGCGGCGACCCGCCTTGGTCAGCGACAGGATCGGCATGCGGCGATCCTCAGGGTTGTCGCGGCGCTCGACGAGGCTTCGTCCCTCGAGCTGACTGGCGGCCCGGCTTACTTCCGCGCGGTCGGCCCACGACATATCCGCGAGCTGTCGTATCGTCGCCCCGCCGGTAGTCGTCGCCAATCGGCTCAACACGCGCCATTCGGCATAGGTCAGATCGTTGGCCGCCGAGAGCTTGCGGACCGTGATGCGGTTCATCGCCTTGCCGACAAGCGAGAGACGATAAGTTGGGTAATCCATTCCCGGCAGCACCCAGCCTGACAGCTTGATCGGATCGGATACCCCGGATTCCGGCGACGGGTTCGTTCCGCGTACCTTAGCGGTATTGATTTTGGTCACGCTTCCACTTCCATGTTCGGCCTTGATCGACAAGGGCCTGTCGAGAGCATCCTAGTGGCAGACGTTTGACTTGTCATCAAAATCACGGCGTCGATATCATTGTCCTGTCTCGCGGCGGGGTAGGAAGGTTTCCCTGAGCGGATGTACACCGTTGATCTTCCCGCAGGATTCGGATGCGAATTCGACCCTGGAGAATGAGAAATACGGGCAAGACGGTGCGCACGACGATTGGCGACAAGGCGGCGCCGGTCACCATCATACGATGCCGGTCGAAGGGAGGGTTCACATCGCTGCCGCGCCGTGGGAACCCAGTCGCTGGAGAGGCGGCGAAGTTTCGAGGTTTGAAATTATGTGAGAAGATTGGATCGCCGTGCCGCCCACCCGACCAGCACGATAGCGACCGCTGCGGAGCTGGCCTGGAACTGGCTTTGGAGGTCCGGGTCGATCGCCATCGTGATCAGAACGGCGGCGATCGCGCCAATCGTCGCGATGCTGCCCCACGGATGGAGCCACATGCTTAAGACGGGGCGCCGGGCTTCCCGTTCCATCTTCATGCGCAGACGCAATTGCGCAAAGGCGATCAGTAGATACAGGACCAGCATGATCGCCCCGGACGCGTTGACCAGAAATGCGAAAGCCGTGTCGGGGGAGACGATGGCAACCGCCAGCGCGGCAAGGCTGAAGATCGTGCCGAATATGATTGCGCGACGCGGCACGCCAGGACCGCTGACCACCCGAAGCGCCGCCGGTGCATCGCCGCGCAGAGCGAGGGAATGGAGGACCCGAGAGGTTACATACAGACCGGAATTGAGGCACGACAGTACGGCGATGAGCACGACCGCCTGCATGATCATGGCGCCCCCGGGAATCCCCATCCTGGCTATGGCGGCGGCAAAGGGCGATTGGCCGGGCAGGATCTCGTTCCAGGGAACCACAGCGACGATCAACGCAATCGAAACCACGTAAAACAGCAGGATTCGGATCGCGACCGTAAAGGTCATCCGGGCGATAACGCGTGGGCCTGCGTCCGATTCTGCCGCCGCGATGGTTGCGATCTCCGCCCCGACCAAGGCGAAGATCACGCTGGTAACTCCGGCGAGCGGGGCGAAAGGCCCTTTGGGGGAAAAGCCGCCATGCGCCGTCCAGTTGCCAAGGCCGGCATTGGTCCCGAACACACCAGTCACATAGGCAAGTCCGACAAGGATGAAGACGAGGATCGCCGCGATCTTGAGCCCCGACAGCCAGAATTCGAACTCGCCATAGGATCGTGCGGAAAGAAGATTGGTGCCCGCCAGCGCGACGGTCAGCAACGCCGCGACTTGCCAGATCGAGAGGCCGGGCCACCATTGCGCCAGGATCGTCGCGCCCGCGATCGCCTCGATCGCCACCACGACCACCCAGAAATACCAGTAGAGCCAACCGCTCATGAACCCGGCCCAGTCGCCCAGGCCAAGCCGCGCGAACTCGGGGAAGGATTGAACGCCCGGTTCCGCAGTGGCCATCTCGGCCAACATGCGCATGACCAGCATGACGATGCCACCCGCGACTATATAGCTCACAATCGCGGCCGGGCCGATGCCAGCGATGGCGGTGCTGCTGCCGACGAAAAGGCCAGCCCCGATGATGCCGCCAATAGCGATCATCTCGACATGGCGGGGTCGCAGACTTCGGGAAAGGCGATCGTTCTCGCCGCCGAGTGCTAAAGCTTCGGGCGTCGCTTCGGCTTTAGCGATTGTCGTCATTCGACATCTTCCAAGATGTGCGTGATCGTTTCAACGATGTGGTCGATCTGTCCTTCGCTGATGATCAAGGGGGGTGAAAGCGCGATGATATCGGCGGTCACGCGGATGAGGACGCCTCTGTCGAAGGCGGCGTGGAATGCCTCCATCGCGCGCGCGCCCGCTGCCTCCTTTCGCGGTGAAAGTTCGATGCCGGCCATAAGCCCAAGATTGCGAACGTCGATGACATGCCGCGCCTCTTGAAGGCGATGGATTGCCGCTTCCCAATAGGGAGCGAGTCTGGCCGCGCGTTCAAACAGGCGAGATTCGGCATAGGTTTCCAGAGAGGCGAGGCCGGCCGCGGCTGCAAGCGGATGGCCCGAATAGGTATAGCCGTGAAAGAATTCTATCCCGTCGGGCGCATTGTCGACAATGGTGTCATGGACGTCCCGGCTCGCGGCCACCGCCCCCATGGGCACGGCGCCGTTCGTCAAACCCTTCGCCATGGTAAGGATGTCGGGTGTCACACCGAAATATTCAGCGGCCGTCGCGGTGCCGAGACGACCAAAGGCCGTGATAACCTCGTCGAAAATCAGCAGGATACCATGACGGCGTGTGATCTCGCGCAGTCGTTCAAGATAGCCGCGAGGGGGGATCAATACACCCGTGGAGCCCGCGACGGGCTCCACGATGACCGCTGCGATCGTTTCCGCTCCATGCAGGGCGACGACATCCTCCAGTTCGCTCGCGAGATCGACGTTCGATTCCGGGAGTCCCCTGGAGAAGCGCGGCACCACGCCATGGGTATGGCTGAGATGGTCGACTCCGGCGACCTGTGTGACGAAGGCACGGCGATTGCCGCCGATGCCACCGACCGACATACCGCCGAAATTGGTGCCATGATAGCCGCGTTGACGGCCGATCAGCCGTACACGCGATCCGTCGCCACGCGATCGGTGATAGGCGATCGCCATCTTGAGCGCGGTATCCGCGGATTCGCTTCCGGAACCGGTAAAGAAGATGCGGTCGAGTCCGGCGGGCATCAGCGCGGCAAGGCGGGTGGCGAGCGCGAAGGGAAGCGGATGGCCCAGCTGGAAAGTCGGTGCGAAATCCAGCTTCGCCGCTTGATCCTGGATGGCGCGGGTAACGCTGGGCGCATTATGGCCCGCGTTGACGCACCATAGGCCAGCGGTGCCGTCGAGCACGGTCCGTCCCTCCGACGTTTGATAGAACATGCCGTCCGCCGAAGAGAGCATTCGCGGACGTGCCTTGTAGGCCCGGTTGGCGGTGAAAGGCATCCAGAAGGCCGACATGTCCTCAGCGGAGGGTTCGACGACGGAGGGTTGTTGAGGGGAGTGTTGCATCGATTCTCGTGATTTGCGCCATGGCTGATGGCTGGCCGATGCTTCAATTTCTATTGAGCCCTGATAGGCGGGGGAGATGCATATTCGATGATAGGCGGTGTTCTTTGGGCACCAGGTTACACTGGGGCATTCCTTGGCTCGAGAGCGGGCTCGACCGGAGTCAAAGCGGAAAGTCGATTCGAACAGCGGAGCGGTCAACCAAACCCAACGACATCCGTTCGCCGGGCATCGCTAATTTGTCCACCATGTGCCGGAGGTCGAATCCATAGCTGCGCACCTCATGCTCGAAGGCGCGAAGTGGCGACAGGTCAGTTGGCGCAAGGGAACCAGGGGACGCCTGACGGCCCGCTTTGCTGCCATGCGCGTGCGCATTGCCGATGCCCCGCCCCAACGGATCGGCCCTGCCGGTGCCCAGCACATGCCGGGTGAGGAAACCTGGCTGGTGGGTGAGCATCGCTCAAATATTATCTATCCAATCTGCCCGCGGACACCCCAATCAAGGCTCTCGCGGGCGCGATCAAGGCGCGCTGGGTCTGCGAACAAGCACATCAGCAACTCAAGGAAGAACTGGGACTGGATCACTTCGAGAGCCGATCCTGGACCGGACTTCAGCGCCATGCCTTGATGTCAATGATGGCCTACGCCTTCTTGCAATCCCGAAGGCTCGCTCAGGCGGGACGGAAAAAAAGAGTCCTCGGCCCGCCTCCTCAACCCAGCTTGCCAGCAGTGCGCCAAGCCATCCTTGAGCGCCTGTCCCGATCACCGGCGGCCCATTGCCCTCACTGCGGATGCAGCCTTACAAGCCCTCACACCAGACTTCTGCCAAAGTAGTGCTAGGACGCCACCCAACCACGATAAGCCGTGGACGCCCAGCGCAACGCACAGTTCAAGGAGTTGGCAAGAGGCAACACGCCCACCAGGGTGATGGGACTCAAACTGGGGCGGACAGAAAGTGCCATCTATGGGCAGGCGGTGAGCTAAGGGTTTCCTAAAGCCTACTAACCACCGACCCTACGGGCGTGATAATGGGCGAAATGCTTATCGCTCTAAAAAATCCCATTAAGGCAGGCGCTTAATGGGAAAGGTGGCGGAGACGGAGGGATTCGAACCCTCGGTAGCCCCTTAAGGCTACGACGGTTTAGCAAACCGCTGGTTTCAGCCACTCACCCACGTCTCCGCACGAATTTGCCCACCGGATAAGGTGAGCAGTGGCTAGATGTCGGCCTATAGCGACGGGTTTCATGCATGGCAACGGTCCGGCACGGAGAAAAATCACCCGGATTTCGAAAAACAGATTCGGACTGGCGCGGAATCGACTCGGGTCGCCGTTCGTTCATTGTCGTTTCAGCTTGTTCCCCGATAATCTGAAATGTGGTTGAAGAGCGGTTTCTCTGGGGAGTAGCGGGCATGATCGGGATTTTACAGCGGGTTTCAGGCCGCGCTGGAAGGGCGGGCGCTCTTGCGATCGCCCTTGGCGCTGTCATGCTGGCACCCGTGGCGCAGGCGCAGGTGCGCACGGTCGACCCCAATACCGCGATCGATTCCGATCTGGCGCCCGTGCCGCAGCCGGGCGGCACGCCGACCGACCCCGGGGTAGACACCAGTTCCCAGCCGGGAAACAGCGCGCCTGCGGGCAGCGGCACCTCCTATAATCCGCCTCCGGTAAGTTCCGGCTCCACCGCGACAGGCGCGCCGGTGACAACCAATTCCCCGCCGGCGGCCATATCCCCTGGCGATTCCTATCAGCAGGACGATCTGATCGGCGCGGCCGAAGGGGTGTTCGGCAAGGGCGCTGAAGGCCTGGCCGGGATCATCGAAAAGATCCTGAAGGATCAGGGCCGCCCCAATGCCTATATCGCCGGGCGAGAGGCGTCGGGCGCGTTCGTGGTCGGCCTGCGCTATGGATCCGGCACGCTCAATCACAAGGTGGAGGGCAAGCGGGAGGTATATTGGACCGGCCCATCCATCGGCTTCGACGTGGGCGGCAATGCGGCCAATACCTTTGTCCTCGTCTATAATCTCTATGATACGCAGGACCTTTATCACCGCTTCCCGGCGGCGGAAGGCACGGCCTATCTGGTGGGCGGCTTCACCGCCAGCTATCTGCGCTGGGGCAGCGTCGTTCTCATCCCGATCCGGCTGGGCGTGGGATACCGGCTGGGCATCAACGCCGGCTACATGAAGTTCACCGAAAAGCGCAACTGGCTGCCCTTCTGACGCATAGGGAGCATTGGGTTGGCGCAAAGCGATTTTTTCCAGGTGATCTCTGGTCAAGAAATAGCGGAACACAAGGACTCCGGAGCGGCGACCTGATCCAAGAGGAGCGCCGCTCTACAAACTGAGGCTGAGCTGGCCGCGCGCCTCGTCCGGCTCCACATGATCCAGATTGTGGACGCCCAGGCCCAACAGGCGCGCACCCATGCGCAGCGGCAGTTGGGCACGGAGCAGCCCCCGGGCCGTCTGCACCAGCAGGTCAGGCGAGCGTAGGGGAGCAGCGAAGCTCTTCGACCGGGTGATGATGCGGAAATCGGCGAACTTGACCTTCAGCACCACCGTACGGCCATAGGCGCTGCTTCTTTCGATACGGCCCCAGAGATTCTCCGCAATCCGGTCGAGTTCCGTGATCAGCGACTCCTCCGTGATGAGGTCGTCGAAGAAGGTATCCTCGACGCTCACGGATTTGCGTTCCTGCCGCTCATGCACCGGGCGGTCGTCCTCGCCCCGCGACGCGCGATAGTAGAACAGCGCCGCGCTGCCAAAATGCTGCTGGAGGAAGGACAGCTCACGCGCCCTCAGGTCCGCGCCGGTTTCGATGCCCAGCGCCTGCATCCGCTTCGCCGTCACCGGCCCCACGCCGTGGATACGCCGCACCGGCATCGTCGCGATGAAGGCCGCACCCTCTTCCGGCCGGACGATGCAGATGCCGTCAGGCTTGTTCTGGTCGGAGGCAAGCTTGGCGATCAGCTTGTTGTAAGAGACCCCGGCCGACGCGGTGAGCCCGGTTTCCTCCCGGATCAGGCGGCGGATTTCCTCTGCGATCAGCGTGGCGGAGGAAATGCCCGGCTTGTTCTGCGTGACGTCGAGATAGGCCTCGTCCAGCGACAGCGGCTGGATGATGTCGGTGAAGCGCGCAAAAATCTCCCGCACCTGGGCCGACACGGCGCGGTAGACATCGAAGCGGGGACGGACGAACAGCAGGTCGGGGCAGAGGCGCCGCGCCCGCGCGCCCGGCATCGCGGAGCGCACGCCATATTTGCGCGCTTCATAGCTGGCCGTCGCGACCACACCGCGAGGCCCGCCGCCGCCCACCGCCAGGGGCTTGCCGCGCAGGCTGGGATCGTCGCGCTGCTCGACCGACGCGTAAAAGGCATCCATGTCGATATGGATGATCTTGCGCGGCGGAGCTTCCATGGCCCGCGCTTATGCCACAGGCCGGAACGAAAAGGAAACGCAAGGCGGGCGTCAGCGTCGGAGCAGGCGAAGATTGTCGAGCAGCCATTCCAGATGGGCCCGGCTGATCCGGCTCCACACATTATAGGTGCAGCGCTGGCCGCCGACGCGCAGATAGGCGAGGGAATGCAGGCCCTGACCGCCCGGATTGGCGGCGGGATAGGGCTGCGCCCCTTCCTGACCATAGCCGGCAAAGGACGGGGTGGGCAGCCGCGCCAGCTCGCGCATATAGGGCCACTGATCGGTCAGCCTGCGCCGCTGCGTCCGCGGGTCCGCCCTGTCATCCGGCAACAGGCCGGTCCCGGCAAAACCATAAGCGCTGCGCAGGCCGGGAAGGTCGAAGGCGACGCCCCAGCCGCCGCCGAAGCGGGCGGCGCGCGGCGTCCCTTCCGGTTCTCCGGGCGCGGCGAGCGCGAGCGGAACGCAGGATTTGCGGTTTTCCGCTTTGGCCCATTCGGCGCGGGCACGCCTTTCCCCGATCCGCGTCCCGGTTTCCGCTCCGAAGGCCGGCATGGCGCTGAGCAGCAGCGCCGCCGCCAGCGCCAGCTTCATGTCTTGTCCTTGAGCGAGAGCAGCGCGGCGAAGGGGCTGGCCTGCTCCTCGCTCAGCACGCCCGCTTCGCGCAGGATGCTGTCCGCTTCCGGAGAGCGCGGATAAGGCGTCATCGCCAGCGCCACGGTCTCGGCCACTGCCTCGCCCATGTCGATGACAAGCCCGTCAAAACCGATGGTGTCGCAATCCCCGGCATCCAGTTCCAGCTCGTCACCCTCCGGCACATCCTCCCCTTCCCGGACGAAGCGAAGCAGGAAATCCGTGTCGACCTTCTCCGGCACTGCCGCGCCTGTCGCCACACAGGGCTGGGCAAGATCGGCCCGCACGCGTCCTTTGGCGAAGATGGCGCCATTATCCTCATTCAGGGCATAATCCGCCTCCAGACGGTCAAGCGCCAGCAGGTTGAAGCGCTTCGCCAGCGCCTCGCGCTCGGCGGCATCGGCGGTGATGGTCACCGGTTGCGCATGGCGGGCAAGCTGGTCAATGCGGACGGGACGGGAAAATTCGGGGGCGGAGCTCATCCAAGGTCTCCCGCCATCAGCGCGTCGCGGCTGAGACAGCCGAGCCTCACCCAGCGCGCGCGCAGATGCGATTCGACATGCGCCAGCGCTTCTGTGGACGACGCCTCGCCGCGATAAAGATTGCGGGCAATCGCCTCGCCCAGATCGGCTTCGCCCGACAGCGCCGCGCGATAGGCCGCCAACCGGCCACCCAGCGCGCTCACCATGCGGCCGATATGCTTGCCCACGACGACGTCGCCAATCCCTTCCTGCCGCAACTGGCCGTCCATATCGTCCACGAACAATTCGGTCAGCCAGACGCTCTCCTGCGCGGCGCCCAGCGCCTCCAGCCGCATCAGCGCCTGCGCGAGGATCGCGATGATCATGTCGAACCGGCCGTCCATCGTATCGGGAACCTGCCCCTTCACATACCAATGGGGCTGTCGTCCCTCTGCAACGATGGCGTTGTAGAGGGTGCGCATCGCGTCCCTGGGATCGCTCGACGCGAACAGACGCTGAAAGATGCTGGGCATGAGTTTGACTGTTTCCTGGCTTGACCGGTCGGCGGCCCCTTGCCGAGGCTCGCGCATTTCCATATTGATCGCCCGGCCGCCCGATGCAATGGCGGCTTTGTTTTTCGGCAAGGTCCGGGGCCAGCCCCGCAGGAGAAGTTCATGCGCCAGTTCAGCCGCCAATCCCGCAGCGGGCGGATTTTGCTTGGCGCAGGCCTTTGCGCGCTGCTGCTGGGCGCGTCGGGATGTTCCCGCATCCGCACCCATCAGGGCTATCAGGTCGACAAGCTGCTGGTGGATTCGATCCAGCCCGGCATCGACAATCGCGCCTCCGTGGAGGGCACTTTGGGCCGGCCGAGCTTCGTCGCGCAGTTCGGCGACCAGGACTGGTACTATGTGTCGCGCGACATGCGCGCGCTGGCCTTTTCCAACCCCAAGCCGGTGTCCCAGACGATCCTGCATGTCCGTTTCGACGGCGCGGGCAATGTCGTGGCGGTCGATCGCAAGGGACTGGAACAGGTCGCCAGGATTTCGCCTTCGGGCGACAAGACGCCGACTTTGGGCCGCCATCGCAGCCTGTTCGACGAGATTTTCGGCAATATCGGCGCGGTCGGCGCTGCCGGCATGGGCGGTGGCGGCGGCGGCAGCAATACCGGCGGCGGCGGCCCGAACGGGAGCTGACGGAACAGCCGGTCAAGATGCTGTTCCGGCAGGCAGCAGCATGGCGCCCTGGCTTCAGTCGGTCTTCAATATGTCGGTCAGCCCCGCCGCCAGTGGTCGCGGGCGATATCCCAATGCTGCCATCCGGTCGACATTGAGGGCGGGGAAACCCCAGTCCTCCTCTGCTTCAGCTTCATAGGCGATCGGTACGCAGCAGCGCTCCGCCAGCATCCTCGCCAGTTCCGCAATGGTGGTGCGCACACCGCTGCCGACGTTGAAAGCCCCCGCATGCCCGCTGGCGAGCAGCAGCAGCATGGCCTGCGCCACATCCTCGACATGGACAAGGTCGGAACCGAAGGCGCCACTGCCATGCACGCGGATGGGGCGCCCACTCGTCGCCGCTCGTGCCATCGCAGCCAGGGCGCCGCTCTGCTGGCCAGGCCCGTAGACCGATGCCAGGCGCAGCGTCTGGAGCAGCACCTCCTCCCCGCGGCAGCGTTCCTCCGCATAGATTTCCTGGGCAATCTTTGAACCCAGATAATAGCCCCTGCTGCGGGGAAAGAGTGACGTTTGCTCGTGCGGCGGCCGAGCGGTCGGCGCATAGGCATTGGCGCTGCTCGCCTGCATGATCCGCCGGACGCCAGCCCGAATCGCCGCATCAACCAGCTTGAGCGTGCCGAGCGCATTGATTCGCCAGCAACGCTCCGCTTCGGCCAGGTCATGATGGGCGGAGGGAATGTGCGCGGCCAGATGCACCAGCGCCGCGCAGCCGCCCAGCTCAACCGCCTCGACCGCCGACAGGTCAAGCAACGCCCATTCATCGTCCGGATCAACATCGGGCGGCGGGCGGCGAGAGAGATGGCGAATGCGCCAGCCGGCCCGGCGCGCCGCCGGCGCGAAGGCGCGGCCGACAAAGCCCGAACCGCCGGTCAGCGCCAGCAAGGGAGCGCCGCCGTTCATCGCACCGCGTCGATGCGCTCCTGCGGCACGAACATCTCGTCCAGATAACGCAGGATCACGCCCTCGCGCACCGGCGGCTGCACGACCGGCGTGCCGTGGAGCAGTTTCCGCACGCACATCTCCACCTCATTGAAGCCGGCCATGGCCCGCAGCGGCGTCGTACCCGAAAAGCGGGCATTGATCTCGAAGACGCGAGGCGTGCCGTCGGCATCGGTGCGGAACTGGAAATTGGCGGGACCATGGGGTTGCAGCGCCCTGCCGAGCGCCCGCACCTGTTCGTTGAGCCTGGGATAGTCGCCCAGATAAGCGCGATAGCTGTTCCCGTCGCGCAGGTCGCGGCGCATGACGATCGACGCCTGCACCTCGCCATCGAAGACCAGCGTGCTGGCGGTATATTCGCTGTCGGCGTCGCCCACGCATTGCTGCACGACAAGACCGCTGCGCCCCTCCAGCGCCGACGCGAGCGCGGCCCGGTCGTGAACCAGCGACACGCCCACCGACCGCGCGCCGATGCGCGGCTTCACCACCAGCGGAAATCCGACGGCGGCGATCAGCGCCTCGACCGCTTCCCTGTCCTCCGCCGCGGCGGAGGCGGGGTGGGGCAGTCCAACACTTTCGAAGAAGCGCGCGGTTTCCAGCTTGTCGTCGGCGATTGCGACGACGCGCGGATCGCTGACCAGCACATGCGTCCCGAACAGCGCCTCCAGCCGATGCCTCTCCGCCGCGAAATAGGACAGCTCCACATCGGTGCCGACCAGCACCATATCGGGCCGCTCCCGATCCAGCAGCTGGTGGATGCGATCGCCAAAGGCCGGATCGTCGGCAAAGGGCAGGCGATAGGCGCCATCGGCCCAGTAAAGGCCAGCGGAAAGCGGATTGGGGTCAGCCGCGATGATCTGGCACTCCAGCGCCGATTGCCGCAGCGACTTGATGATGCCCTGCCCCAGCACCGCGCCAGCTCCGGTCACCAGGATCTTCATGCGAAGAACCGGCAGAGCCGCTCCTGCGTGGCGGCGGACAGGGTGGTGGCGCGGATCGCGTGCATCTGGTCCTCCGGATCGAAATCGATATCGCGGCTTTCCATGGTCACAAAATCTCCCCTGACTTCGATCATCGCCCATTTGGGCGTCCGGTCCCCGTCATCACGCGGTTGGCCGAGCGAGGCGAGGGTGAAGATGGTGGCAGCTGCGCAATCATAGCGGCGATGCCGGTGGACATGGCCGAACAGGCCGTAGCGGAAGCCCCGCGCCGCAACCGTGTCGGCGGCCTCCTCTGCCTCCTGCGCGGATCGGATGTAGCGCCAGTCCCCATAGGCGAACGGATTGGCATGGGCGGCGAACAACGGCCCCAACGACCAGCTTTCCCGCCAATCGAAGGCCGCCATGCTGCCGGATGGGATATGGGCGGCCGTCCAGTCGACGCTTTCCCGCAGCCATTCGGGCAGGTCGGCGCGATAGCGTTCCGCCGCCGGCGATCCCCGGTACAGCATGTCGTGATTGCCGCTGATCAGGATCGCGCCGTCCCGCGCCGCCGCGCCCTGCACCAGTTCCAGCGTCTCCAGCGGCTGCACCCCATAGGTCAGGAGGTCGCCCAGGATCAGCATCCGGTCGAACCCCTCCCGCCGCGCGGCGGTGAGCGCCAGTTGCAGCGGGTCGCTGGCGGCATGGATGTCGGTCAGCACGGCTATTCGCATGGCGATATCGGCCGGGCCAGAGGGGCAATGGCGATGCGTGGATGGCGGCCCGCGATCAGGTCGCGATAAAGGTCCAGATGCGCCGCCGCGCAATTTTCGATGGAAAAGCGGCTGGCGGCTTGCAGCGCACCTTGCGACAGCGCGGCGTAGCGGATGTCATCGCTCAGCATATCCGCCATGGCCTGCGCCAACGCGGCGGGATCGGAGGGCGGGACGAGCTGGCCGTTGACGCCGGGCAGGACCATTTCCCGATTGCCCGCCACCGCGGTCGCGACGATGGGCAGGCCGCTCATCGCGGCTTCGATCATCGCGATGGGAAAACCCTCCCAAAGCGAGCAGTTCACGAAAAGGTCTGCCTGCCGCATCAACATATCGACGTCGCTGCGCGCGCCCAGCAGTTCGACCGGCTCTCCCACCGCCTGGGCCTGAAGCCCTTCCAATTCCGGCCCGGCACCCGCGATGCAGATACGCGCTGCGCGGCCCTGCGCCGCCAGTGCACCCACCAGCGGGCGGGCGGCGCGGAGCAGGGTCGGATAATCCTTTTGCGCCGATATCGTGCCCACGGCCAGGATGATCGGATCGCGCCCGGCGGCAACGCGCGGCTGCCCGGCATGGAAGCGGGGACTGGCCGCGTTCAGGATCATGCGGACAGGCTTTCGCGCATGGCTGCGGAGCAGCGTCTCGCACTGGTCGCTGATCGCGACATAGCTGTCGACGATGCGGTTGAAGAGGGTGAAGGCAGAGGGCGGAAAGGAAAGGCGGCTGTTATGGTGGGTCAGCACTACGGGCACGCCCGGCATGGCAAGCGCGAGGGGGAAGAGCACACGGGCGGTATGGGCGTGGATCACGTCCGGCCGGATCGCGCGCAGGGCGCGCCGCAGCGCCAGCGTACCTGCCACAATGTTGTTGCGATTGGCCAGCCCCAGCGAAAAGGCCGTGGCGCCGCCCTCGCGCAGCTGCGCCCGCATCGCTGCTTCGGTGGCGGGCGCATTGCCGACCTGTCCGGCATCGCTGAGGGACAGGATCGCTGCCTGATGGCCCGCCTGCGCAAAGGCCTCCGCCAGATTGCAGACCAGCATTTCGGCGCCGCCCGAGGTGAAGCTGGTGATGATCGAGCAGATGCGCATTTCAAGCCGCCAGATCGACCCCGGTCGCCGCCAGCAGCGCCAGGGCGCGCGGCGACAGATCGGCACGGCAACGCTCCAGCACCAGATCCGCCTGATCGGGGCTGAGCCATTCGCCGAAGGCGCCGGCCTTGCCGCTGCGCATGCGCAGGCTCTGGTCGTCGCTGCGGTCATAATCATGGCCGGGAATGCCGCCGTCGCGTTCCTTGTCGCGCATCCGGTCGAATTGCGCGGCGGCAACGGCGCGAGCCAGCATGTCCGGTTGCGGCTGCACGCCCAGAAAGGCGAGGATACCCGCAACCGTGGACATGGGTTCTGCGAGCATATGTTCATAGCTGATCAGGTGATGCCGTCGTCCGTTCAGGCCCGCCGCCCAGCCGTTCAGATAGCCGGTGAGCGCCGCCATCCCATATTTGGGCTCGTCCAGGAAAGCCGCCATGTCGCCGGAAAAGCTCTTCTTGTGCCGGGTCGCATGGAAATAGGCGGACACGATCACGTCGCGGGGATCGCGGACAAGGAACAGGACCGGCCGGTCAAGGAACAGCCTCTCGCGATAGGGCAGATGGCTGACGAGAACCAACGGCAGGTCAGCCTGGCCCGTCCCGCCGATGAAGGCATCGATTCCCCGTACCGGATCACGGTCGAAATTGGGCAGGATGCGAAACGTGCTGGTCAGGTCGGGTTCGAACCCCAGCGCCGCGCTTTCCGCGAAATAGCAGGAGAGCAGATAGCGCAGCCATGTCCGCCCGCTCTTGGGATAGGACACCAGGAAGGCATCGGCCCGCGCCGCCGCCAGCCGCAATGGCGGTTCGTCCCGCAGCCGCCGCCGCATCGCCCGCGCAAAACCCTTCAGCGACATCATGTTCATGACCCTGCCCTCACCCGATGATGGTCGAGCACGCTGGTGATGACCGACTGCCAGCGGGCAAGCACCTGATCATGTCCGAAATCCGCCATCCGCTCCCGCGCTGCCTGCCCCAGCGCGGCGCGCCGGGCCGGGTCGTTGCAGAGCGCGACGATGCTTTCCCCCAATGCAGCGCCGTCGCCATTGGGAACCAGCAGGCCGCTCCGGTCATGCTCGATCATTTCGGCCGGACCCCATTGGCAATCGAAGGAAACGACCGGCAACCCTGCGCCCATGGCCTCGCCCACGACGATGCCCCAGCCCTCGAAGCGGGAGGAGAGGACAAAGAGGTCGGTTCGGGGCACCCAGTCGCCCGGTTTCTCCGTCACGCCGGGCAGGCTCACCCGATCGGCCAGGCCCAGACGGTCGCGCTGCCGCTCGAGCGCGGCGCGCTCCGGCCCCTCGCCCCAGATCACAAGCTTCCAGTCCGGAATGCGTTGCGCCACATGGGCAAAGGCGTCCAGCAGCAGGTCGAAGCCCTTTTGCGGCACCAGTCGCCCCACCGCTCCGATGGTATGCCCGTCCGACCGGCGATCCGGCGCGGCACCGGCAGGCGGCACCGGATTGGGAATCACCCATCCCTCCACGTCCATGGCGTCCTTGAACCAGTCCATCGCCCCTTGCGTCATGGTGATGAGGCCGACGGAGCGCGGATAGGTCATCTGCCGCAACCGGCTCCAGACCGGCCCCACCGTCTGGAGCGCGGGATTGTTGCGTTCGGACACGATCACCGGGATATGCAGCGACCGCGCGGCCAGCAGGGAGAGGATGTTGGTGCGGGTCAGGAAGCTTACCACCAGTTCCGGCCGCACCGCCTTCAATGCCCGCCGCAGCAATCTCTGTCGCCGCAGCATCGCCAGCACGCCGGTCGCGACGGCACGGCGGCGCGACTTCATGCCTAGCCTGATGATCCGCACCTGCGGATGGTAGGCGTAATAGGAGGGGGCGGACGCCTCCTCGAAGACGATCAGGGTGATGCTCCAGCCCTGCGCCGCGAAATGGTTGCAGAGCAGCCTGACGATATGTTCCGACCCGCCCGCGCCCAGGCCCGGAAGGACGAACGCAAGCATGGGTGGCCTGGATGCTCTTACCAGCATGGCGGCGGGGTTCCTGTATAATCACGCTTTTATGCCGTTCACTGTCCTAGCCGGGGGAGCCCAAGTCCATTGCGCGAAGGGGTTAGGAGGCAGCCCTTTGGATCAGTCCTGTCCCGCTCCGGCACGGCCGCGCGTCAATAATGGACGCGCAGTTCGAGACCTCCGCGGATGCGGTCGAATTCGTCCAGCGGAACGCTGCTGTCGCGTTTGGAGAAACGGGCCGTCGCAGCGATGGCGACTCGGCGGTTCAGGGCATATTCCAGCTCTCCGGTGACGCCGTAGAGCTTGTCGGTGTCATCCACGCCGAAATATTTGCTGCGGCGGTAGAGGATTCCCAGCTGTCCTCTCAGATTGTGGCGGATTTCCTGGTTTATTCCCAGCCGGAAGCGCATGTCCTCACGCGATTGCACCCCGGTCCGATAGGTGGCGACATTGCCGACGAAGCCGTCGAGCGTGATGGCGGTGCGTGGGCGAGGGGCATAGGTGAGTCCGATCTGCACCGACATGCGGGTCTGCGATTCTATCCGCTTGTCCTTGGCATCCAGGCGATAGACGCCGACCGCCGCATCGCCGCGCAACGTGCCACCCGGATCGATGGCGATGCCGACCCGGGCGCCGTAGGTTGACGCGTCGCGGTCGAACTGGCCCGGTGCGGGGGCACGGCGGAAATCGCGATGCGCGGCCACCCCCTCGACGAAAAGGCTCGTCAGCGCAGACACGCGCATCATCACCCGCGCAAGCCCACCAACCGCGTCCAGATCGCGCTCCTCATCGATGGCCCGAATATATCGCATGCGCGCTCCGGTGGCCCTGGCCAGAAATCCGATCCGCGAACCCTGGTGCAGATAGGACAGGTCGCCATCCACCAGATTCAGTTCGCGCGGACCGATATTGGGCAGGGTATTGCCCTCCGGCTCACCCCGATCCTCTATGAGATGCTGCCAGCTCGCGGCGACGTTCAGGCGGTCGGCGGCTGACGGGTTCCAGTTCAACCCGGCGGCTATGCGTCCACCGACCGCATCTTCCTTCTGATACTGGAAATATTTGCGGATATCCCCTTCCGCCCGGGCGGTCACCTCCAGTGCACTCCCCTTGCGCAGCAGGTCGACATAGGGGCGGACCTGGAGGCGGAAATCATCCTTCTCGCCAAAAGCCTGAGCGTAGATATTGCTGTCATATTCCAGCCGGGCGCTGCCGCCGATCCTTAAGGTCGCGCTCCCCAGCGTCAGCGGCGTCGGTTCGAACAGCCCGCCCGGCGTCCCCTGCGCCGGACCGGCGGGGTCCAGATCCTGCGCATGGGCGTCCGTCAGGGCCGTGATCAGCAACAGGGCCGCAACGCTCCCGGCGGCCCGCCCCAAAGCCGGGGAGGGCATCAAAACCACTTCTCATAGATGCGCACCGTATCGCCCGGCTGGATCATGTCGCGCTCGCTCGCCCGGCCGACCATCTGTCGACCATCGACCATGCGGGTGATGGCGACGCTCCCCTGTTCGGCGCGAAAGGTGTAGCCGCCCGCGACGGACACGGCCGCGAGCACCGACATTCCCGCACGATATTGATATTCGCCGGGGCTCTTCACCTCGCCCAGCACATAGAAGGGACGCAGCCTGACGGGCTGGACGCTGACGGTCGGGGCATTGAGCAACTGGCGCTGCGTCAATTGCTGGGCGATGCTGGCCTGCAATTCGGGCACGGTCTTGCCACCCGCATCGACATCGCCCAGCACCGGAAGGGAAATCTGGCCCCGATCGTTGACCACATAGCTGCTGCCGCCCGGATCGGCCGCGCTGAGGCCGGGAATCGCTACGCGCACCTCATCGCCCGCGCCCAGCCGATAGGCGACGGTCGGTGCCGGTGGCAGGCTGGCAAGGCCTGACAGCCCGCTCGAGCAGGCGGCCGTCAGGGCAAAAAGGCCGAGGAAAAGGCCATGATGAAGCCGGTTGCGCATCTGCGTCCCCTCTCAAATGGATGTGGCGGAAGTTTAAGCCCTTTGGCTGATTCCGGGGCGGGCAATAACGGCTGGCGGACAGGCAAAAAGGGACAGGCGCCCGAACGCTTTGGGAGTGATACCAACGAGGATTCCTGGAATCTCCATGCGCCTTCGGAGACAGCGACAGGCCCTGCGCTATGCCGCGAGCTTCCGATCCTGCCTCCAATGGCTGAGATCGCGCCCGATCAGCTCCTCCAGATCGGCAATGTCCCGCGCATAATAGTCGACCATCCGCTGGCGGAGCGCCGCGGGCAATGGCGGATAGGCGATCTGCCGCGCGAACACCCCACGCACCCGTTCGAACATCGCTTTGCCGCGCAACGGCCGCACAGCCTCCTTCAACGGCGCCAGCGCGGTCCGTACCGGCAGCGGCAGGAAACGCTCGCTGCTGTCGTTGCGCGGGTCGGAACCGACCTGCGTCGAATAATGACGGGGCGCTCCGATATGGTCGCTGACGATGGCGACGCTCGCCTCGGGCGCGGCCTTCACATCCTCGAACAGGAGTATCTTGATCTGTTCCGCGTCGAAATGGGCAAGCCAGCGGCGCAGATGCTGCGCGTAAAGCCCATCTTCCAGAAAGCGGGGCTGGTCGTTCGGCCGCCCGTCCAGATAATGTTCCGGCCCCTTTGTCACCGTACCCCGCCGGAACAGCATCTTGTAATCGGAATAGGCGCGGTCGACCGGATTGCGAAGCTGCACCACCAGCCGCGCCTCTGGCAGGGCAGCGGCAAGGCGGGCGGGGGCGTCCGGGTGGGCGAGATAGTCGGCGGACTTTTCCCCCAGGATCTGGTCGGGCCGCGCGCCGTCGAAGAAACGGCGATAATGATCGAGCCCCTGCGCATGTTCCTGGCTGAAGAAATGCGGCTCCGGCGCGGGCAGGTAGATCGCCGGATTGTCCTGAAGCTGGTTGTGGATCCAGGTCGTCGCCCCCTTGACGGCGCCTATGATGACAAAATGCGGCAGACGGCCGTTGGTCATCGTATCTTCTCCCTTCTTCAACAGGACAGTTCCGCCATGGCGATCTCCAGGCAGTTCGCCAGGCGGCGCATGTCTTCCGCATCCAGCAGATGATCCACCGGAAAGGCTATGCTGCGGCGGCCGAGATCCTGCGCGATCGGAAGAGCGCCGTCGCGGCGCACGTTCCGACCCGCAAAGGCGGCTTCGCGCGTCATGTCGGCGCAGGAACCGCTGCCCACCGGCATGCCCATCTGCATCATCCGGCTGATGATCGGCGTGGTCCCCGCCTCCCCCAGCCGGTCGGCCGCAATGGTCACATAAAGCCGGTAGAAGGCATGGCCGACCTCCGGCGGGATATCGGGCACCTCCACCGCCGGATTGGCGCGCAGCAGGCGCATCAGGGTTGCGGCATTGTCGCGCCGGGCGGCCAGCCAGCGGGGCAGCTTGGCGAGCTGCGCCCGCCCGATGGCGGCCTGCATCTCCGTCATCCGCCAATTGCTGCCGAAACTGTCGTGCAGGTAGCGGAAGCCGCTCGTCGTGGCCGGCGTAAAGAATTTTTCGGGGTTCTTGCCATGGTCCTTATAGGCCCAGGCCCGTTTCCAGTGCGCTTCCTGCCGCAGCAGGAGCATGCCGCCCTCGCCGCCCGTGGACATGATCTTGTCGGTGCAGAAGGAAAAGGCGGCGGCATCCCCGAAGCTGCCCGCCCGACGGCCATGAAGGGTCGCGCCATGCGCCTGCGCGCAATCCTCGATCAGCCACAGGCCGCGATCATCGGCCAGCGCGCGCAGTGCCGCCATGTCGCAGGGCCAGCCGGCCAGGTGCACGCACAATATCGCCCGGCTTCGCGGCGACAGCATCCGGCGGGCGGAGTCGGGATCAATGGCGTTGGTGATCGGGTCGATGTCTGCAAAGACCGGCGTCGCGCCCACCGCGACGATGCAGGCCGCGCTGGCAAAGAAGCTGCGCGAGGGCAGGATCACCTCATCGCCCGCCCCGATGCCCAGCGCCCGCAATGCCAGTTCCAGCGCGACCGTCCCATTGCTGACCGCGATGCCGTGGGGCATATCGCAAAACGCCGCGAATTCAGCTTCGAAGGCACGGTTCTGCTCGCCATGGACCATGGCATTGACCCGTCCGCTTTCCAGAACCCGCGTCACCGCCGAGATCTCGTCCGGCTCATGCTGCGGCCAGCGCAACGCGGCATGGTCGAGCGGGCTGACGCGCAGCGGAACAAGGGACTGAATATGGGCTTGCGCAGGCACGGCTTGCATCTCGGTTTCCCCCAAAAAGGTCAGGCGACATCGCGCGGCAGCGGCGGGCTCAGGGCGGCCGGAATATCCGTCGGGCGCGGCGGCATCATCAGCAGCGTGTCGGAACTTTCCGCCGCCAGCCGCCGCAATATCTCCGCCCAGCGCGAACTGGCGGAAGCGGCGACCATTTCGTGTGTCAGCCGGACAAGCTCATCCGCGTCGCCCGCCGCGATCAGTCGGGCCAGCTGGGCAAAGCCCTCCACCAGCATCTCCAGCGGTATCGGGGACGGCATGGCCTCGAAAATGCCCGGAATCGCGCTTTCGATCTTGTCCTCGCTGCTGTCGAACAGTTCCTCGAACAGCTTTTCGCCGGGACGAAGCCCGATGAACTTGATCGGCACGTCGATTTCCGGCCGCAGCCCCGCCATGCGAATGACGCGGCGGGCGATCTCCACGATCTTGACCGGCTCGCCCATGTCGAGGACGAAGATGGTGCCGCGTTCCGAATCCGTCTCCAGTGCGCGGGCGCTGCTTTGCAGGATCAGCAGCACCGCCTCCTGCACCGTCATGAAGAAGCGCTCTATGTCCGGATGCGTGACGGTCAGCGGCTTGCCGCTGGC
>Ga0207639_10000407_pt1 | contig 29778 bp, 27 predicted proteins | sample KBSCornC32_FD_184299 | JGI IMG/M metagenome (GOLD analysis project Ga0207639, IMG submission 184299) | Corn rhizosphere microbial communities from Kellogg Biological Station, Michigan, USA - KBS Corn C3-2 (SPAdes) (version 2) | ecosystem: Host-associated > Plants > Roots > Rhizosphere > Soil ...
CGCCATCGCGCGCAGGCTGTCGCGGTGGAACGCGGCGAGTTCGGCGAAGTCGTAGGCGAAGAACTGCGCCTCGCCGAAGTTGTGCTTCCAGCAGCTCCAACAGGTCTCGAGCGGATCGCGCACGCAATGCACGATGCGCGCACCGGGCAGCATGCGCGCGAGCGCGCCGAGTACCTGCCAGTTCGGCAGGGTCTTGTCGGTGAACAGCGCGCCGGCGCGGCGCAGCGACGCGATGCGCGCGAGATAGTCGTCGCCGAGGCGCGCCCAGTCCGCCGCATCGGCCATGCCGACCCAGGCGGGAAAACGCTGGCCGCGTCGCGTCGATTCGTCCTGCAGCACCTTCGCGAGCAGGTTGGTCTCGCCACCGCCGGCAACGCGCGGATGCGCGGCGAGGATCTGCTCGGCCAGGGTCGAGCCCGAGCGCGGCAGGCCGACCAGGAAGATCACGTCCGCGCCGCGCGCGTCCGGCGCGTCCGGCGGCGGTTGCGCGAATGCAGCGAGGATCGCGTCGACCAGTGCACTGACTGCAGCGGCATCCCAGCGCAAGCCGCGGCGCTTCGCCGCGTTCACCTCGGCGAGCACCGCGAAGGCTTCCGGATAGCGCGCCTCCGCTTCGAGCACGCTCGCATACGCGTAGCCGAGGCCGATGCGCCGCGTCGGATCGAGCGTCTCGCTGGCGTAGAGGCGCGCGATCGCGCGGCTGTCCGTGCCATCCGCGCGGATCGCCTTGAGATTGAACAAGCCGATCCAGGCCGAGGCGGAATCGGCGTCCGCCTGCAGCACCGCGCGCAGGTCCTGTTCTGCTTCGTCGAGGCGACCGAGCGTCTTCGACGTGCCCGCGCGCAACACGCGCACCGGATGGTGCGCGGGCTCGAGCTCGAGCACCGCGCTGTAGGCTGCATGCGCACCTGCCGCGTCATCGCGCAGTTCGAGCGCGCGCGCGAGATTGAGCCAGCTGTCGACCATGCCGGGGGCCGATGCGGTCGAACGCCGGAACGCCCCGATCGCCGCGTCGAGATCGCCGGACTGGGCCAGCGCGACGCCGAGGTTGCCTTCGATCAGCGCATCGCCCGGCCATGCCGCAGCGGCCTCGCGCAGTCGCGGGATCGCGACCGCGCTGCGTCCCTGCAGGTACATCGCCATCCCGCTCAGGCGCAGCAGCTCGGGATGCGCGGGCGCGATCCGCAGGGCCGCATCCATCGCCTGCTCCGCCTGCGCGAAGTGACCCTGCAGCAACGCGGCCTGCGCTTGCCGCGCCAGCGGCAATGCATCGGCAGGCATGCCGCGCTCGCGCTGCGGATCGATCGGTAGCGGATTCGTCACGGACGGTCCTTCGAAACCGCCATTGTCGGCGCTGCTGGCGCGCCTTTCAATTCTCGTCGGAAAGCATTGACGCGGTCCGCGCGAATGCACGCAGATGGAGCCGCTCGCGCGTTCCGCCTGATCCGCGACCATCCGCGTCGGTGCGCGTGCGCTTTACGCTCCGACGTCCGCTCAATCGCCAGCGTCGAGCGCGAGCGCGCCGCGCGTGAGTGCGCCGACGCCGCGTGGCGTCGTCGCGAAACGCTTCGACGCCGGCAACGGCGCACCGGCAACGAGATGCGCCCACATCCGGTCGAGCGCGACGCGGCCGTACGGCAGCAAGGGCACGTAGCGGTCGCCGAACCCCGGCAGGGCGAGGAACGCATCGAAGTGCTGTGCATGCGGCACGCGCCAGGATATCGGCGCGCGACCGGCGGCGACGAGCGCGTCGACATAAGGCGCGCTGGTGAATGCGTACGGCAGCAAGCCATCGCCCTCGCCGTGCACGACCAGTACCGGCAGTCCGGCACGCGGCACGCGCGCCGCCGTTTCGACGACACTCGCACGCAGCGTGCGTGCCTGCGCGGACGAGCCGTTCCACAGCGCACGCAGGCCATCGACGCCGGCGGCCGTCGGATCGGCCGACGCATCGGTCGCACCGAGCAGGGCGACGCCGGTACCGGGCGGAATGCCGCTCGCATCCGACCACCATGACGCGCGCAGCGCGGCGGCGGCGGCGACCGGCGTCGCCTGCGCATCGACGACGCCGAAACGGAAGCCGCATGGCATCGTCGCCGCCGATGCGCGCAGGTACGACGACGCGTAGGTCACGCCGATCGCGCGCCACAGATCGAATGCGGTCGAACTCGCCGCGGTCGCGAGTGCCGCATCGCTCCAACCCGACACGTGCAGTCGCTCGAGCGCGGAACGCGCCTGCGTCGCCGCATCGGTTCCTTCGAGCAAGCCGGCCTCGTGCAGGCGCGCGCAGCGTGCCTGCCATGCCGCTGCCGGCACGCCCTGCAGGCGCGCGAACGGCACCGCGTCGAAGCGCGCATCGACCAGTGCGCACGGCAGCAGCAGCGCGGCCTCGCTGACGTAGTCGTAGAGCGCGCGGCCACGGCCTTCGATGTGCACGTTCGGCGCGAGCGCGACGACGCCGTCGATGAGACCGTCGTCGAGGCCGGCCGCCTGCAGCGCCGCACCGGCACCGTTCGACACGCCGGTCACGACCACGCGCGTGTTCGTCGCCGTGAAAGGCGCCTGTGCCGGATATGCGCGGTCGAGCATCGCGAGACCGAAGCGCGCGGCCTGCAATACATGCCGGCCCCAATCCGCTTCCGGGTTGTCGCCGGAATGCGCGTGCTTGGTCGCGACGCCGTCTGCGGCAGCACCGGCTGCCGGCGCGAACTCGAGCAGGGCTTCGCCAGGCCGCGCGCGCGTACCGTCGAGCGCGACGCCGGTATCGGAATCGTAGTAGCCCGAGCCGGTGCCCTTGTCGGTGTAGGCAACCGCGCAACCGCGCGGCAGACCCCAGGCGCCCGCGAGCGCGATCGCGCCGTACACGCCACGCGAACCCGACGATGCGGCGACGACGAGGCAGCGTGCATTCGCATCGAACGCGTCCGGCGCCTGCAGCAGCACGCGGTGCGGCGAGTGCGCGCCCGGGATGCGCGCGAACGCGGAATACTCGCGACCGGGCACGTCCGCGACACCGCCGTAGAGTTCGCCGTAACCACCGAGAGGGCCGAGGTCGGCGATGGCGTTCCAGCTGGCGTGGATCGCGCGTCGGCGTACCTCCAGCGGCGTTGGTGCAATCGGGTCCGCGAACGCCGGTGCCTGCGCGCGCAATCCGGCGAGACCGAGGCCCGCACTGAGCAGATCGTCGCTGCCTGCGTGCGCGCTCTCGCGCACCTCGCCGACGAGTTCGCTCGCGATCATCGGCGATTCCGACGACGCGGAGCATTCGATCCGCGCATCTACGGCTTGCGCCGCCACTGCGCGGCGAGGTGCTCGACGGCCTCGATGATCGCATCGGGCCGGTCTTCCTGCACGTTGTGCGAGGAATGCGCGACGCGCACGACGCGGCCCGCACTCGACAACGACGCGATGCGCTTGCGGCCGGCGTCGTAGCCGGCATCGGCGGCGGCGCGCTCGGCCGGCGCGAGACCGTCATTGGTGCCGTCCGCGGCAAGCACGACCAGCGGCAACGCGCCGAGCGGCGTGCGTGCGGCGCGCACTGCGGCGACGTTCGCGGCGTCGCTCTCGCGTTCCGACAGGCCGGTGTCCCAGTACGACGGACTCGCCACGCGTGCTCGCAGAACGTCGTTGAGGCGCGTACTGAAACCCGGGTTCGGCGGCGGCACGCAGGCCTGCGCCGCCGGCGTCGCGTGGGCGAGGTCGCCCTTGTGCGCGGCCTCGCCGCAGCGGCGTCCATACTCGGTGTTCTCCGCGCTCATCTTCGCCTCGCGCGCGGCCGCGTCCGGCGCGTCTTGCGCGAAGGTTTCGCTGACCGGATCGACCAGCACGAGCCCTGCGACGTCGGCGCGGTGCGCGTCGACGTACAAGCGCACGATGTAGCTGCCAAGCGAGTGCCCGACCAGCACGAGCGGAGGCGCGAGCTTCGCGCTGCGCACCAGCGCGTGCAGATCATCCGCTTCCGCCCGGGCGGTGCGCGGCAACGGTGCCGCATCGCTGAAACCGAGTCCGGCGCGGTCGTAGGCGCACACGCGCATGCTGCGCGCGAGCGCGGGCTGCACCTTGCGCCACGACATCGAACTCATGCCTTGCCCGGCTTCGAGCAGCACGGTCGGCGTGCCGCTGCCGCTGCAGCGCAGGTCAAGGCGGCGACCGCCGATGTCGATCGACTCGGCCGGTGCCGCGTAGGCGTCGAGTGTCGCGTCGGGCACGGTGGGCGCCGGTTCCGCGCGCGACGGCACCGACGTCAGGATCATCGCAAGCGTCGCGGCGACGCCCATGCGCAACGGCAGGTTCATGCGGGCTTTCCTCGGAGTGGAGCCGCGCCAGCATGCCGCGGCGATTGTTAGGGCGACGTCAAATCGCGCCGCCGGCGCCTCAAGACGACGTGCTCGCGCCGGTGCCCGTGGCGTCGGGCGCATCGCCGCGGCGCTGCGGCGTCCGCTCGAGCAGGGCGCGCAGGTCCGTCTCGGCGAGTGGCCGGCTGTAGTAGTAACCCTGCACCTCGGTGCAGCGATGGCGCACCAGCCAGTCGTATTGCGCGGCGGTTTCGACGCCTTCCGCGGCAGTACGGATGCCGACGTCGCGGGCGAGGCGGATCACCGCGCGGATGATCGCCTCCGAATCCGCGTCGATGCCGATGTCACGCACGAACGACATGTCGATCTTGATCTTGTCGAACGGAAACGTGCGCAACAACTGCAACGAGGAATAGCCGGTGCCGAAATCGTCGAGCGAGAGGCGCACACCGAGGTCGTGCAGCTCGTTCAGCGCGGTGCGCGTGGCGATGTCGCTCGCGAGCAGCGCGCTCTCGGTCACTTCGAGGTCGAGACGATGGGCCGGCAGTCCGGCCTGGTTCAACGCACTCACCACGTCGAGCACGAAGCCCGGCTTGCGCAGCTGCAGCGGCGACAGGTTGACGCCGAGCTTGATCTCGCGCGGCCATGCCGCGGCGGCGCTGCACGCCTCGCGCAGCACCCAGTCGCCGAGCGGGGCGATGAGGCCCATCTCCTCCACCACCGGGATGAACGCAGCCGGCGGCACGCTGCCGCGCGAAGGATGGCGCCAGCGCAACAGCGCCTCGACGGCAGCCAGCTCGCCGGTTTCGAGCGCGACGATCGGCTGGTACACGAGGCGGAACGCGCCGTTGTCGATCGCCGTGCGCAGGTCCTGCTTGAGCCCGCGGCGCAGTTGCGCGATCTCGTCCATCGACGGATCGAAGAAACGATGGGTACGACGCCCGCCGCCCTTCGCCTCGTACAGCGCCATGTCGGCGCGGCGCGCCAGTTCGTCGAGGTCGAGGTCGGCGCCGATGGTCGATGCGATGCCGATGCTCGCGCCGATCGTGACCTGCTGTTCATCGACATCGAACGGATCATCGAGCACCGCCTTGATCTTGCCGGCGAGCACGCGCGCATCCGCGTCCGCCTCGTCGCTCGTCTGCAGTACCGCGAATTCGTCGCCGCCGAGGCGCGCGACGAACGCCGTCGTGCCCATACAGGCGGCCAGGCGCTGCGCGACCATGCCGAGCAGCTGGTCGCCGACGCGGTGGCCGAGCGTGTCGTTGACCGCTTTGAAGTCGTCGAGGTCGATGTACAGCACGTTGACGCTGCGTCCCGCAGCGAGTCCCGCGAGGGTGCGCGTCGCGTGCTCGGTGAAGCTCGCGCGGTTCGGCAGGCCGCTGACCGGGTCGTGGAATGCGAGGCGGTGCACGCGCGACTGCACTTCATCGTGCTCGATCGCGATCGCGCACAGGTCGACGCAACGCTCGACGATCGCGCGCTCGAGTTCGGCCGGTCCGCGCCTGCTTCGATAATAGAACGCGAACGTGCCGACCACGCGGCCGTCGCGCGCCTTGATCGGACTCGACCAGCACGCGCGCAGCCCGAGCGGCAGCGCGAGCGCGCGGTAGTCCGCCCACAGCGGGTCGCTCTCGATGTCGCTGACTTCGACCGCGGCGCCGCGCCACGCCGCCGTGCCGCAGGATCCGACGCCCGGACCGATCGGGACGCCTTCGAGCGCCCGCGAGTAGTCGTCGGGCAGGCTCGGCGCGGCGAGCGGATGCAGGCGACCCTGCGCATCGACCGTGAGGATCGAGCAGAGCACGTCGGCGGCGAGCGCCTCGACGCTGCGGCACAGGTGATCGGCGATGCGCGCGAGCGGTTCGCCGCGCGCGACGGCTTCGAGGATCTTCCCCTGGAGGCGCTGCAGTTCCGCGCTTGCGTGATCGTCGATCATCCGCGATCCCTTCGCATCCGGCGGGGTCCACGACATCGTGCGGACCGGGCAGCCATCATACGCCGCGCGCTCACCGCCTCAAGCGGCGGACGCCTCGTGCTCCGGCGCGCGCGCGAAATGGTGCAGGTCCATGTCGCGCGTCGACACCGGCACGTGGTCGGGCCCGAACGCGACATCCCCGGGTTTCCATCCGGCCGCGCTCCACAGGGCTCCCCAGAAGCGTCGGAACGCGCCCCATTGCATCGCGACGAGCCCGCGACCGTTGTCGGCGTCGACGCTCGGGTCGCCGACCCCGGTCGGGCGCACCGGCTCGCCGTACAGCGCGGTGCCGAACAATACGTCCCAGATCGACAGTACTTGGCCATAATTGCAATTGTGCAACTGCGGTCGGCGCGCGTCGACCACCATGTGGTGCAGGCGGTGGAAACGCGGGTCGACGAACAGCTTCTCGAACCAGCGACCGAAGCCGAAACGCACGTTCGCGTGCGAGAAGTTCTGCGCCAGCTCACCGATGAACATCAGCAGGGCGAACTGGTCCGGCTCCACCCCGATCACGAGGCCGACGGTCGCCAGCACCATCGATTGCAGGAAGCCATCGACGTAGCTGCCGCGGTCGTTGGTCCAGCAGCTCATCTGGCGCTGGCTGTGGTGCATGCTGTGCAGGGCCCACCACCACGGGATCCAGTGCTGCACGCGGTGCATCCAGTAGTAGGCGAAGTCGTAGATCACGTAGTAGACGAGGAACTGCGCGAGCGGGTGCTGCTGGAACCACGGGACCCATGCCGCAAGCCCGCTCGCCGTCGCCGCGCCCCCGGCGTCGGCGCCGCCGAACGCGTTCGCGAGCGGTGTCAGCACGAGGTAGGCGAACAGCGGATTGAGGCCGAGCAGCATCAGCAGGGTGTAGGTGCGGTCGATGCGGGTCAGGCGGCGGTCGTCCCAGCGCTCGGCCGGAGCGAGGCTCTCCAGCGGCCGGAACACCAGCGCGATGACCAGCACCTGGGCGGTCGCGATCAGCAGCGCCGCGGCGATCTCGCGCGGATCGCCGGCGAGACGATCGAGGTGAACGAGGGCGAGGAACGGCGTGACCGCATGGCCGTCGAGCCAGTCGACGAGGAAGGACCAGAGCGCTTGCATGCGCGCATTCTAGTGTCCCGTCTCGCAAGTCACACGAAGAAATTCCGGGGGCGCTGGGGCCGGCGGGCCGATGGCGGGGACGGTCACCGCCTGTTCGCTGAACCGCGCGTGCCGCCGTGCGACGGATTCACATTGCGTAAAGGCCGCGGCCGCACGATAGGGGGCATTCGCCGCTCGACGGCATTGCAAGGGCAGCCACACCATGAATCGCATCGGATTGACGCTTTCGGTCGCACTCGCGCTCGGCCTTGCCGCCTGCGGCAACGAATCGCCGGAGCAGGCGCAGCGCGATGTCGCCGAGGCGCAGGCCAAGGCCGCGCAGGATGTGGCTGCCGCGCAGAAGAAGGCGGCCGAAGCGACGGAGCAGGCGCGTCGGCAGATCGAGGCGGCCCAGGCCAAGGCGAATGCGAGCGTCGAAAAAGCGAACGCGGATGCCGGCGAGAAGATCAACGATGCAAGTGCGGAAGCGAGCAAGGTCGAGCGCGACGCGAGCAATGACGTCACCGACGTGAAGTCGGATGCGTACCGCAAGGACGCCCAGGCACGTTACGACCTCGCGGTCGCGCAGGCCGACGCCGACTACAAGGTCGCGGTGCAGAAATGCCAGGCACTGCCGCGCGCCGAACAGGACCCCTGCGCGACGACCGCGAAGGCGCAGGCCGACGCCGTCAAGCAGCATGCGCGCAGCGACTTCGACAACGCCGAAAGCGCGGCGAAGGCGATGAAGCAGTGAGGTGACGGGGTGCCGCGGGCGAGGCGGCACCCCTGCGGCGTCAGGTCGGCAGCGGGCCGAGGAAATCGAGCTTGCCGATGTCGACCCCGTTGTGGCGCAGGATCGCGTACGCGGTCGTCACGTGGAACCAGAAATTCGGGAACGCGAAGTGCAGCAGGTAGGGCTGGCCCTTCAGCTTCACTTCGCCCGTGCGTAGCGGCAAGGTGATCTCGCGCGCTTCGCTGCCGTCGATCTGCGCAGGCGAGAACGTGCCGATGTAGGCGAGCGTGGATGCGATGCGTGCCTGCAACTCGTCGAGCGTCGCCTCGGTGTCCGCGACCGGCGGGCGCTCGAGGCCGGCGAGGCGAGCCGCGGCGCCACGCGCGTGGTCGACTGCAATCTGGATCTGGCGCGACAGCGGCAGCATGTCCGGTGCGAGGCGCGCGTTGACCAGTACGACGGGATCGAATTTCTTCGCCTCGGCATGGGCGGCGGCCTTGGCGAGGATCGCCGACAGGTTGGTCAGGGCACGCTGGAAAACGGGAATCGAAGCCTCGTACATCGAGAGCGTCATGCAAGTCTCCTGGAACACGGGTAACCCGGCGCCGGGTGGCGCGCGGTCCGCGCTGACTTGGCGACGCGTGCGACGGAAACAAGGCCGGGCGACGCCCCGCCGCGAGGCGGGGCGTCGCGGATCGCGCTATTCGTCCGAGCCGTCGTCGTCGACGGCTGGCTCGTGGCGACCGGTATAGGCATTGGGCGCCGGATAGTTCGGGCCCTGGCGCACGCGATCCTGCTTGGCGCGCAGCAGTTCGCGGAAGTGTTGCATCGCGAGTTCGGCGCTCGCGGCGCCGGCTGCGGGCGCAATCGCAGCGGACGCCGGTGCAACCGCGGCCGGTTTTGACGGCGCCGGCTTCGGGGCCGCGGGCTTCGGCGGCGCGGGTTTCGACATCGCCGGCGGTGCAACGGGTTTCGAGGGCGCGGTTCGCACGACCGGCATCGGCGGCGCCGCGGGCTTGCTCGCCGCCAGGGGCTTCGGAGCGGGCGTCGCAGCCGGCTTCGCCGCGGCAATCTTCTTCGGTGCGGGCTTCTTCGGCGGCACCGCTTTCCGTGCCGCGGTCTTCTTCACGGCTTTCGCCAGCGCCTTCTTCGGGGCGGCCTTCGCGGGAGCGGCCTTTTTGGCGACTTTCTTCGCGGCGACCTTCCTCATCGGCTTTTTCGCCGCCTTCGCTCCCTTCTTCGCGGCCTTCTTCGGAGCACGCGCCGGGGCGCGCGCGGCCACCGTCTTCTTGCGCGCGACCTTCTTCGCCGCTGCCTTCTTCGCCACGCGCTTCTTCGCCACGCGCTTCTTCGCGACGGCCTTCTTCGCCGCCTTCTTCGCAGGCTTCTTCGATGCGACTCGCTTCATGTCGGTACCTCGCTGGTCGTGACCCGGACCGCACCCGGTTCGCGCGGTCCACCGTGAGTAGCAGAGCCAAGCTTTACGCACGCCGAACCGCGCATGCGGCACGCGGCGGGCATACTCATCCTACACGCGCCGCGCGCGAAGCCAAGGAACGCGCCATGAAGATCTGGGTCGATGCGGACGCCTGCCCCAAACCGGTCAAGGAGATCCTGTACCGCGTGGCCGAGCGCACGCACATCGAACTCGTGCTGGTCGCGAACCAGGCGCTCACGGTGCCGCGTTCGGCTCTGATCAGCAATCGCACGGTCGCGGCGGGGCTCGATGCCGCGGACAAGGCGATCATCGGCTGGGCCGTCGCCGGTGACCTCGTCGTGACCGCGGACATCCCGCTCGCCGCCGCGGTGGTCGCGAACGGCGTGACCGCGATCAACCCGCGCGGCGAGCTGTATACGGCCGAGAACGTGCGCCAGCAGCTGTCGATGCGCGACTTCCTCGACAGCCTGCGCGGCGCCGGCGTGCAGACCGGCGGACCACCCGCCTACGACCAGCGCGATCGCCAGGCGTTTGCGAACCAGCTCGACCGCCTGCTGGCGAGCCTCGCGCGGGCGCGGCAGCTTGGTGGATAGGGAAAATCTTTTTTCACGCTGACCAACACGGATATGCGCCGATCAATCCATCGATAGTGCTCCATCCGCGTCGATCCGCGTCATGGCTGTCGCTCGGCCGGCAACGCACGCGGCAGGTCGCGGCTGGAGTGCGGATCGATCGAGTACGGATAGGTGATGGCGAGGAACCCCGGCTGCGCGCGCACGCGTTCGATCCACGCGCGCAGGTGCCGGTGCGGCGCGAGGTCGAAACCGCCGTCGGCGGCATGGCTTGCGTAGGCGAACACGCTGATGTCGGCGATCGTGTAGGTGTCGCCGGCGACGAACGCGCGCTGCGCCAGTTGCGCATCGAGGATCGCGAGCGCGCCCTCGCCGGCGTCGCGCTTCATCGCGACGAGTTCGGGCGGGCGCCGCGCCAGCTTGCCGGTCATGGTCCAGTGGCGCACTGCACCGATCGTCGATTCGATCCGCTCCTGCTCGAACGACAGCCACTGGTGCACGCGCGCACGTGCGTACGGCTCGCCTGGCAGGAAACGCGTGCCGTCGGCGAGGAACGCGAGGATCGCATTCGATTCGGCCAGCGTGCGGCCGTCGTCGAGCTGGAGCGCCGGCACGGTGCCGGTCGGGCTGATGCGGAGGAACTCGGGGGTCTGGCCGGCGCCGTCGAAGATCGCGATCGGCACGCTGCGATACGGCAGCTCGAGCTGGGCGAGCAGCTGGCGAACCTTCCAGGCATTCTGCGAGGGCAAATAATCGTACAGGGTCAACATTGCGGCGCTCCATCGAAAGGGTGGCGCAGCATCGCCGGTGCGCTGCCCGCGCGATATCCGCCGATTGCGTCGAACATGCCGTGCAGCAAACGGATGGCTGCGCGCTTGCGGCAGGGCGAGGATGCCCCCATCGACAACCGATGGAGAACGACCATGCGTGACGATTCCAGATGGCAGGCGGTGCTGCAGCGCGACACGGCGATGGATCGGCGCTTCGTCTACGGCGTGCTGACCACCGGCGTCTATTGCCGTCCTTCCTGCGCCGCGCGCCGACCGCTGCGCGACAACGTGCGTTTCTTCGACGAGCCGGCCGCGGCAGCGGCCGCGGGCTTGCGCCCGTGCAAGCGTTGCCGCCCGCTCGAGCACTGGCAGGACGATCCCGAGATCGCCTTGCTGCTGCGCCTGTGCCGGATGGTCGAAGCACAAGCGGACGCCTTGCCCGACGGTGCCGCGCTCGCGCAGGCGGCAGGGCGCGATGCGTTCCAGCTCAATCGCCTGTTCAAGCGCTACCTCACGATCACCCCCGGCGACTACATCGAGAGCGTGCGCATGCGCCGCGTGCGGCATGCGCTGCGCCATTCCGCCTCGGTCACCGACGCGATCTACGATGCCGGGCTCGGCTCCAGCCGCGGCCTGTACGAGCGCGCGCCGGCTTCGCTCGGCATGACGCCGCGCGAATACCGCAGCGGCGGCGAAGGCGTCACGATTTCCCATGCGACCGGCGACACGCCGCTCGGCCTCGCCTGCATCGGGGCGACCGACCGCGGCATCTGCTTCCTGCAATTCGGCGAAGACCGCGAAACCCTGCTCGCCCTGCTCGCGAGCGAGTTCCCGCACGCACGCCTCGCACCGATGGATGACGCGGCGCAGTCCGCGTTCGATGCATGGATGCGCGCGCTCAACGAGCACCTCGAGGGACGCGCCCCCGATCTCGACCTGCCGCTCGACCTGCGCGGCACCGCGTTCCAGGTGCGCGTATGGAACTACCTGCGCCGGATTCCCTATGGAGAGGTGGTGTCGTATGCCGAAGCGGCGAGTGCGATCGACGCACCGCGCGCGACGCGCGCCGTCGCGTCCGCCTGCGCGCGCAACCGCATCGCCGTGCTGGTGCCGTGCCATCGCGTCATCCGCGGCGACGGCGGTCTCGGCGGCTATCGCTGGGGGCTGCCGCGCAAGCGCGCATTGATCGATGCCGAGCGCGGCGCGACACGCGCCCGATGACGGGCGAGCGTCGGCGGGGGTTTCAGCGCGCATTAACGCCACGGATGAAAGGGTGGCAACCCGTTTCGGTGGAGCGCTCCAATGAAGATCGCGAACCAGGTCAGCGAAGATCTGCGCAGGCTTGGCGAACTCCTCGATGGCATCGAAACCGCGATGCTGACCACCCGCGCCGCGGACGGCTCGATGGTGAGCCGACCCTTGCAGACGCTCGCCTTCGACGCGAACGGCGAGCTCGTGTTCTTCACTGCGGCCGACAGCCACAAGGTCGACGAAGTCACCGACGACGCCGACGTCAACCTCGCCTACGCCGACCCGCGCGCGCAGCGCTTTGTTTCCGTGCGCGGCAGGGCTCGCGTCGATCGCGACCGCGCCACGATCGACGCGCTCTGGTCGATGCCGCAGAAGATCTTCTTTCCGGACGGCAGGGATGATCCGAACCTCGTCGTGCTGCGCGTCCGCGTGCGCGATGCGGCGTATTGGGAAGCGGCCGGCAACTTCGTGGCACGCGCGCTCGATTTCGCACGCGGCATGCTCAGCGAGGAACCGGCCGACCTCGGCAGGCAGGGCAAGCTTGCGGGATCGGGATTCGACCCCCGTACATGACGCCTGGTCGCAACCACGCCGCGGAGTTCGAGTGCGCGGCGCCTTCAGCCCGCCGCGACCGCGCTCGCGGCACCCCCGCCGGGTGCGGGCAAGCTTTTTTCGGCGACCTTCACGACCTTGCCGGCAACGATCCAGACGGTGACCTCGCGCTGGTCGCGCGCATAGGTCCAGATCTCCATCGCAGGCGTGCTGTCGTCGCCATCGATGCGGTCGACCTTGTCCGGCGTGCCCGCCGCGTCGCGTACCAGGGACACCTGGTCACCCTTGCCGATCAGGCGCTTGCCGAACATCACGCTCTGCGCCCGCACCCCGCCGGCGAATGCCAGCAGCACCATCATCATTGCAATCCGCCACCGCATGCCGAACCCCTGGGAATTCCCCGCAGCGATCATCGCACCGGCTCGTTGCGGATTTTGTGCGTCGGTCGCGGATTGCGCGCGCGATCGCACCGCATGAGACGCAACGGCACACAATGTGCCCGATGAAGCCGATCCCGCCACCGCCCGACCCGCACCGCCTGGACACGCCCGCGCGCATCAAGGGCCGCGGCGCCGCGTCCAACCCCGAAGGTCGTTTCGAGACACGCGCGAAGACGCGCGAGGACGACGGCTGGCATCGTGACGACGAACCGGCCCCGCGGCCGGAAACGGTCGTCACCGAGGAGCGCGCGCGCTCGATCATCAGCCGCAACGACTCGCCGGACATCCATTTCGAGCAATCGATCAATCCCTATCGCGGCTGCGAACACGGCTGCGTGTACTGCTATGCGCGGCCGTCGCACGGCTATCTCAACCTGTCCGCCGGGATCGACTTCGAGACGAAGCTGTTCGCGAAGACGAACGCCGCCGGGTTGCTGCGCGCCGAGCTCGGCAAGCGCGGCTATGCCTGTTCGCCGATCAACCTCGGTGCGAATACCGATCCCTACCAGCCGATCGAACGACGCTACCGCATCACGCGCTCGATCCTCGAGGTACTGGCCGAACACGGCCATCCGTGCACGATCATCACGAAGAACGCGCTGATCGAGCGCGACCTCGACCTGCTGGTGCCGATGGCGCAGGCGAAGCTCGTGCATGCGTTCGTTTCGGTGACCTCGCTCGACAATCGCCTGTCGGCGACGCTCGAGCCACGCGCGAGCGCGCCGCACCGGCGCCTCGAGGCGGTCGGCAACCTCAACGCGGCCGGCGTGCCCTGCGGCGTGATGGTCGCGCCGATCATCCCGATGGTGACCGATCGCTGGGTCGAGCAGATCGTCGAGCGCGCCGCCGCGGCAGGCGCGCGCCATGCCGGCTACACGGTGCTGCGCCTGCCGTATGAACTGAAGGACCTGTTCAAGGACTGGCTCGCGCTGAACGTGCCCGAGCGCGCCGAACACGTGATGAGCCTGATCCGCCAGATGCGCGGCGGCAAGGACAACGATGCGCGCTTCGGCGCACGCATGCGCGGCGAGGGCGAGTTCGCCGAACTGATCCGCCAGCGCTTCCGCCTCGCCTGCCGCAGGCACGGCATCAACACGGTGCGCGAACTCGGCCTCGACACGACCCGCTTCACGCCGCCGCGCGCGGCGTCTCCACAGGGTGAGTTGTTTTGAGCGAGGAGAGTAGACGGCGCGCGGTTCAGGCCGAGATCGCGAGACGCTCGCTGCGATAGACCCACGCGGCGACGAGGCAGGCGAGCAACGCGGCCAATGCACTGCAGGCGAAGCACAACGCAAGCTGCGACGATGCGATCGGATCGCCGCGCAGCAGGCGCATGATCACGACCTGCTGGCCCATCAGCGGCACCGCGTACATCCAGGTCTGCGTCTTGAGCGGGAACAGCGACAGCAGCAGGGTCGGGATCACTGGCACGAACATCAGCAGCGACAGATAGGTCTGCGCCTCGCGGAAGCTGCGCGCGAACGCCGCTGCGAGCGTCTGCAGGCTGGCCAGCACGACCACCAGCGGCAGCATCGCGAACAGCGTCAGCAGCGCGAAATGCGGCCCGAGTTCGAGGCTCATGCCGAGCTTCTCGGTCGGCAGGAAGCGACCGGCGACCGAGAACGCTACGATGCTGAGAAGAAGGGTCGTGAACGCGAACGCGGAGGTCGCGCCGAGCTTGCCGGCGAGGATGCTGCCGCGACCGACTGGATTGACCAGCAACGGTTCGAGCGACTGCCGCTCGCGCTCGCCCGCGGTGGTGTCGATCGCGAGCGCCATGCCACCGATGAACACACCGAGGATGAAGAAGTACGGCAGCATGCCGAACAGGGTCCCGCTGCGCGCCTGCGCCGTCGACTGGTCGCGCTCGGCCACGACCAGCGCGCGGGTCAGGTTCGGCGAGACGCCGCGCGCGACCAGGCGCAATGCGCCGGTCTGCTGCGCGTAGGCGTCGAGCAGCCCGCGCAGGCGCGCGACCGAACCCTGCGCGTCGCGTTGCGACTGGTCGTAGATCAGCTCGACCTGCGCCGGTTCGCCCTTGCTCCAGGCAGCGTCGTAGTCGTTCGGGATGCGCAGCACGAGATCGGCGTCCTGTTCGCGCACGGCACGTTCCGGATCGGCCGGCGCGTCCTTGATCTCGACGCCGGCGCGGCGCAGCGCCGCGAGCAGGTTCGGCGCATGCGCGGCACCCGCGACCGGCACCGGCAGCGGCTTGTCGGCCTTGTCGAGTTCGCGCGTGATCGCCGCATTGATGACCAGCACGAACATCAACGGTGCCATCAGTGGCCCGGTCAGCAGCGTGTTGATCACGGTGCGGCGGTCGCGCAGGTTCTCGCGCACTTCCTTCCAGAACACGGTCAGTGCGGCTCTCATGCGGCGAGTCCTTCTTCCGAACCGATGATCTTCACGAACGCATCCTCGAGCGTGGCGGCACCGGTCTGCGCGCGCAGCGCCTCGGGCGCGGCATCGGCGACGACGCGACCGCGCGCGATCACCACGATGCGGTCGCACAGTGCGCCGACCTCCTGCATGATGTGGCTGGAAAACAGCACGCAGCGTCCTTCGCTCCGCAGGCGCAGCATGAACGCGCGCATCGCGCGCGTCGCCATGACGTCGAGGCCATTGGTCGGTTCGTCGAGGATCACGTTGCGCGGGTCGTGCACGAGCGCTCGCGCGATCGCGGTCTTCACGCGCTGGCCCTGCGAGAAGCCCTCGGTGCGGCGCTCGACGATGTCGCCCATGTCGAGCGCGGCGACCAGCGCATCGATGCGGCGGCGGCGCGTATCGGCGTCGATGCCCTGCAGGCGCGCGAAGTAGTCGATGTTCTCGTACGCACTCAGGCGCTTGTACAGGCCGCGCGCATCGGGCAGCACGCCGAGGCGGCGCCGCACCGCGGCCGCGTCGGCGGCCGCATCGATGCCGTCGACCAGCACCTCGCCGCGGTCCGGGCGCATCAGCGTGTAGAGCATGCGCAGGGTGGTGGTCTTGCCGGCGCCGTTCGGCCCGAGCAGGCCGGTGATCTCGCCGTCGCGCGCGACGAACGAGACGCCATCGACCGCCTTCACCGTGCCGAATGCCTTGTGCAGGTCCCTGACTTCGATCATGGCGCGGCTCCGTTGTAGTCGATGAAGGCCGGCTGCGCCGAGAAATCGGCGATGCAGCCGGCGTCGAGCGCGGCGGCGTCGAGCGTGTCGACGAAGCGCGCGACGAGCTTGGGCAGGCAGCCGCGCCCCATCACGCTGTGACCCTGCCCCTTCGCGACGAGCAGGCGGCCGTGCGGGAGGCCCTTCACGATCTGCTCGGCATAGCGTGGCGGCGTGACCGGATCGAATTCGCCGGACAGGATCAGCACCGGCTGCTCGCTCCTGAACGGTGCATTGAAGTCGGCGGGGCGCGCGCCGTGCGGCCAGATCGCGCATTGCGCGCGCAGGACCTCGGAGAACTCGCTGCCGAGCAGGGTCGTCGCGTCCGCGGCGCGCGGCTCGATGCGGTCGGCGTCCTCGCTGCAGATCACCGACAGCTGCATCGCGTTGTCGGCGAGCGATTCGAGGTCGCTGGCGAGCATGCGCATCTGCCCGGCGAGCGAGGCATAGTCGCCCTGCAACGCGCGCGTGATGCCGAGCGGCAGCAGCGCGCTCGTCTCCGGCAGGTAGGCGTACATGCGCACGAGCGCGGCGAGCGACGACGGCCCGAGGCGCTGCGTCTTCGGCGTGTTGTCGAACGGATCGCGGTAGGCGACCTCGACCGGCCGTGCGCGCAACGCATCGCGCAGGCGCTGCAGGTTCGCCCACGGATCACCATACGCCTTCGCGCACGCAGGCGCGGCACTGCAGGCGGCGAACTGCGCCTGCAAGGCGGCGTCGAGGTTGCCGGCGAACTCGGCGCCGAGCGCCTGCTCGTTCGACACCGCGCTGTCGAGCACGACGCTCCGCACACCCTGCGGATAGCGCGCCGCATATTGCTGCGCCACACGCGTGCCGTAGGAAACGCCGACGAGATCGAAACGCGGACCGCCGAGTGCCGCGCGGACCGCTTCGAGATCGCGCAGCGCGGAGGTCGTCGTGTACAGGCGCGGGTCGGCATGCGCCGACACGGTTTCGAGGCAGGCACGCGTCTGCGTGCGCACGCGCTCGAGATCGAGTGCCTGTTCGTCCTCGTCGCCCGCGCGCTTGCAGGTCAACGCGTTCGAACCGCCGGTGCCGCGCTGGTCGAGCAGCAGCACGTGGCGGTGCTCGAGCAGGGGCGCGAAGCCGGCGCGCGCGTGCGGCCAGGCCTCGGTCGCGGCCTGGCCAGGACCGCCCGCAAGCAGCACGATGAGGTCGCGCGCGGCGAGCGGCGCGGAGCTGCGCACCAGCGCGAGCTTGAGGTCGATGCGCCTACCGCCCGGATGATCCCAGTCTTCGGGCACCTGGAACGGCGCGCAGTACGCCGAGGTCGTCGCCGCGGTGTGCGCCGCGTCGAGCTCGCACGGGGAGAACGCGAGCGTGCCGAGCGTGAAACCGCGCTCGCCGGCCTTCGGTTGCACGAGCATGCCGGGTTCCGCCGGCGTGGCGGCGCCATGCGTCGCCTGCCACAGGGCTTTGCCGCCGATCGCCGCGAGCGCGAGCGCGATGGCGGCGGTCTTCAGGGTCTTGCGCGTGTCCATGGACTCATCCCTCCGGATCGAAGATCGCTTCGATCGTCTTGCGGAACAGCTTGGCGATGCGGAAAGCGAGCGGCAGGCTCGGATCGTACTTGCCGGTCTCGATCGCGTTCACGGTCTGGCGCGAAACGGCGAGTTGCGCGGCGAGGTCGCCCTGCGACCAGCCCTTCGCCTCGCGCAATTCACGCACGCGGTTGTTCATCGGCGCCGCCGGTTCATCGATAGCGCCAGTGCGCGACCACCTGCGCCGGCACGTAGATCGCGAGCAGGACCGGCGCTGCCAGGAACATGCGGACCTGCACCACGCCGGCCTGGTCGAGCAGGCCGAGCGCGAGCAGCAGCGGTACGCCGATCGCGAGGGCGATCATGCAGGCCTCGAGCTCGATGCGCTGGCGCAGTTCGTCGGTGACGCGGATGCGCTGGAACTCGAGCAGCACGAAACCGATCACCGGCAACACCGGCGCCAACGCCACGGCAGCGCGCGCGAGCGGCGATTCGACCGCATGGACATGGCGGACGGCGAGCACGATCGCGCCGAGGTAGAGCGTCATCAGCACGGCCATCCGCCACCAGTAGCGGCGACTCGTGCCGGCACAGAAGTATTCCCGCCACATGGCCCGCGCCTGTCAAGTCTACTTGACAGCAGCGTGCGCCGTGCGCGGACGGCTGTCAAGTGGCCTTGACACCCGTCCGCGTGCCCGGCGCGGCGCCGGCGCATTCATTCAATTTTCGCGGGCGGATCCGCCGATTGGGACAACTACCGCCACCCCCGGCGCGGAATGTCAGCTAATGCCGAATGTGACGGCGTTCTCATTTGGCACAGCCCTTGCTACAGCCGGGGCAGCCTGCGCTTGTCGACGATGCCAACCGGCTTCGATTTCGCCTGATGCGGGTATGTCGTCCGTTCGGACCTACCTGGAGAACCTGAAAAGTGAACGTCAAACTTGCCGGCGCCCTCGCGCTGATCATCGGCGGCGCCGTCGCGTCCGCGCCCCATACCTCGATGGCTGCCACCGGTGACGTCGCCGTCAGCGTCGCCATCACCAGCGGCATCACGATCCTCTATTACGACGCGACGCTGAACGTCACCGTCGACGCTTCCACCCTCGCCGCCTCCGTCGCCCCGCCGTGCGTTTCCGGTGGCCCGGCAGGCACTTACAACTGCGGCGACGCCACCGCACAGTCGGTCACCGCGACCTACGCCGGCGGCACGCTGACCGCGCCGTTCGCGATCGCGACCACGCCGGCCCCCGGCGGTACGCCCGCCGCGATGCCGCTTCTGCTCACCAACGTATGGGCCGTGCGCGCCATCGGTGGCGCGAATGCGACGACCGTGGTCACGGCCACGCTCGGCACCAACACGACCCTGACCAATCCCGCCGGCGGCACGATCGTGCTGAACCCGTTGATCGGCGTGGGCACCGGCGTCGCCGCTCCGGCACTCGTCGCGAGCCCCGCCTCGACCCCGGCCTTCGCCGACCCCGGCCTGGCCAATCCGATCTCGGGCAGCGTGATCCTGTCGCTGAACCTGACCAACGCGACCAAGACCGGCACTTACACCGGCGCAGGCGCGCAGCAGTACACGATCGCGGTCACCGCGACCTGATCGGGCAGGACGACGGCCGCCATGCACGCATGCGCAGTCCATCCCCGGTCGGTGCCATTGGCACTGGCCGGGATGCTGGCGGCGCAGGCAGCTGCCGCCGGCAGCCTGCCTGCGGCGCCATCCGCATTCGGCGGCGGCGCCGCGTTGCTGACGGTCGCGACCACCAATGTGGTTCTTGCACCGATCCGCCTGGACGAAATCGCCGACCGCGCGATCCAGCCGCTCGCGCCCGAAACGCGGCGCGCGGTCGCCATCGGCGGCGGACTCGTCTCGGCCGGCACGATCAACGTTCCGCCGGTGCGACTCACGATTACCCGCCAGCTGCACCAGGCCTGGCGCATGCAGGTTCCGCAGGGACATACGATGGCGAGCACGGGCGTCAGTGCACGCATCGAATCGATGGCCGGCAGCGGCGCACTTTCGAGCGACGAGAACGGCACTTCCCTGCCGGTGCGCGTCGTGCCGCGTCCGCCACGCATCGTCGCCAGCGATGCGCGCAGCCAGACCCTCGAGGGTGACGTGTTGCTAGAGTTCGACCTGCGCAACCTGCGCGCAGGCGGCAGCTACTCGGGTCGCCTGGTCATCACCGCCGAAGGTACCTGAGATGGCTCGCCAATTCCGCTTGATCCGATGGGCGTTCGGGTTCGTCGCGCTCGCCGCATCGTTCGCGCTGCATGCACAGGTCGCGATCAGTCCGCAGATCCTCGACATTCCGCTCGACGACAGCGCGCAGACCTACGCATTCCGCCTCTACAACTACATGACCGAAGACAAGCGCGTGCGCGTGTCGCTGGCGAACTGGACCCTCGACGAAGACAACCAGGTCAGCGTGCTGCCGCCCACCGAAACGTCGCTCGATCACTGGACCGTGATCAATCCGCTCGAATTCGAACTGCCGGCCGGCAAGTCGCAGGCGGTGCGCCTGGCGATCCGCCCGGCGGTGCCGCTCGCGCCCGGCGAGCATCGCGTGATGGTGTATTTCGACGAGGTCCCGCCGGCCGATCCTTCCAAGGAAGCGCCCGCGACCTTGCGCGCGCGTTTCCGCATCGGCGCCGCGGTATACGCGCATGTCGGACCGGTCGTGCACGATGGCACGATCAACTCGATCGCCGCCGACCGCAGCGGCTTCCGCCTCAATGTCACGACCACCGGCAATGCCACCACGCGGTTCGACGGCCAGTACGTGGTCTACCCGGCCAAGGACTTTCCCGGCAAGGGCAAGGTGCCTGCGATCGAGAAGCTCGATCTGCCGGACATGAAGCTTCCGCCCGGGGCGGTCGCCGGCGGCCGCATTCCGGCCACGGCCGTGCTGCCCGGCAGCACGCGCACGGTCAAGGAGACGTTCCAGGCCAAGCCGTTCGCGCCGGGGCGCTACGTGATCTCTTTCTCCGGGCATTTCGGCAAGGCTGCCCTCGACGCCGAGGCGGACATCGCGGCCGCAAGCGGCAGCTGACGGGCGCGCGTGTCGATGAGGCCGGCTCGCATACCACTGGAAGTCGGCGCTGCCGTCCTCGCCTCGCTGTGCGCATGGCCGCTCGCGGCGCTCGCGGACGCACCGGATCCGCTTGGGCCGATGTCGCCCTACCAGGGCGAAGCCGGGTCGAACAGCGGCGTGAGCACGCAGTCGGCGCCGCAACTGGCGGTCGCGCAATTGAACGGCCGCGAATTGAACAGCGGCATTCCGGTCATCGTGCAACCCGGCGGCGAGACGCTCGTCGCGCTCGAGTACCTGCTGAGCGCGCTGTCGTTGAAGGCCGAACACGACGGCTCGGGCTATCGGGTCGATACGCCGATCGGCACCGCCGTGCTCGCGCCCGCGACGCTGCACGACGTGCAGGGTTACCTCTATGTCGACACCGCCACGCTGTCGAAGGCGTTCGCGAGCGACGTGCGCTTCGATGCATCCGAATACGCCCTGCGCATCGACACGAGCTGGAACCTGCCCGAGGCGAAGCAACGCGAGGCTGCTGCCGGCGGCGCGCCGGTCGCCGCCGCCGACATCCGCGCGCCGTTCGCGAGCGTCTCGCAGGTGCGCAGCGAGATCGACTACACGCGCGACGACAACGACCACCACGCGTTCATGACCACCGATCTCGGCGGAGCGCTCGGCTCGGGCTACTGGCGCGCGCGCTACAACGACGACCTCGAACAATCGCGCCGTTTCGATACCTGGTCGTGGGTCACCGGTTCGGGCGATCGCCGCTGGCTGCTCGGCCGGCAGATCGTGAGCCTCAATTCGCTGTTGCCGACGTTCTACCTGACCGGCGCGCAGGTCGCCGCGAGCAATCGCCCTTCGATCGCGTTCGGACCGACGCTCGGTTACGGCGAGCTCGCGGCGAGCCGCTTCGACGCGCCACGCAGCGTGCGCGGCAAGGGTCCGCCGGGCGGCATCGCCGAACTGCGTCGCGGCGGCCAGGTCATCGCGCGCACGACGATCCGGCTCGACGGCAGCTATGAATTCACCGACCAGGTGCTCAGCGGCCAGCTGGAGATCGCGGTGTACGAGCGCGGCCATCCCGACGTGCCGCTGCGCGTCGAGGAAGTCAACGCGCAGGCGGCCGACCAGATGCTGCCGGCCGGCGCCTGGCTGCAGCAGGCGGGGCTCGGCAGCACCGCCAATCCGCTCGATCCGAATTCGACCGAAACGAGCCACCCGGCCGGCTTCTACCAATGGCGGCAAGGCATCACCAACAACCTCACGACCCTCGTCGCGCTGCAGGCCGTGGGCGATCACCGCAATGCGATGGCGGGCGCCGCGACCGCCCTGCCGGGACTCGGCACGTGGGCCGCGTTCGCCGCGCAGGGCGAAGACGGCAATGCCTGGCAGGTGTTCGGCGACGGCGCGCGCGGCCACGCGTTCTGGCGCGCGAACCTCCAGCATTTCGACGCCGGTTTCCTGACCGCCGACGCAGCCCCTCGCGAGGACTACAACGCGGAGGCGGGATGGATGTTCGGCTCGACCCTGCGCGCATCGCTGGTCGGCCGCCACTACCGCGATTCGAGCAGCGAGCCGGTCGATTTCGTCAAGCCGGCGCTCGCCTGGCAGCCGAATCCGACCGTCGGCGTCAGCGCACGACCGGACTTCGACGGCCACTACACGTTCTACGCCAACTGGGCGCCGCGACCGGACTGGCGCGTCGCGGTCACGCGCTACAACCCGCGCACCGATCTCGAAGTCGAGCACCGCTACGCGCGCGGCTTCGGCATCCGCGCAATGCTGACCGAGGACAGCCAGCTCGGCCACCGCGCCGCGGTCGTGGCCGATGGCTGGGGCATCGGCGGTCGCCGCATCGGCTGGTCGGCCGGCGTGCTCGCCGGCGAGGGACGCGTGGGCTTCCTGCTCGATGCGGCCGGCGAGATCTACCCCGGCCTGTCGCTGCACGCGCAGTACCTCGACGACCCGCTGATGCGCAACACGCAACCGGATCCGGGCGCGGTCCTCACCGTCGCGCTCGTCGCCGACTTCGCGATCACGCCGTCCGGCATCGCGCGCGGTTCGTTCCGCCCGGAATTGCTCAACGTCGGCGGAATCTCCGGCCACATCGACGTCCCCGACACGGCGTTCGAGGCATCGCGCGTGCGCGGTACCGGCATCCTCGTCGATGGTCGCATCCGTGGCGAAGTCGACTCGAACGGGCGCTTCTACCTGTCCGACCTCGCGCCCGGCATCTACACGCTCGAACTGGATACCGAAAAACTCCCGCTCGAATACCAGCCGAGCAATCGCGCGCGCCGCGTCGAGGTCAAGGCCGGCGCGGTGACGCGCATCGATTTCCCGGTGAGCCTCAGCCTCGGCATCGCCGGGCGCGTGACCGACGCGGCAGGTCGTCCCAGCGCGAATGCGCCGATCGCGGTCACCGATGCGGCCGGCAAGGTTCTTGCTAAAACCCACACGGACGGCTGGGGCTACTATCGCGTCGACGGTCTGCCGCCGGCTTCCTACCGCGTCTCGAGCACGGTCGCAGCCTCGCCGGTCACGCGCACATTCACGCTGCGCGATCGCTTCCTGTTCGGACAGGACCTGATCGCCGGCACCCAGGAGCACGGTCCGTCGCCATGACTACTTCGCGTATCCAAGTCTTGTTCGCGCTCGCTGCATTGGCCGCGAGTGCCGCCGTCGACGCGCAGGTCCTCGTCAACGGCGATTTCGAGACCGGCACCCTCTCCAGCTGGAGCACCGGCGGCACGAATGCGGCCGCGGCGATCCGCGCGAGCAACATCGCGACGCTGCCGGCCGGCACCGTGGTACCGCAGCCGCCGGGCGAACCGGCGACGAACTGGTTCGCGATGCTCTCCACCGGACCGGACAATCGTGGAGGCGCCGCGCAGCTCTACGACGGCAACACGACCTCGGACTACGACCTCGCGACGCTGAGCCAGACCTTCATCCTGCCCGCGGCGCCGGGCGTGGTCAGCTTCGACTGGAACTATCCGACCAGCGAGCAGGACCAGGGCGACAACTTCGACGACCTGTTCGACCTGCAGGCGAACGGCACGCGCATCTGGTCCGGCAGCGCGTGCAAGGCGAACGGCAGCAGCTATTCGAATTTCCCGAACGCGCCCTGCAGCGGCCTGGCGCAACGCGACTGGACGGTGAGCGGACCCGCGGCGGTCAGCGGCACGACGTTGCGCTTCGGCATCGGCGCCTGGCAGCACGTCTGCGTGGCATTGCCCTCGACGTTGACTGCGGGCAGCAGCGTCACGTTGCGCTTTGCGGTGCTCGACCAGAACGACAACGGTTACGACTCGGCCCTGCTGCTCGACAACGTGCGCGTCGGCAGCGCCTGCGATGCGACGATCACCGATGCGGTGCGCCAGCTGAGCAACACCAGCGGGCAGAACGTCACGCTCAAGAACGGCACGATCGTGCTGCGCCCGGTCGACAATACCAAGCCGTCGGTCGACGACACCGGCACCAATGCGGCGTTCATCTCCGACGCGAACCTCACCGGCGACAATCCGAACCTGCTCGCCCAGGTCTACCTGTGGAACGGTTCGGCGTTTGCCCGCGCCACGTCGCTGATCGTCGACGCGACCGGCAGCATCGACAGCGTCGCGCTGTCGGGCGCGCTCAACGCGGGCTTCAATGGCCGCTACGTGGCGATTTCGGCGCGCCTCAGCAGCGGCGCGAGCGCGCAGATCTACCGCTACGACCGCTCGACCGGCACCCTCTCGACGGTGACCTCGACCAGCAATTGCGACCCCGGCGGGCAGTACGCGCTCGACAACGTGAACCCGTCGATCAGCACCGACGGCAGCCGCATCGCGTGGGAATCGGAGTGCAGCGCGTTGACCGGCGTCGCGAACGGCATCAAGCGCATCGTCTACGCGACGATCGCCGGCACCACCTGGACTACCCTCGCCCCGCTCAGCGGCGGCACCTGCGTCGCGCGCAATCCGCGCCTCAATCGCAATGGCAACGGCCAGTACATCGCATTCGATTCGACCTGCAATCCGCTCGGCGGCAGCAACAACAGCGCCGGCAACAACGTCGTGTTCCGCTACGACACGACCGGCTCGGGCACCGGCGCGTACAAGCAGGTATCGGGCGGCAGCAGCACCACGATCGCGACGAGCCCGAGCATGGACAGCAGCGGCCGCTACATCTTCCACCTGCGTTTCGACACCGGCACCGGCCACTCGGAGCTGTGGCGCTACGACACCAACAGCACCGGCACGAATGCGCAGCTGACGACCACCGCGGCGAACAACATCTTTCTCGACGTGTACGCATCCGGCAACACGACCGCCGCGAAACTCGCCTACGAACGCCTCGACATCAATACGAACTTCGCCGAGGTCGGCTACGCGACGATCAGCGGCACCACCGCGACGCTGACCCCGGTCGGCCAGGGCTTCGCGTCGCTGGTCGGCAGTCCGCAGATCATCACCGGCGCGCGCATCGGGCTCGACGGAACGACGCCGGTCGTGACGTTCTATTCGGACTTCGATTTCCTCGATACCAACGCCGACAACAATTCCGAACTCTTCCAGGCCCGCGGGCAATGAGCACGATCATGAACAAGTCCGCTGGCGCGCTCCACCTGCTGCCCGTCGCGCTCGCACTCGTCGGCTCCGCCGCGCTCGCGCAGCGCACGCCGTCCGCTGGCGTCGACGCGTACGGTTACACGTTCCACGATTCGCTCGGCGCGCAATGCCCGGCGCAGGCGATCGACATCAGCGCCGCCGCACCGCTGGCGTTGACCGCCGCGAGCGGCGACTACGGTGCGCGCGACGAGGGCGCGGTGGTCGTGCCGCTGTCGCAGCCGTTCCAGTTGTTCGGCACGCCGCTCGGCGCCTTCGTCGCGTCGAGCAACGGCTACCTCGCAGCCGCGGACAGCCTCGCGGCGGAAAACGGCGCCGACTACCGCAGCGCCTGCCCGCTACCCGCGATCGGCGTGAACGGCCCCGCCGCGCAGGCGCGCATCTACGTCTACCACGACGACCTCAGCGGCGACATCGGCGCCGGCAGCATGCGCACGCAGTTCTTCGCGCAGTGCCCGCGCGCGAGCGACTCCGGCGCGGCCGAGGCATGCACCGTCGTCGATTGGGACGACTGGGGCACGCCGCTCGCCGGCGGCCTCGCGATGCAGGCCGTGCTCTACCACACGAGCTGGGAAATCGCGCTGCAATACCGCTCGCTCGATCCGTCCGCCGGTGCCACCGCCACCGTCGGCGTGCAGGACCCGGCGAATGCGCGCGGCGCGGCGGCGCGCTGCGGCGGCACCCGGCCGATTCCCGCACCCGGTGCGATCTGCGTGTTCGATCCGCGGTTCCCGCCGGGTTCGCTCGGCAGCGACGTGATCTTCGCGAACGGGTTCGACGCGGCCGCGACGAAACGCGCGCTGCACGCACGCTAGAGCGGAAGCCCGGCGCGGATTTTCACGGACGATCGCGGACCGGAAGCCAGGCACGGAATGGGCAGCAGGTGCCCGATCCGTGTTGTCGGCCAGCGTCCGCGGCCGCGGGCGCTGGTCGGCGCTAGCGCGAGGAGACGTATTTCTCGCGGCGGATGTGCGGCACCGGCAGGCCGGCTTCCTTGAGCTGCGCGAAGGCCTCGTCGACCATGTTCGGATTGCCGCACAGGTAGGCGATGTCGTTGGCCGCGTTCGGGCCGAGTTCGCCGAGTGCGACCTGGGCGCGACCGTGGCGGTCGTGCGGGCGCGGCACCGCGCGCGGTGTGCGGCTGAGGCAGGGGTGGAAGCTGAAGCCGGGCACTTCGCGCGCGAACGCCTCGAACTCCTCGCCGTAGAGCAGTTCGGTTTCGTTGCGCGCACCGTAGACGAGCGCGAACGTGCAACCGCGCGACTGCGTGAGCTTCGCGATCTGCGGCAGCATCGCGCGGTACGGCGTGACGCCGGTACCGGTCGCGACCAGCAGGTAGCGCGCATTGGTGTCGGCCTCCATGAGGCAGAAGCGCCCGTACGGGCCGCTCGCGTCGATCGTGTCGCCCTCGTCGAGCTTCGACAGCAGCTCGGTCGCGGCACCGCCGTCGACGTAGGACACCGCGATCTCGACGCGTTGCACCGGACCGCTGCCGTCGCCGACCGTGCCGACCGAATAACTGCGCTTGGTCGGCTTGCCGTCGGCGTAGTGGAAGTGCACCTGGATGAACTGGCCGGGCACGAACGCGAACGGCGCACCGTCGTCGCGTTCGAACGCGAGGTGGCGGACCGAGGGGGCGAGCATGTGGCTGGCGACGAGGCGGAGCTTGAAATGTTCCATCGAGGCGGCAGGTAAGGGCGGCAAAACGGCCCGCTATACTAGCAGGCGGCCGCGATCCGACCCGACACGGGACATCCCTGGGCATTCCATGACGAACATTCCCGCGCTCGACGTGATCGAGCTCAAGAAGACCTACGCGAACGGCGTCGAAGCCCTCAAGGGCATTTCCCTGACCGTCCAGCCCGGTGATTTCTTCGCCCTGCTCGGCCCGAACGGCGCCGGCAAGTCGACCCTGATCGGCATCCTGTCCTCGCTGGTCAATGCGAGCAGCGGCGACGCGCGCATCTTCGGCGTGTCGATCCGCGAGCAGCGCAGTGCCGCAATGCGCCTGATCGGCCTGGTGCCGCAGGAAATCAACTTCAACATGTTCGAGAAGCCGTTCGACATCTGCGTCAACCAGGCCGGCTTCTACGGCATCCCGCGCGCGGAAGCCGCGCTGCGCGCCGAGAAGTACCTCAAGCAGCTGCAGCTGTGGGACAAGGCGTTCGGCGTCGCGCGCGCGTTGTCTGGCGGCATGAAGCGGCGCCTGATGATCGCACGCGCGATGATGAGCGAGCCGAAGCTGCTGATCCTCGACGAGCCGACCGCCGGCGTCGACATCGAGATCCGCCGCTCGATGTGGAAGTTCATCAGCGCGATCAACGCGGCCGGCACCACGGTGATCCTCACCACGCACTACCTCGAGGAAGCCGAGCAGTTGTGCCGCAACATCGCGATCATCGACAAGGGCCGCATCATCGAGAACACGACGATGAAGTCGCTGCTGTCGAAACTCGACGTGGAGACGTTCGTGCTCGACCTGGAACGCCCGAACGCGACCCTGCCCGAGGTGGCCGGCGTGCGCTTCAGCCGCGTCGACGACGTCACCCTCGAAGCGGAGATGTCGCGCGAGCATGACCTCAATTCGATGTTCGCCGCGCTGACCGAACGCGGCATCGCGGTGCGCTCGATGCGCAACAAGGCGAACCGGCTCGAGGAACTGTTCGTGCGCCTGGTCGAGACCGGCACGACGGATGCCGGCAAGGTGGCCGCATGAACGGCGTCGCCGCCCGCCCGAACCTGGTCGCGTTCGGCACGATCACGCGCCGCGAAGTCGTGCGCATCCTGCGCATCTGGATGCAAACCCTGCTGCCGTCGGCGATCACGATGACGCTCTACTTCGTCATCTTCGGACGCATGGTCGGCAGCCGCATCGGCGAGATCGTGCCCGGCGTCGGCTACATCGATTACATCGTGCCGGGCCTGATCATGATGGCGGTGATCACCAACAGCTACGGCAACATCTCGTCGTCGTTCTTCGGCGCGAAGTTCGGTCGCCACGTCGAGGAGATGCTCGCCTCGCCGATGCCGGGGTGGGTGATCCTGACCGGCTACGTCGCCGGCGCGGTGCTGCGCGGCCTGATGGTCGCGGCGATCGTGCTGGTGATCTCGCTGTTCTTCACGCGCATCCACCTGTTCCATCCGTGGATCACGCTGTCGACCGTGCTGCTGACCGCGATCGTGTTCTCGCTGGCCGGCTTCGTCAACGCGGTGTACGCGAAGAAGTTCGACGACATCGCGCTGGTGCCGACGTTCGTGCTGACCCCGCTGACCTATCTCGGCGGCGTGTTCTATTCGGTCAACCAGCTCGGCACGCCGTGGCGCGAGATCAGCCATGCGAACCCGATCCTGTACATGGTCAACGCGTTCCGCTACGGCCTGCTCGGCATCAGCGACATCCCGATGTGGACCGCCTACGCGGTCATGCTCGGCTTCGCGGTCGCGCTGACCGTGATCGGCCTGACCCTGCTCAAGCGCGGCGTCGGCTTGCGCAGCTGACCCCTGTGGGAGCGGCGGAAGCCGCGATGCTCTTCTCCCGACGACTGCAGAAGCATCGCGGCTTCCGCCGCTCCCACGGACCGGCGTGCGCGTGCGTGAACGCTGCGTCGTCGTCGCGCCGACTGGTACGGAGCCAGAGCGCGCCCTATCTTGGTCGGCAGCAGTGCCCGACACGGGCACGACGGAGACCCGCATGATCGAACGCAGACCCTTCAACGCCCTCGGCGGTGCCGACCACGGCTGGCTCAAGGCGAAACACCATTTCTCGTTCGCCGGCTACAGCGATGCCACGCGCATGGGCTGGGGCAACCTGCGCGTGTGGAACGACGACGAGATCGCCGCGCAGAGCGGCTTCCCGCCGCATCCGCACGCGGACATGGAGATCATCACCTACGTGCGCGACGGCGCGATCACGCACAAGGACAGCCTCGGCAACCAGGGCCGCACCGAAGCCGGCGACGTGCAGGTGATGAGCGCGGGCAGCGGCATCCAGCACGCCGAGTACAACGTCGAGAACGAAACGACGCGCATCTTCCAGATCTGGATCGTGCCGACGCAGCGCGGCGGCGCGCCGTCGTGGGGCGCGCGACCGTTCCCGAAGGGTGACCGTTCCGGTCGTTTCGTCGCGCTCGCGAGCGGTATCGCGGGCGACGGTGACGCATTGCCGATCCGCACCGATGCGCGCGTGCTCGGCGCAACACTCAAGGCCGGCGAGTCGGCCCGCTACGAACTCGGCGCCGGTCGCCACGCCTACCTCGTGCCGGCAAAAGGCCGCGTCGACGTCGATGGCGTGCGCCTCGACGCGCGCGACGGCGCCGCGATCCGCGATGTCGAATCATTCGGCGTGACTGCGCTCGAAGATGCCGAGGTCGTGCTCGTCGACA
>Ga0207639_10000417_pt1 | contig 29519 bp, 23 predicted proteins | sample KBSCornC32_FD_184299 | JGI IMG/M metagenome (GOLD analysis project Ga0207639, IMG submission 184299) | Corn rhizosphere microbial communities from Kellogg Biological Station, Michigan, USA - KBS Corn C3-2 (SPAdes) (version 2) | ecosystem: Host-associated > Plants > Roots > Rhizosphere > Soil ...
CCTTCAAGAACCCGCGCCTTGTCTACAAAAACCTCGGCAACGGCAACTTCAAGGACGTCTCAGCGTCGATGGGCCCGGGGATCACCACACCGTTTTCGAGCCGCGGCGCCGCATTCGGCGACTACGATAATGATGGTGGCATGGACATGCTGATCCTCAACATGAACGAGTTGCCATCGCTCCTCCACAATGTCGGTGGAAACAAGCAGAACTGGATCAAGCTCAAGCTCATTGGCACCAAATGCAATCGCACAGCGATCGGAGCACGCGCGCGAGTCATCACGGGTAAACACATCCAGATGGCTGAGGTTCAAAGCGGCGCCAGCGTCATGTCCCAAAACGACCTGCGTCTGCATTTCGGGCTAGGCGCAAACAAGATCGTCGATGCAATTGAAGTGAAATGGCCCACAACTCAAAAACTTGAACGATTCGAAAAAGTGAAGCCCAACCAGATCCTCACGATTCGCGAAGGCGACGGCATCATCGCTGCACATCCGCCCGCTTAACTCATCTCTGCTCCGCCGAGTGATTGCGGTTATCCCCATCCACCTTTACCAGAAACTTACCAGAAACTGCTTCACTTCTCGTCGTTGCTGATCGACCGCTGCCGCCTGCCGCTTCTCAAGTTCATCATGAAGTCTGAACTCCTCAGAAGCCTTCTCCTTCTCGCCAAGGCGATCATAGGCGACTCCCAATCGATAGTGCGCCTCACTCGATTCTGGCGCCGCATCGATTGCCTTCCGATAAAAATCTGAAGCCGCTCCGAAATCCGAGCGCGACGCTCTCAATATTCCTAGCTGCAGATAAGCGTCGCTGCACTTGCGATCAGCCTTTGTTGCATTTTCTAAATACTTCTCGACAACAGCCGACGTTTCCTCGTCAACCTTCTTTCCGTGCTCTTTCCAATAGGTCATCGCATAATAGAAATTCGCCATTGGATCGGCCGGCTCCATGTGCACGAATCGCTTCAACCTGGGCTCAATACAAGGCAGAGAGTTCGGAGCCGCAATCTCAACCTTCCCCATAAAGAGATAAGGCTCAACATTGGCTGGATTCAGGTCAGAAGCATCGCAAAGCCGTCGAGCCGCCTCTTCATAGCGAGCACCCGCGAAGAGCGCCGCACCCAGAGCAGTCAACATGCGCGCTGATTTCGGATGCGCCCGTGCGCCCGACTCGAAGACCTCTTTTGCCTGCAACACCGCCCGGTGCTTGAGTAATTCGGAACCCCACGCAAAGTAGTTCTCCTCGCTGGGATCCGCCTTCGCCGCTTGTTCAAACTCCCGAACCGCCTCGAGAGGTTCACCGGAACTCTCAGCTATCTCTCCTGCCAGTCGGTGCAATTCCGGCCTGCTGGTCTTCTTTGCCAGCAGACGATTCAAGTGCTCACGCGCACCTGCGGCATCTCCGCTTCGAACCAGAGCCACCGCCAGATCGTACTCATTCCGCTCATTACTTTGATCGAGTTCAGAAGCCGTTCTCAAGGGCGGAACAGCATCCGAATATCGTTCTGCGGCAAGATAAAACCGACCCAGATCCTCATTCGCCTTCAAGTCACGCGGAGACTTCTCCAAAGCTTCACGAAGACTCTGCTCGCTCTCCCCTCCGTCCGCATTCGCTCGGTCCGCCGCGGCCTTAAGGCGCAATGTCTCTCGATTCAAAGCTTCGCTGGTTCGCAGACTGGTGTCGGAGCCATGCCCGCCCGCAGCAGTCCAGTCCGTCACGGCCGCAACGGTGAAGTTCGGCGCATCGGCGTACTCCATCTGCGCTTCCCGCCCCACGTTATCCGGAGCCGAAAGCGTCAGCTCAACATGCTGAATCGCCCCTCCCTTGGTGAGGCTCACCGTCACCTCGGAGCTGTGCCGTTCGCCCTTCGAAGCACTCAGCACATACGTTCCCGCCCTCAGCCCTGCGAACCCGAAGCTGCCGGATCCATCCGTCTTTCGTTCTTCGGCCTGCCCGTTACCCTGCCCCTGTAAACGCACCGATGCCTCGCCGACCGCGTTTCCGGCGTTGTCGTGGACTGCGCCGTTGATCGCCGATGTCCCATCCCGCGGCACTTGCGCATTTCCCACGCAAGCCAGCATTGCTATGGCGCTGAAGAGAGCCAAAATCAAATGAAAACAGACCTCCTTGTTTTGAAGTTTCCGCACGGAAGATGCCTCAACCCCCGCGAGCGTCTCCTTCCCGCGGCCATAATCGTGCCTTCGCTTGATCTCTAAATCGCTCAATGACATCCACATCTTCGCCGACATTCTTCCATGCACCCGTCCGAATTGAAAGTCAATTCTGGCAAACACTTCCCCTTCTACTCACATCTGATCCTATGTTCCTTGGATCTTCCATCTACAACTGTCTGTCAACAAATTGTGCTTCTCGCCTGACTTGAGTGCAAATCGCCATGCTCGTCCTCTCAAGAATTCGGCCTCCTCAACATGAAGTTTCAATTCAACTTGCCGGACTGCGATTGATTTGCGATGATGGTTGACCTACCCGCGCCTCCGTCCCCCATCTCGGCGACGCGTCGGAACTAGATAGCGATTTCTCGGTCAACAAGTAACCGGCAGCGCATCCCAAACGGAGGAACTCAACCCTCATCCCCACGCCTTGCAAAACAGGAGTTTCGATCGAGCACAGCTCCCGTTTTTGACATCGTTTGTAACGAGGGTTGGGACAACCGCCGGTTGAGCCGCTTGGTCCCAAGGGGTATCTGAATGAGGTTCCCTCGTTACAACATCTTCCGCAAATCGTGTCTCTGCCTCGGCGTTTGCTTTCTGCTCCACTTCTCTTCTCTCGCTCAAAGCGGTTCGAAACCGTCAAACGCCGGCGCCACGAATCTCTCACCTGATTCCATCGTGATACCCGGTCCTCTGCGTTCCTTCTTGCGCATGGCGGGCATAAGCCAGGAGGTCGCGCCTGAGCAGGTCCTTCCCATGCTCGCTCGCAACGTCTCCCTTTACGGCTACAGCGGGAGCAGTCAAAAGGAATACCTCATCCTTCTCGATCGGTACGTTCATCAGGCGAGAGAGATCCAGCGCCTCGCTGATCCTCAAGGCGTCATTCGCATTAGCGGCTGCAACGATGCATTTGGCCTGCTAAGCGCTTTGGGTTACAGGATAGAAAAGGCCTGCGGGCACCGAGACACCGCGCTCATGACCGCCAATGCCGAGCGCGCGTTTCTCACCATCGATTCAGGCTTCCCTCTTTCCGAGTTGGAACAAGCACTGCAGAAGGACGCTCCATTTGAGTATCCATTTGCCGGCACCCGCGTGCCGATCATCCTGTCTGAACGGGATTGGATCTCCGCCTCAAGATGGCGTCGCGATGGCAGCGACTCAGTACTGGATGTGTTGCTGCACGACCAGGACTTGGATCGCCTCTACTCGGCACTGTCGAAATACGACACCGAGACTCGTCTATCTCTGGAACACTCCCCTGGCCTGAAGAGGCTCATGCAAAACGCCGCGGTGATCGATCTCTATGGCGGTCAGATTTGCATCAAGTCGGGTCAGGTGCTCGTTCCAGGAGATTCTGACAAACCGTGGGAAGAACTCGTAGGAGAGAGCCCTCGATCACCCGGGCAATTCGTCGCCAGCCTGCTGTCCAAGGATGGCGGATGGGTGGCGGCCTACTTCGATGCATTGAGCCGTCTCAATCAGACACAGCAAGTTCATTTCACCGGAGGAAACCGGCTGAAGCGCTTCTATAGCGTTTACCGGTCGACGGCGGTGCGGTCCGACGCGTCGAAGGGGGTCTATCCAAGAAACGGTGATCTCCTCGTCCTCCTCGCCTCTCTGAAGTGGCACGAGGACGGCGACGTAGCAATTCCTGGGGACGTGGCGGTCTGGGATGCCATCTTCACTCAGATGGCAAAGTCCAGGGAACTCCGGCCGTGGATCGGACGAAGTCATGAGTGGAACACCTCCGGACGGATTCTGGAGACCTTGATCGGTTCCTCAAATTACCGCTCCGAAAACGGCCCCATTCAAATCTTCCTGATGCTCAGTGCGATTGACGCCGCAAGGACTGCGGATCGTCAACTTTCAGCCGAAACTGAAAAGCTGGTCGCCCACAGATATCCCCAGTTCAGTCACTGGTTTCGGACATTTGCCGAATTCCCTGCCCTGAGCGATGCTGCAATCACTCAATTCGTAAACGCAGCCGACAAAATCGACGCTATCTCAAACACAACTTTGCGCGCCAATGCTCTTGGAGCATTCCAGGCCGACGTAGGGCTCTGGCAGATCCTCGCGCGCCAGCACCAGATACCTGAAGATCAGCTCGATTCTTCCTGGCTCGGCGTCGTGCAGCCCTTTGTCGGGGTGACATCTTCACCGCAGCTCTTCAGCGCCGCCCGCAGCTCACTGCAAGCTACCCTGCGAGCGGCTTCCGGTACTGAGAATCTCACGCAGGACCAAATCGTAGATTTGCTTGCCGGCCCTGTTCACCAGGACCGCGATAGTCAGCGCGTTCACCAGGACATGTCGAACAGGATTCGCGCCGTACTCGAAGACCAGCGGCTCGCTTCCCTCGACTCCCTCTTCGGACTTTATGACGGACTGACTCGGATGTCGCACGGCGGTGCGGTCGAAAGCTCCATGCTGCCGCTCGCGGAAACACTCCGCGAATTTGAAATGCCAAGGCCGATCTTCAGCGGTAACGAGCGCAGTTCCTGGGCGCCAATCATCTATACCAGCCGCCATGCGGAGCTGCAGGTTAGAACAGATTTGACCAGGATTCTAAAATCTCCAGCTTCACCATCTCAAATTGAAGCAGCTCGGGGACAGCTCACACCCTTCTTGCGCGATACACTCGTCGGGCTCAACTATGCGTACTACGAGCCGCCGGGCGCCGAAGTCCTCCACAATAATCCTCTGTTCGTTCGATCCCACGACTTCTCTTCAGTGTCGGTCCAGGGCGTAACTGAGATATGGGATGTTCCTCGGCTCGTCGGCGTGGGCGTCACTGCAGGCGGCGGTGCCTATCTGCTCGGTTCTCTCGCCGATCTGCCCTATGCACTCGCCATGACCGAAGAGGATTTCATCGTGCCCAGGAACGTTCAGGCACTCATCTGGCGCGAGGTTGTGCCAAACCTGATTGTCGGAGCCACTCTTCCGCGATGGTGGAACGTAAGCCCGAATGAACTGCATGCAGCGGCGCTCTTCCAGAAGGCGGGCGAAGAGCTCGTGAACTCTTCCGCCAACAATCCTGAGTTGCGTTCTAAGGTACTCGGCATCCTCTCGGAACGAACAACCCCAGCCCGATTGGAACAAATATCCACGGCTCTTGAATCGAAGAGAGACTCCCAAGAAATTGTTTCAGCAATGCCTCCTGCTGATCTCTTCTACCTTGGATTCGCGTTCCGGGGAAAATTTCCGGAGCTTGCGGAACAATCCGGACCGGCTGGACGTGAACTGAGCACCCTCTGCACCAAGACTCCCACAGACGCAACCTGGGAACGCCTCTCCGCAGACTTCGGAGTTCCGCATCCATCGTTCCTCGTCACCAACTCGTCGGCCCTGCTCAACATCAAGACGACTTCCAGTTACGGAGGAAACGCGGGCAAAATCTTTGCCGAGTCCTGGGACTCGAACAATCTCTACTGGGCCAGAGTCGCCGACGAGATGGGATATCCACCAGTCGAGTTAAATCTTCTCGTCCCCGAATTGACTCGCAACATGATTACCAACATCTTCGCCAGCAATACCGATGACTGGCCGGCACTGCAACGCGCCATGCTGCGAACTGGCGAAGAATTCCGCAAAGGCAAACTCACGCTCGGAACAGAAATTGCAAGATCAGCGGAATGAACTCAACAAGTCTGCGAACCATGGATTGAAGACATGCGAAAAACATTCTTGGCTATCTTTGGATTGGCTCCCTGTATCCTCCTTCAGCCTTCCGGTACCCGCTCGGCGGCTCAAGAAGATCCGACACATCTGCGCATGAACGTGGTATTGGTTCAGCTCAGCATCGCGGTCACTGACAGCAAAGGAAACTACGTCAACGGGCTTCACCCCGAAGATTTCGAGGTGACCGAAGACAAGATACCGCAGAAGATTTCCAGTTTTGAGGAAGGCAGCGGTTCCGGCAATGACGCTGACCCAAATGGAAGTGACAGGCCGGACATCATGTTGCCGCCCGCTGGTTCCAAGGAATCGCAGCCGGTCGACTCTCATCTGCAGACCGCGTCCACCACTCTGCTGGAACCGCACGGGAACCAGGCAAGTGTCTTTGTCCTGTTCGACACCAGTAACTACATGTACCGAAGCTTCGTCTTCGCTCAAGATGCGATCACGGATTTCATCCGTTCGATGGACAATGCCAGCAAGATCGCATTCTATTCGTACTGCCGCGACCTTTCGCGCGCCATGCAGCTGACCTCCGATCACTTCCGCATCGTCAGTGCTGTCCGCAGCACCGTGGCCGGTGACGATGCCGCACTCTACAACAGTCTCCTGCTTACAGTAAAAGACGCCGCTCCCCTGAAAGGTCGCAAAGCGATTGTGGTGTTTTCAAACGGTCCGGACAACGCTAGTTCGGTGCCGCCGGAGGACGTTGCTGAGTTGGCTCAGTCCACAGGGACCATCATCTACATCATCAGCACTCGCCAGGCAGAGGACGATCCTGCCTCAGCCGCTGCATTTGAACGAATGAGCAAGGTGTCTGGCGGAAAGGCGTATTTTGCAAAAAACTGGCTCGACGAGAAAAAAGCATTCTCCTCGATTCGCGAGGATCTCGTTCATCTCTACACGTTGAGCTACTACCCGCAGTCGAATCCGAACAAGGGATGGCGAGCGATCAAAGTAAGACTCGTCGGAAAGAACCTGCAGAAATACCATCTTCGAACTCGCGATGGCTATCGTCTTGTGGCTCAGAGATAGCGAAGGCCAGGAATCTGCGCTACTCAAACACTGCGTCTGTGACTCGGAGCCTGCTTGGAACGAGAGCTTCTGTTCGCAGCCATAGCTCAGTCAAACTGATTTGTACATTGAGAGCAGTCGACGCGCGGCCGCGGTCGGAGTGATCTGACCGGCCGCGACTTCCTTCTCGAGCTGCTCCATTCGCCGCTCCACCACTGGGTTTGCCACAAACATCTGCATCAATCCCCTCTCTACGCTCTCGTGCAACCACCGCAGGTTCTGCTCGCGCCGCAACTGATCCACATACCCGCATCGGCTGATGATTTTGTGATGCTCCAATATCAGCGCCCAGATCTCCCGGATGCCGAGACCCGTGCAGGCAGAGCAGGCAATCGCTCGAGGCATCCAGCCAGATGCTGAAGCAGGGAGCAAATGCAAGGCCCTCTCGGCGTCCGCGCGCGCCTTCTCCGCTGGGCGCACGTTGTCACCATCTGCTTTGTTCACAGCGACGATATCGGCCATCTCCATCACACCGCGTTTGATCCCTTGCAGTTCATCGCCTGCACCTGCAAGCGCCACCAGCAGAAAGAAGTCGGCCATATCGCGTACCGCGGTCTCCGATTGTCCAACGCCGACCGTTTCTATAAACACATTTCGATATCCGGCAGCTTCACACAGCACAATCGAGTCGCGCGTGTGCTCCGCAACTCCCCCCAGTCTTCCTCGACTCGGTGACGGCCGAATGAACGCCATCTCGCTGGACGCCAAGAACGGCATGCGCGTCTTGTCGCCGAGGATGCTTCCCCCGCTGATCTTGCTACTTGGGTCGATAGCTAGAACCGCGACCTTCTCCCCATGAGTTGTGATGATTTCTTTTCCAAGAACCTCGATCAGGCTACTTTTGCCCGCGCCCGGAACTCCACTGACCCCAACAACGATCGAGTGCCGATCCCTCTTGAGGCATACTTCCAGAATCTCAGCAGCTATCTCGCAATCGGCTGGGTGTGAACTCTCGATGAGCGTAATGGCCTTCGCCAGAATCGATCGATTGCCGGCCAGGACGCCGTCAACATACCGCGATGCAGAATACTTCTCTCGGCGGGGTGTCGCCCGAGCTCCGGAACCCTCTTCCGATTTGTCACGCTCAGTCAACCGCGCACTCCCACGCAGCTACACCTTATCGCCTTCAACATTCGCTGCGCGGCCACCGAAACCACCGTTCCCGGGCCGAATATCTCCGAAACTCCCGCCTTGTAAAGGAACTCGTAATCCTGCGGAGGAATCACGCCTCCCGCGACTACAAGAACGTCTTCGTGCCCCGTCCGTCGCAGTTCGTCAATCAGTTCTGGCACAAGCGTCATGTGCCCTGCCGCCAGCGATGACACGCCAACAATGTGAACATCGCTCTCTACCGCGAACTTCGCCACCTCTGCTGGCGTCTGGAAAAGCGGTCCGATGTCCACATCGAAACCGATATCCGCAAGCGCAGTCGCAATGACCTTCGCTCCGCGATCGTGCCCATCCTGTCCCATTTTGGCGACAAGAATTCGTGGCCTCCTGCCCTCTTCCGTCTCGAAATCCAGTACCATGGAACGAGCTTTTTGAAACTCCTCAGCATTCCCAGCACTGGCCGAATATACGCCCGAGATGGTCCGCGTCACTGCCTCATAGCGACCCCACACCCTCTCGAGCGCCATCGAAATCTCGCCCAGCGTCGCGCGCGCCCGCGCTGCTGCTACCGAAAGCTCCAGAAGGTTTCCTTCACCCGATCTGGCACACTCCTCAATCCGTGCCAGCGCCTCCTTCACTGCCGTCGAGTCGCGATCCCGCTTGAGCTGCTCCAATCTCGCGATCTGCGCATTTCGAACCTGGGCATCATCAATTGCCAGAACCGGTATTTGCGTACTCTCATCCAGACGATAACGATTGACCCCTACGATCACTTCCTTGCCGGAATCAATGTCGGCTTGCCTTCGCGCTGCAGCCTCTTCAATCCTCATCTTCGGAATGCCCGCCTCGATCGCCTTGGTCATTCCGCCTAGCGCCTCTACTTCCTCGATCAACGCCCAGGCTGAATGCATCAGTTCATGAGTCAGGCGCTCCACGTAGTACGAGCCTCCCCACGGATCGATCACTCTCGTGATTCCTGTCTCCTGCTGCAGATGGATCTGCGTATTCCTCGCAATACGCGCAGAGAACTCCGTCGGCAACGCCAGCGCCTCATCCAGCGCGTTCGTGTGCAGTGATTGCGTGCCCCCGAGCGCCGCAGCCAGACCTTCAACACAGGTACGCACGACATTGTTATAAGGATCTTGTGCGGCAAGGCTCCACCCCGACGTCTGGCAATGCGCTCGCAACGCCAGCGACTTCGGATTCTGAGGATTAAACTTCTGCACGATCTTCGCCCAAAGCACCCGCGCCGCCCGCAGCTTTGCAATCTCCATGAAATGGTTCATGCCAATGCCCCAGAAAAGCGAGACCCGGGGCGCAAAATCATCTACGCCCAAACCGGCATTGATGCCCGTCCGCAGATACTCGAGTCCATCGGCGAGTGTGTAGGCCAGTTCCAGATCGGCCGTCGCTCCCGCCTCCTGCATGTGGTATCCGCTCACACTGATGCAGTTGAACTTCGGCATTTTCTCTGCGCAATATCGAAAAATATCTCCCACAATCCGCATCGACTGTGTTGGCGGGTAGATATACGTATTGCGGACCATGAACTCCTTGAGAATGTCGTTCTGAATAGTCCCGCTTAGCTTCTCCGGCGCAACTCCCTGCTCTTCCGCGGCGACGATGTAGAACGCCATGATCGGCAGAACAGCCCCATTCATCGTCATCGAGACCGACATCTGATCCAGCGGAATCCTGTCGAACAGGATCTTCATGTCCAGCACAGAGTCGACCGCGACACCGGCCTTTCCAACATCACCTCGTACCCTGGCGTGGTCCGAGTCGTACCCTCGATGCGTCGGCAGATCGAACGCAACCGACAATCCCTTTTGGCCTGCCGCCAGATTCCGGCGATAAAACGCGTTCGATTCTTCCGCAGTTGAGAACCCCGCATACTGTCTGATCGTCCAGGGACGCAGCACGTACATCGAGCTGTACGGACCGCGAAGATACGGTGGGAGACCCGCGGCGTAATCCAAATGCTCGAGACCAGCCAGATCTGCATCCGAGTAAACCGGCTTCACAGGAATATGCTCCGGCGACAGCCACGCCTCGCCCTGAGATTGCTGTTGATGGCCAACTTGGCCTTTAAGCGTTATCTTCGAAAAGTCCGGACGCATATTCAGTCCTCAATTCCCATCAAGTGCTGCAGTCGTTTCAAAGTCTCCACAGCATCGCTCCGCAGGTGGATGAATTCCGCAATACCAAGATCCTTGAGTCGATCGGCATCCGCCGGATTTCCTGCCACCACAACTGGAACTCGGCGACCGCGCCCCTCTAGACCTGGCATCACTGCCTCAGCGAATTCCGCGTACTCCGCATCCGAACTGCAAAGCACAATCAAATCCGCATCCGACTCCGCAACTGCCTGCGCATTCTCAAATCTCCGGGTGTCCGCACTCAGTCCCGCACAGGCCAGAAAGTCGGCCGCGAACTGCGCGCGCGCGCTCCGCATCTTCGCATCTCCAAATTGGGCCAGCAATATCCGCCGCAGTCTCCCGTTTGCAGCTGCTCTTTCCGTGCGCAACCGGATCTCCTCAAAGCTGCTCGCAACTCTCTCTCTTCCGCTCTGCCGGCACGAGCCCACGCCCTCTGGTGCCTTCTCGCGCGCATTCGCAAATTGGTTCGTGCCTGTAAGCACAAGCCGCCGATGAGCCGCCTGACGATCCCGATCCCCGGCTCTGCGTTCAGCAATTGATGCAATCACTCCGTCATCTTGCGCCTTGCGGTAGCCTCCTGCCGCTTCAAGTTCCTGGAACAACTTCCACGCCTTGCTTGCAATCGCGTTGGTCAGCACCTCGATGAGGTACGCTCCCCCCAGCGCATCGGCAACGCGAGCCAATCCGGCCTCGCCCTTCAAGATCAGCTGTAAATTGCGCGCCAATCTTCGGCTTGCCTCATCCGGCAGCCTGTAACAGGCATCGAACGGCGCGACCGAGAATGAATCCACCCCTCCAAGCACTGCGGAGATCGTCGCTGTCGTCGCGCGTAGAACATTATTTTGCGGATCGTAGATGGTCTCATTCCAATTCGCGGTCCGGCCGTAGATCACTGCTTTCGCATTCTCGTGATTCCCGCCGAAGCTTTCTACAACTTCGGCCCACACCAGGCGAAATGCTCGCAATTTCGCGATCTCCAAAAAGAACTGCGGTCCTGTCGCGAAGGAGAATCCCAGAGCGCCGCATGCCCGGCCGATACTGACGCCTCCCTGAAGCATCGCATCCAGATACTCCACCGCAGCCGAGAGCGCAAACGCAATCTGCTCACTCGCGCCCAGGCCCTTCTCCTCGTACTCCTCAGCGGAAATGGTGAACATCTTCCAATCCGGCCCCGGGCTGCCAAGCAGTTCTGCCGAGAATGCAATGTCCGCGAGTGGATCGATATCAGCTGAAACCTTCGAACTGTGCGTACGAGCTCGAAGTTGTTCAGCAACATTGAGTGCAGATTTCTGGCTCAGTCCACTGAAGCGAACCGGAATCCCGTCCAGGTTCACAAGCATCAGCGCCACATCCGCTTGACTCGGACTACCCACACCGCAGAATGAAATCTCCTCTGCGCCGGCGGCGACTGCCTCCATTGCTAAGCGATTCGCCCTTTCCGGATCCGCGGCGTCAATCTCTTCGCGAATGCGCCAATCGCCTGTAGCCCGAGCACCCCGCACGTACGGGAACTCTCCAGGTGAAGCCTTCAGAAACGGAAAATCTGCAATGTCTTCGGCTCTGTAGTAAGGCCTCACGCCGAGGCCCTCTTCTGGATGCCAGATCAGCTTCGCCGCATAGTCCGACCCGGTCACACTCGAGCGGATCGCACTCTCCCACTCCTCGGCAGTTACTGAGGGAAACTCTGAAAGAAAACCTGCAATCGCCATCGCTACTTACTCATCGACTTCCTCGCCGAATCTTCCACAATCTCGATCAGCACTCCGAAGGGGCTTTCCTCTTTCGACTTCGGATGCACAAAAAATACCGTAGTTCCGCGCGACCCCGGTCGCGGAGCATTGTCGATGATTCGGAACCCCTTCCCCCGCATTGCCTCAAACGCAACCCGCGCGTCTCTAACCCGGAACGCGATGTGCGCCAAGCCACCATAGCCGCCATTTTTCGCAATCATCTTGGCAACCGGCGACTCCGAACTGATCGGCTCCAGCAACTGAATCAAGTTAGGACCATCTCCTACCTCTAAGAGAACCTCGCGCACCTGGTCCGAGCCCATCACATCTTCACGATGGACTTCGCGAAAGCCAAGCATCTCGTATGCTTTTACCTGTGCATCCAGTTCTCCTGGCCGCACTGCAATCGCCACATGATCAACAAACTGAATACCCGGGATGCTGCCAAGTCCTTCAGCATCGCCCACCCCGCCAGCCACCACTTCCAACTTCGGCGCGCTCGTCATGCAAACTCCACCATCAGTTCATCGGCTTTGACTGCTGATCCGGGCGTCACCAGTACGCGTTTCACCACGCCTGGCTTCGTTGCCGTAATCTGCATTTCCATCTTCATCGACTCGAGAACAACAACAACCTCGTCTTGTTGCACTTCCTGTCCAGCCTCGACATTCACCTTGATCACCATGCCCGTAACCGGGCTGCGGCACTCTGTTTCGTTGTTTCGCTCGGCCTTGACCTGGGCAGGCTCAGGCAATGTCGCAGATACGAATGTCGGCTGTGCCGGCGGATAGGGCGGATACTCCGGTGCGCTCTCCTGCCCATCGAGAATCTCGACTTCGGCTTCGTACGTCTTGCCATCAATTTTGATTCGAAGCTTCAACGCTCACTTCTCCTGCTCACCGCTGTACGCGCAAATTGTGTCCGCCCTGCACGAGCACACGGCCCTGTTGCGTCCACGGACTGGTAGCCGATTTCACTGAGTGCACAACGGCGTTCGGCCCCACCGCCGCTACAGCCGCAGCTGCGATCGCAGCCTGGATCTCCGGATCTATTTCACCCGATTCGTGTGCTTCGGCAGCACCTTCAACCTGGACACCTTCTGATTGGTTCACCACAACTGTCTGCATCGGATGTTCAGCCAGCCGCGTTTCCAGCGCGCGAATCGCCTCATCAAGCGACCCAATCTGATCTGCCACTTTCATCTCACGGTCGACTGCAATCGCCCTCAGCTTCCGCAGCAACAGCACGTAACACACCGCGAAACCAGCGGCAATCATGGCCGCAATTGCAATCAGATCGGTGCCATCCAGCGTCATTCGCAGGCTCCTAAAGCGGAATCAATCCATGTTTCTTGGCTGGCCGTAGTTCTCGTTTGCCGTGAAGCGATTCCAGCGCGAGCGCAAGATACTTTCGCGTCTCCGCCGGCTCGATAATCTCGTCCACCAATCTGCGGCCAGCAGCTACATATGGATTCGCAAACGTCTCTCGATACTCCTCGACAAGCTCCTGCCTTCGATTGGCCTGATCGTGCGACGCCTCGATCTCATGCCGAAACACAATCTCAGCTGCACCCTCCGCGCCCATTACAGCGATCTCCGCCGTGGGCCATGCCACAACACGATCTGCTCCAAGCCCCTTGGAACACATGGCGATGTAGGCGCCGCCATAAGCCTTGCGCAGCACCACCGTGATCTTTGGAACCGTCGCAGCCGAATACGCAAACAAGAGCTTCGCGCCATGTCGGATGATTCCCCCGCGCTCCTGTTCGACGCCGGGAAGGAAGCCCGGCACATCCACAAAGGTCAGCAGTGGAATATTGAATGCGTTGCAGAACCGCACGAACCGCGCGGCTTTATCGGAAGCATTGATATCCAGCACGCCAGCCATCGAGCATGGCTGATTCGCGACAATCCCAACCGGCCGTCCTTGCAGCCGCCCAAATCCAATCACAATGTTCGGCGCGAAGCCAGGCTGAATCTCGAGGAAGTCGTTGTAGTCCACCACTCGGCTCACAATCGTGCGCACGTCATAAGCCATCTTCGGATCGACAGGCACGATCGAATTCATATCTGAGTCGGATTTGATTCGCGAATTAAATGGCATCCGCGGCGGGTCCTCAAGATTGTTCGACGGCATGAAGCTGAGCAGCTTTCTGCAAAGCTGCAGTGCTTCCTTGTCGTCTTGCGCAATCAGATGGACCACGCCGGAACGATTCATCTGCGACTGCGGGCCGCCCAGATCTTCTGCGCTCACGTCCTCGCCCGTGACCTGCTTGATCACCTGCGGACCTGTGATAAACATCCGAGCCTGACGCGTTTGGATCACGAAATCGGTCAATGCAGGACTGTACGCAGCCCCCCCTGCGCACGGCCCGCAAATCACCGCGATTTGCGGTACGGTGCCCGAGAGCTGAACGTTGCGATAGAAGACCCGCGCATATCCATCCAGGCTGTCGATCCCCTCTTGCACCCGGGCGCCGCCAGAGTCATTCACGAAAACAAAAGGCGTTCCGGTCTTCAGCGACATGATCATCATCTCGACGATCTTGCTGCAGTGCACCTCCCCCGCAGCCCCGCCGAGAACGGTGAAGTCCTGGCTCGCCAAATGCACCAGGCGCCCATCAATCGCTCCCGCACCAGTCACGACGCCATCAGCAGGAGTTTCCTTTCCCGCCATGCCAAAGAGTGTCGCCCGGTGCAGAGCGTAGATGCCGATCTCTTCGAAACTTCCTTTGTCGACGAGTGCATTCACGCGTTCGCGCGCGGTAAGCTTGCCCGCAGCGTGTTGTTTCTCGATCCGATCCTTGCCGCCGCCAAGCTCCAGTTCCGCGCGCCGGGCGCGAAGCTCGGCGATCCGATCCTGCATGCTCTTCGTTTTTGGGCGTTCTTGCAGCTTCGCCATCGCGCTCCCCGGAATCCGGCGGGCCTATGGCTCCTCCCGGAAGGTCGCGGACGATCTGCAAACCCCTCAAGGAAGCCGCTGATCTGCCCGCAACCTCCGCAATTCTAGGCGCTGATCAGAACGAAGCGATGTGATCTAGTTCACTCAGGAATTGATCCCCGCAGACTTCCGCCGGAGCGACTGTCAAGGACTCAGAGTTCCGTCGCAATCCTGCGTTCTAACATGGCTAAGCTATTCGCAAGTCTTGACTTATCTCTTGTGAAGATAGAAATCGCCCCGAAGCCTGCCGCTCTTCCGGATAAGACTTCGAGGCGACCTTAAACCTACGATTTGCCGACGGCTTCTAAGCCGCCTTTGCAGCCCATGGATCAATCACAATTTTTGTGACTCTCTCCTTCTTATCGCGCCACACTTTATACATCTCCGGCGCGTCGTCGAGAGTAATGCGATGCGAAATGATGAAGCTTGGATCGATCTGTCCCTTCTCAACTCTTTCCAGCAAGGGCTTCATGTGCTTGTGCATGTGCGTCTGGCCCATCTTCATCGTGATGCCTTTGCCGAACGCTGCACCGAACGGCACCTTATCCAGCATCCCGCCATACACGCCTGGAATCGACAACGTTCCGCCTTTCCGCACAGCCTGGATCGCCTGCCGCAACACTCCCGGCCGATCCGTCTCCAGCAGCAACGTCGTCTTCACTGCGTCGTAGATGCCCTGCAAGTCCGAAAAGTGCGATTCCAATCCCACAGCATCGATACACCCGTCCGGCCCGATCCCACCGGAAAGATCCTTCAGCGCCGTCAGCACCGAGGTGTCCTCGTCACTGTAGTCCACTGTGATAGCACCCAGATTTCGCGCCAGCGCGAGCCGCTCCGGGAACCGATCGATCGCAATCACTCGAGCGGCCCCGAGCAGGAATGCACTCGCAATCGCAAACTGTCCCACCGGCCCGCATCCCCACACCGCGACCGTATCGCCTTCCTGAATCTGGGCATTCTCGGCCGCCATGTACCCGGTCGGAAAAATATCCGAGAGGAACAGCACCTTCTCATCCGTCAGATCGCTCTCAATCTTCAGCGCCCCCACGTTCGCGAAAGGCACTCGCGCATACTGCGCCTGTCCGCCTGCATACCCGCCCATCATGTGCGAGTAGCCGAACAAGCCCGATCCCGAATACCCGTACGCCTTCTCCATCAGGTGCGCGTTGGGATTGGTGTTGTCGCATGCTGACCACATCTGCTTCTTGCAGAAGAGACACTGGCCGCAGGCAATCGTAAAAGGAATCACCACCCGATCCCCTCGTTTCAGGTTCGTGACCTCTTTCCCGGTTTCTTCCACGATCCCCATGAACTCGTGCCCCAGCACATCGCCCGCCTCCATCGTGGGAATGAAGCCGTCAAACAGATGCAAGTCCGATCCACAAATCGCTGTTCTCGTAATCTTGATAATCGCGTCGTGCGGGTTCAATATTCTGGGGTCTTCCACACTCAACGTCTGCACATCGCTTTTGCCCATCCAGCAAACTGCCTTCAAAATCCACCTCCGTATCTAGGTAAGTAGGTCGCGATCGCCTATGCGCTGATCCGTTCCTTCGTGCCTTCTGGAACCGGAATCTTCTCCCCGTAAAGTGACTTCTTCAGTTCACCCATCGTTCCGCGAGGTCCATGCGGCTGCGGCTCGGTCCGTGGAATCTCACCCGTCTCCGCCAGAGCCTTGAAGTGGCGCAGACTCTCGATCACTGCCTGCTTCGGGTTGCGATCCACAATCGTCTTCCACACGCTCTCCAGCTTCCCCATCCAGAACTGCTGAAGCTGGGTCACCATCGTGCCGTGTCCGCCCGGCGCCCGCTCAAACACAACTTCGCCGGCGTTCTCGCTATCTCCGCCGATAGACCGCCACGCAATCCTCTTTCCAGGCTCATCCGCCATGACTTCAGAATCCCACTCAATGTTCTTCTCGTTCGACTTCATCACCCAGTGCGACGTCTTCTCGCCCGTACGCCGCACCTCGACAATCTGCTCCTGCCACAAGGGAGCTTTCTCAACATCGCGCCACAATCGATAAAGCGTCTCCGGATCCGACTGGATCAGCATGCTTGTCCGCACCCAGAGCTTCCCATCCTTGTCCTCCGGCGGCGGCGCATAGTGCCCATCGATAATCACAGACGTTCCTCTCGCTTCCGACGGAGACTCTGCCGCCGGCTTTTCCTTCAGCACTTTAGCCATATTCCCTCCCGATTTCGGTCCTGCCATGTCTCGCGGCTGCATTCCCTTCTCTACTGCTCACCCTTCGGCCGTGCCATCTTCTCGTGCATAGCTCCCTTCACGTTCCCAGGAATCGCGTTGGCCATCATGCCTTCCATCTTGGTCTTCGCCGACGCCGCATACACGTGATCGTCACCCGAGAACAGCGCGTCGATGCCCTGCTTCGCGACATCCTGCGGCTGGCTCTCTTCCTTGCCCTTCGAGCCCACTTCGGTGTTGTCCATTCCTGCACGATGAAAGAAATCCGTGTCTGTCGGCCCGGGCTGCAGTGCCGTCACCGTGATTCCGCTCTCCCGCAACTCGTATCTCACACTGTGCGCAAACGACAACACAAACGCCTTCGTCGCCGCATACACAGCCTCACGCGGCGCCACCATCTCTCCTGCAATCGAAGCCGTAAACAGGATCTTCCCCGCTCTCAACGGCCGCATGTGCTTGATGACGTACTTCGCCAGTTGCACGGTGCCAGCGCAATTAAGCTCCACCATCCCAAGCTCCTGCTCGAGGTTGGTCTCCCAGAACAGCCCGCCCACGCCGACGCCTGCATTGATGCAGGCAACATCCAGCGGACGCCCCAGTTCCTCAACCGTTTGCCAAAGCTTTCTCACCCCGTCGCGCGTTGCCAGATCCGCCGAAACCTGCGTTACCTGCACTCCCAGCGACTCCAAATCGCTGACCGCATTGTTCAGCCGCTCTCCAGCCGAGCACACTACGAGGTCATATCCCCGCGACCCCAGTTCCCGCGCCAGCCAATATCCAATTCCGCTCGATGCACCCGTTACAAGTGCAAGCCTGTCCGACAAAAATCACAACTCCGCATCTGGTCTGCGTGCTTCACCGACACACTTGGATGCGCACCCAAAATGCGGGTTGGATCACGTACATACGATTGGCTTGGGTTCCAGCGGCTCTCAGTTTCCGACCACCAGCACCTGGAAGCTGCTGTCAACACGGGAAACCTTCAATGGAGCGGGCCTGCCATTGGTCATGGGAGTGTTCATGTCCGCTCCATACAGCACGCTGGTCAGATAAACGTTACCGCTTGAAGGGTCAATCGCCAGCGTCCTCGCATGCTGTCGGGTCGGCAGAGTTTGAATCACGGAGTAGGTGTCCGTCACATCCTGACGAATAATGGTCAGGCTTCCGTCGCCACCGCCATTCGCCGTGAAGATCAAGCCCCGATTCGCGTCATAGCCAATCGCATCCGGCCCCGGTCCGATCGGCAATACCGCAATCACACTCGCGCTCTGCGGATCGACAACCGCCATCCTGAAATTGCTGCACGCGGCGAACAACCTCGAATGACTCGCATCAATCGCCAGAGCCCGCGGTTCATCGCAAACCGAACCAAGTGCAATGGAATGCGGCAGCGCCTCTGGTGGTGGGTTCGTCGCTGCTCCGCTATACCAATCCAGAATCAGAGGCCGCGGCGGCCGTCCTCCGTCGCCCCCAGCTATCGCCCCTGGCGTTGCAGTCCTTCCACGCCTGGCCTTGCTCGTCGCATCGATGATCCTCTGCACCGCATTTCCAATGGCCTGCCCATCGAGACGCATGATCTCATCGCGATCTCTAACCGTCGCATACACTCGCCCGCTCCCATCGCCTTGCGCGAATCCTAGTTCGCCCGGAATCACAAGCTGCGCCAGTTGCACTCTCCGGCCAACATCGATCACCGTCACCGAAGACGCCGTCCCCTGCGGCGTCCCGCTCCTCGGCCTCGGCGCGTTCGTTCGCGAAACTGCCGACCCTCTCTGTGCGCCCCCCGCCGCCGGAGCCGCACTACCCGGCTGCCCGCCAATCACAAACAGCAATCCACTCGAAGCATCCAGCGCCATCGATCGCGGCGCTGGCCCTGTCGGAATACTCGCCACCACCTGGAACGACCGCCGGTCGAACACCCGCACCACGTCCGCCTGCCCATCGCTCACGTACCCATAAACACCCTGGCTATCGAGCACTACCGCATGCGCCTGCTTGAATCCCTTCACGCTCCCCGCCACCGTGCCGGAATCCACATCCACAACCTGCACCATGGGTCCATGCGCTATGAACAGCTCCCGCGTCGTCGGATCCATCGTGAGGTAATCCCAATCTCCCACGCCGCCGATCACCCAGGTCTTTGTAATGAAGAACGGATGCGCAGGCGTGGCATTGGACGGCGGCGGAACGGGCGTCTGCTGTCCCGCTGCGACCACTTGACCGGCAATCCCCAGCCACACTCCAGCTACCAGGCTCCCAAACACCCGCATCTTGCTCGCTCCTCTACCAGTTTTGACGCCGTAAGTTATTCTCGCGCTCCAATTTTCGGCAAAAATCTACCCCCAATGCATCAAACCAGTGGCCACCTCGATCGATGCCACCGCGCCTGATCGAGACGAGTACACTCCCTCCATAGGAAACCAGGGATGACCGGCAAACGCTTCATCAAGGATTTCAGGATTTCCCTAGGCGACACCATCCGCCTTCGCGACTTCAATCCCAGCTACAAAGGCAACTACCAGAAGCACGAAGCGCTGGAAAAGGTCGAAGAACTGCGCCAGAAGATGAGCGATCTCCAGCAGCGCCTCTTCGCCGAACACAAGCGATCCCTGCTCGTTGTTCTTCAGGCCCTCGACGCCGGCGGCAAAGACGGAGTCATCAAGCACGTCATCGGCTCCATGAACCCCGATGGCTGCCATGTCGCCAACTTCAAGGAACCTACCCAGCAGGAACTCGCCCACGACTTTCTATGGCGCATCGAAGCCCACACTCCTGCCAGAGGCGAGGTCGCAATCTTCAATCGCTCTCACTACGAAGACGTCCTCATCGTCCGCGTTCATAACCTCGTACCCAAGTCGATTTGGTCCCAGCGCTACGATCAGATCAACGACTTCGAGCGTCGACTCATCCAGAACGGCACGCACATTCTCAAGTTCTTCCTGCACATCAGCAAGGAAGAACAGCTCCACCGCTTTGACGATCGCCTCGATGATCCTGCCAAACGCTGGAAAATCAGCGAAGCCGACTACGCCGAACGCGAACACTGGGACGACTATCTCCGCGCCTACGAAGATGCGTTCGCGCGTTGTAACAGTGACAATGCTCCCTGGTTCGTCATACCCGCAGACCACAAGTGGTTCCGCGACCTCGCCATCTCCGAAATCATCGTGTCCACCATGGAAGGAATGAACTTTCAAATCCCGCAACCCACGGTCGACATTGCAGAAATCCGCCGCAAGTACCACTCCGCAGCCGCAGAAGGCAAGCGACGGAGTAAGTCCCGCAAGCGACGTTCCCGCTGAACAGCCCATGTGTCTTTGCGTTATCCTTGATGCCGTGCCAGCCCGCCCGGCGCTGAGGTGCGCTCGTCATGAGCAAATTTCTTCTCCACATCAATGGAAAAAGCGTTTCCGTCGAAGCTACCCAGGACGAATCACTTCTTTCCGTTCTGCGCAATCGACTCAATCTGACCGGGACCAAATATGGATGTGGCGAGGGCCAGTGCGGTGCCTGCACGGTTCTCATGGACGGCGCAGCCACACGCTCATGCCAGATTCCTGCCGCAGCCGCCGCTGACGCAAAGATCACAACCATCGAAGGGCTCGAACAGAATGGCCGTCTCACCCCCGTTCAGGAGGCCTTTCTCGAAGAGGGTGCCTATCAATGTGGCTACTGCACATCCGGCATGATCATGAGCGCTTCGGCCCTGCTGCATGACAACCACTCTCCCAGTGACGAGCAGATCGTTACCGCCATGAACGGCAACGTCTGCCGCTGTGGCACCTATCCTCGCATCCTCGCCGCCATCAAACGCGCTTCCTCTCAGCCGGCCGGAGGTGCGCGATGACCACTCGCGAACTCATCGACACCGACGTCAATCGGCGCGACTTCCTCAGGCTCCTCGGCGGTGGCCTTCTTGTTTGTCTCACTCCTGCCTCAGCACTCGCCCAGGAATCCGGCCGTGCAGCGAACCGTCACGAGCCTCCCACCGACATCAGCGCGTGGATTCACATCGACGCCGATGGACGCGTAAAAGTCTTCACGGGCAAAGTCGAAGTCGGCCAGAACATCCGCACTTCGCTCGCACAGGCCGTCGCGGAAGAACTTCGCGTTCCCTTCGAATCCATCACCATGATCATGGGCGACACCGACCTCGTCCCATGGGACATGGGCACCTTTGGCAGCCGCACCACTCCCACCATGTCTCCCCAACTCCGCAACATGGCCGTCGCTGCCCGCGAGTTGCTGGTCGAAACTGCCGCCCGGCGTTGGAACATGGACGGATCCAAACTCATTGCGAGCTCGGGCAAAATCTCTACGCCCGACGGAAAGAAATTCATCACCTACGCGAATCTGACCCGTGGCGAAGACCTCGTCAAGTCCGTTCCTGGCTATCCTCCGCTCACACCGGCAACCGAATGGAAGATTGCTGGAACCCCAATTCCAAAAGCAGACGGCCGCGATTTCGTCACCGGCAAACACCAGTTCCCCTCCGATATCGTTCGCCCCGGCATGTTGTTCGGCGCCATCCTTCGCCCCGAAGCTTACAACGCAAAACTTGAAACCATCGACACCACCGCCGCAGAGAAGATCCCATCGGTAAAAGTGGTCCGCGATGGCGACTTCACCGGCGTAGTTGCTGACGATGCCTTCACGGCTCAACAGGCCGTCGGCACGATCAAGGCGAAGTGGACGATTCCCGATCAGCCCTCCAACCAGAACCTCTTCGAGTACCTCAAAGCGAATCCGGAGGGCGACAGCAAGCCCGAACACCAGTCTGGCTCCGTCGCCGAAGCGTTCTCTTCCGCAGATGTAAAACTCGAATCGCGCTACACCATCGAGTACATCGCGCACACGCCGCTCGAGCCCCGCGCCGCGGTCGCCGAATGGAATGACGGCAAGCTCACCGTCTGGACCGGAACGCAGCGGCCCTTCGGCGTTCACGAAGAGCTGATGCAGGCCTTCCAACTCTCGCCCAAACAGGTTCGCGTCATCCAGCCCGACATGGGCAGCGGCTACGGAGGCAAGCATACCGGCGAAGCCGCCATGGAAGCCGCGCGCCTCGCTCGCGCCGCCGGCAAGCCTGTGAAAGTTGTCTGGACTCGCGAAGAAGAATTCACCTGGGCCTACTTCCGCCCCGCTGGTTTCGTCGAAATCAAATCCGCGGCCCGCCACGATGGAACCCTCGTCTCATGGGAGTTCCACAACTACAACTCCGGGCCGGCAGCAATCGGAACACCGTACGAAGTCCAGAATCAGCTCATCCAATTCCACCCATGCAAATCACCGCTGCGCCAGGGCTCCTATCGCGGACTCGCCGCCACCTTCAACCACTTCGCCCGCGAGTCACAGATGGACGAACTGGCCCGTGCGCTGAACATGGACCCTCTCGCCTTCCGCCTCAAAAACATCACGAATCCCCGCCTCAAAGCCGTACTCCAAGCCGCCGCCGATAAGTTTGGATGGGGACTGACAAAGTTAGGTCCCGGCACCGGGCAAGGACTCGCCTGCGGCTCCGACAAAGGCGGCTATGTTGCCACATGCGCTGACGTCTCCATCGATCCATCATCAAAGAAGGTGAGAGTTCACCGCGCAGTGCAGGCCTGGGAATGCGGCGCGATCATCAACCCCGATGGCCTTCGCAATCAGGTTCAAGGCGCTCTGGTTCAGGGACTGGGAGGCGCGCTCTTCGAACGCATTCTCTTCTCCGGTGGACGCATCGAAAATCCGCGTCTCTCCAAGTACCGCGTTCCCCGCTTCAGCGACACTCCGCAAATCGACATCGTCCTGCTCGATCGCAAAGATCTGCCCTCCGCTGGCGCAGGAGAAACCGGAATTGTCGGCATTGCCCCTGCCATCGGAAACGCCATTTTCGCCGCAACGGGTACTCGACTGAGACACATGCCCCTCACGCCGGAAGACAACGCCATCCGAACCTGAGCCCGCGATAGCAGTCAGGCCTTCACAATCTACTTGCCTGCCCCGACCTGAAGAGTCCACGTTTTCCCGTCCTCGCTCACCCAGGTCTCCTGCTTGTCCGTCGTCAACTCAAACCGCGCGATCGCTTGCTTCAACAACCCGCCCACCGCGCCGACGGGAGGCTCGGCCGTGTTTACCGCAACAGCGCGCCCGGTCCACTGCGTTGATACCGGTTGCCAATTCTTGCCTGCATCCTCACTCAAGAACACTGACCCAGCCGCATCGATCGCAACCAATCTCTTCGCACTCGTCGCCTGCGACCGCACCGCAAGTTTGCTGGGCAAAACCGGCCTCACCGCTTTGCGCTTTTCGAAATTCCCTTCCGATACCATTGCGCTCTCCATCTGCGCCATGGATACAGTCGGCTCCGCAGCCGGCGCCGGAGAAACCGGCAATGGCCCACTATCCGCTTGAACAGTAACCGTCTCTGCCGAGCTTCCGGGACGGATCGGCGACGACTCCGGTTTGTTCGCGGAATCCGCCAGAACATTTCCTTGCCGATTCTCATTCGAATAGTTCTGCTGCAGCTGCGCATTGTTCTGCTGCTGAACCTGGTTCTGCGCCATGGGTCCGCCAACGCCTGACGTTTTGGCGCGCGCCCCCAGTGCGCCCCCAATCGCGCCATGGACCGAACTTCCCGAATCCTTCAGAGCAGCAGCGCTCAGCTGATCACTCTCCTTCGCCGCCTCATCCTTCTTCCGCGCAGCGACCTTGTCCTCCTCGTCAAGAGACTTTCGATCAACCAGCGCATCCCGGTCTGACCGTTCAGGCTCCGACAACTTCTGCTTCGCCTCCGTGCGCGCCGTCGGCCGCGATTGCTTTTCCGCTGGCTCTGCCGCGGATGCATTCGGCTCAGGCCTGCTCTGCACCACCGCTGGAGGAGCAAGAGCCTGCGCCATCCGAGTCTCGGATTCCGATGCTCTTTTCTCGTGTCGTATCACCGCAAAACCCACAACTCCAGCCAGCGCTGCCACCGGAATCCACGACCACTTCCACCCCGAAAACCAGCCTCCACCCGCCTTTTCTTCTGAAACTCTGGCCCCCAGTCGAACCGGCTCCTCCGCTTCCACCGCCTTCTGCGCGAGAAACACCACCTCCCTGCACCTGCCGCACACTGCCATGTGCGCAAGAACGTCCTCCCGCTCCGTCTCCGAGAGCAACTGCTCTGCAAACGCTGTCAGAACCTCAGCATCGGGATGCGTTCCGGGTTGGATCATCGGGTTCATCTCTCGCTGCTTGCCTCACTCGCTGGCGGACCTTTTGGGTCCGACAGCAATGCTCCCGTCAGACTCTGGCTCTTGCTCCCCAGCTCAGAAGGCGGCTGTTCTCTGAACGAATCCGAGGCCGAATGTTGCAGCAGTTTTTTCAAATCCATTCCAAGTTCCAAATCCCGCGGATCCATTCCCAGCGCTTCTTGCGCGGCTCTGCGGCTCAGCCCACCCTTCTCGAGCTTCTTCAGCAGTTCCTTCCGCACAGCATCCGTCGCCCGCTTCAGCCTTCTGCTGATCGTGGCCTCATGAACACCCAGTAACCTGCCAATCTCCGCCAGAGTCCTCTCATCGAGATAATAGGCCGCGAGCACAAACCGTTCCTCAGCCGGCTGGCTGCTCAGCACATCTCCAATCGCATCTCGCAACGTGACCTGAACAGCACCATCCGGCTCCGGTGAACTCGAAGCCGCCGCCAGATCGTGCGCGTCATCGTCGAGCGCCTCTTCACGAAATGTCCGCCGATAATGATCAACAAACCTCTGCGACAACGTCGTTCGCAGCCACCCCAGCAATGATCCGCGCCCTCGATACGACTCCAGCGGGCACTTGCGTTTTCCTTCCCGCGTGTTCAGTCCGTAAAGCTCCGCGTAGAACGCATCCGCGAGATCGCGCCCCACCGTCTCACTCCCGCTGATCGCAATGGCCGCACGCGTCAGCGGCGAACCATATACCGCCATGAAGTGCTCCCACGCGCGCTCGTTTCCCTCGGCGCACGCGCTCGCAAGCACCAGGTCCGCAAGTTTTAGCCCCCGGAAGAATGCCGTTTGTTCGTCCCGGCCCGCGATGACTTCGGTCGCGAGTCCAAAATTCTGGCGCAGCCCCGCCGTCAGAAGGATGCGATCGAAATCCCCCCGGCCAAGCCCCCACGCACCCGCCCCGCTTTCACCCCAAAGTTGATCCAGCAGCGCCGGCTCCAGTGCGATCGCCGCCGTCGAAAAATCAACCCTCAGCGGCTCATCGACGGGTTCAGAAGGCGCCAGGTCGTCCACGTCACGAAGATACGCCAAAAAATCCCTGCAAGAAACCCGATCCCCTCCGTTCCCGGATGGAGCCGAAACCTGATTGGCGGAGGAACGCAATGAGAATTTCGATCAGATCAATGCTTCTCCCTTCATCGATAGTCGCCGCAACCATAGCCGCATTCCTGTCCTTCCACCACCAGAGCACCGCCTTCGGAGCCGCTGGTCCCGTCACCCCCCCACCAGCCTCGTATCGCGTCCTCGCGCCCATTGAGAGCGGCAACCTCATGCTCTTCCCAGTTGTGCAAACAGGAAAAGAACCGGGATCGACATTCCTCACCCTCGACGAAGGCCTAAAAACCGGAGAAGTCGAAGTCACAGAAGCCGGCAGGGTTCGCGGTCTCGTGCGGCCTCGCCCCGCTCAAAACCGCTTGCCAAACGACGGCGTCGCACGCCCCGCGCCCCCATACCGAGGCGACCAGGTCAACACGCTTGTCCTCGTCAACAACTCAACGAAGCCGTTGCTCCTCCTCGCCGGCGAGATCGTCACCGGCGGCAAGCAGGATCGCGTGATCGCCAAGGACCGCATCGTACCCGCCGGCAGCGATCCCATCGACCTCGGCGTCTTCTGCATCGAACCGGGCCGCTGGACCGAGGACACCGCCAACTTCCGTGCTTCTGCCAAAGCTTCCACTCAGAGCATGATGGTGCAGCCTATGGTCCGCGAAAAAGCCATGGTCGCCAAAGACCAGCACGAAGTCTGGGACTCTGTGCACGGCGCGATCGGTGGAGCTCTCGCGTCGCCGGCGCCGGCCTCCTCCAACTCCACCTTCCAAATCCCGACCGACGCCGCTGCTCTCGGAACCACCAGCTATGCGCGTGCCATGCAGAACAGCGCTGTGAGCGCCAAGGTCGATGAAGCTGCCGCGCCAGTCTCGAAATCTCGCGATCAGATCCTCAACCATCTCCGGCAGGAGCACGCCGTCGGTGTCGTTGTCGCAATCCGAGGTGAGATCGTCTGGGCCGACATCTTTTCTGACACCGACCTGTTCGCCCGCTACTGGACCAAGCTCGTCCGCTCCTATGCAGCCGAGAGCCTGTTGGAAGGCCCGGTTCACAGAACTCCCTCCATCGCCGATGCGCAGCACTTCCTCGATGCGCCCAACGGCGGCACCGAAACCAGCATCGGAGACGTTGGCGTCTACCGCTATCTCGAACTCCGCTCCGGAGGAACCGAAACCTTCGTCCTCGAATCCCTTCTTCCTGGAACGGGCTATGACGTACACCTCAGCAAGTTGAAGCTCCGCGGAGAATCGCATCGCACCGCATCTGCAATCCTTCGCTGACTGAAGCCCGCATTCGCCTCCCATCGAGCTGAGCAACCATGCCGTCCAAGGCGATACGATTGAGGTGGAGATCAATGAATGGCGAGAGTCCTCGACGGCGCTGCGATAGCGTCAGCAATCAAGAGTGAAGTAGCTCAAGAGGTAAAAAGCCTGGCAGCTCTCGGAGTCCGGCCGGGACTGGCCGCGGTGCTTGTCGGCCACGTCCCTGCCTCGGAAATCTACGTCGCCAGCAAGGTCAAGACCTGCGGCGAACTCGGTCTCTACAGCGATCTCATCACCCCTCCCGACACCGTCACCACCGAGGAAATGCTCGACCTGGTCAATGCCCTCAACGATCGAGACGACATCGACGGCATCCTGATTCAGCTCCCGCTTCCCAAGCAGGTCGACGCCAAGTTTCTCCTCGACTCCGTCTCTCCAGCCAAAGATGTAGACGGATTCCATCCCGTGAATGCCGGCAAACTCCAGGCCGGCCGCCCCGCTCTCGCTCCCTGCACGCCGGCAGGCGTCATTGAAATTCTCAAGCGCAGCAACCTCCCCATCAGCGGCCAGCATGCGGTCGTCGTTGGCCGCAGCGACATCGTTGGCAAGCCAGTCGCGATGCTTCTCCTGCACGAGAATGCCACCGTCACAATCTGTCACTCCAAAACCCGCGACCTCCCTGCAATCACTCGCCAGGCCGACATTCTTGTAGCCGCTATCGGCCGGCCCGGCTTCATCACCCCGGAGATGGTCAAGCCCGGAGCGACCATCATCGACGTCGGCATAAACCGCCTTAACACACGTGAAGAATTCGACCAGTTCTTCGCAGGCGATCTGAAGCGCGAAGCCGTCTTTGCCAAACGCGGCTCCACAATCGTGGGCGACGTGCACCCCAAAGCCTTCGAACTCGCAGCCGCTTACACGCCCGTGCCCGGCGGAGTTGGCCCTCTTACGATCGCCATGCTGATGTCCAACACGGTCCGCGCCGCCAAAATGCGCCGGGGGATTTGAAGACTCCTGACAAGCGGCCAACTTGGGACTGCCCTATACTTGATCGCAGAAATTCCATGCGCCTTCTAGGCTTCATCGCTGCAATTCTCATTGCACTCACCAGTCCGGCTCAGACTCTGCGCGACGTTCTGAAAGCCAACGGAATCGCCGAGGCCACGTTCAACGCCTCAGAACTCAATGGGCACGTCAATGCCGCCGCAGCAGTCAAGGACGCCCGAGTCGTCATCGTCTATCTGCCGATTGGCAAGGACAACCTGCTCTCCGGAGATCCACTGCTCATTCAGTTCAACCGCACCTCAGGCGCAATCGTTCGCACCGAAGTCAAGCCAGAGGACGCAAACCTTTGCTGCGGAAGTCCCAACAGTGTCGAATTCATCGGCCAATACGTCTTCCTCTCGTTTCACTTCAACCCTTCAGCCGCAACCATGCTCGTCCTCGACAAGGACCTGAAACTCGTCACCACTCTCTACGGATTCGACGTGCGGGAGATCGCGCCGGGCCAGCTTGTCTTTATTGAGAACATGATGCACTTTGCGCCCGTTCATCCTGAGCGACTTCAGGTCGTGGACCTTAACAGTGGCAAACGCATTGAGCTTTATCCGCCGCAAGGGGACGCGATGCGGGCCGCCTTCGCTGAGGAACACGGCAAACGCATGCCACCGCAAAATATCTGCACGGAGATGAACGATCCGTGCCGACCCGAACTTTACGACGAGTCCATTCAATTCATCGACAATGATCAAGGAGCGAATCTCGCATTCAGAGTTCACCGCGATGCTGCGCACGCAACCGCGAAAGAGCAGCCTCCCGAGAGTGTCCTGTCTGCGGCAGCCCTCTACCGATATGCTTTGAAAGAGGGCACGTGGATGTATTGCGAACAGGCTCTTCCATACAAAACACCGACCCACCAAGACGATGCCGGCTGCACTCCTGATTTGCCGGTGACGCCGGACATGTCCAATGCTGATTTCAGCCCATTCGATCGCCACTAATCACAAGTGAGACATCATCATGAAGCAGCATCCTAGTTTCTTTCGGGCACTTCCATGCTGAGGGTTGGCCTCACCGGCGGCCTCGGCAGCGGCAAGAGCACCGTTGCGCGAATGCTTCGCGATCTTGGCGCCGAAGTCATTGAATCCGATGAGCTCGGTCGCGTTTTGATGGAGCCCGGCAATCCCGCATTCGACGAAATCGTGCGCGCTTTCGGATCAGACGTAGTCGGTGCCGATGGCCGCCTCAATCGTCCTCGTTTGGCAGACCTCGCCTTCAAGGCCAACCGGGTAAAGGAGCTGAACGCAATCATCCACCCGGCAGTAATCGAGGCACAGGCCGAATGGATGAAGCAGATCTTCGCGCGAGATCCGGCCGCCGTGGCCGTGGTCGTTTCGGCCCTGATCTTCGAAGTCGAACGCGATGCGCAGCAGGGCGGACCCACCGTCGCCGCCTACGCCGACCTCCGCAAGCGCATCGACCGCATCGTTCTTGTCACTGCATCCGACGAAGACAAGATCGCCCGCTACGTCGCGCGCGTCTGCACCTGCGGAATGGGGATGGAAAAGGCCGAAGCCGACGCACGATCGCGTCTGGCTCACCAGATTCCCGACCGTGAAAAAATCGGCCGCGCTGATTACGTCCTTGAAAACTCCGGCGATACCGATTCGCTGCGATCTCAGGTAGAGGAGCTCTGGCCCAGACTGAAGCAGGAGAGCAACTTAAACCTCACCCGCGAGTCATTAAAATAGGAGCAGCATCAAACCAGCTGCGTAGCCGCCGCGCCGCTTCCTCAGGAACCGTTTGACGCCGGCATCGTAACTGTATTGAAAGGTGTTCAGGTTTCAAAGAAGCCTATGAAATTGCGCCAGATCGTCTTGATCGTCTTCCTGGTAGGTGGATTCTGGTTCGCCACC
>Ga0207639_10000426_pt1 | contig 29198 bp, 28 predicted proteins | sample KBSCornC32_FD_184299 | JGI IMG/M metagenome (GOLD analysis project Ga0207639, IMG submission 184299) | Corn rhizosphere microbial communities from Kellogg Biological Station, Michigan, USA - KBS Corn C3-2 (SPAdes) (version 2) | ecosystem: Host-associated > Plants > Roots > Rhizosphere > Soil ...
AATGTCGACCTGCTTCGGGTCGCCGCAAACGACCATCCGGCTGCCCTGGCCGAAGCGGGTGAGGAACATCTTCATCTGCTCGGGCGTGGTGTTTTGCGCCTCGTCGAGAATCACGAACGCATCGCTAAGGGTGCGCCCGCGCATGAAGGCGATCGGGGCGATCTCGATTTCACCCGAGGCGATCCGGCGGTCGACCTGCTCGGGCGGCATGCAGTCGTACAGCGCGTCATAGAGGGGACGCAGGTAAGGATCGACCTTGTCCTTCATGTCACCTGGCAGGAACCCGAGCCGTTCGCCGGCCTCGACCGCCGGGCGGCTGAGGATGAGCCGCTGCACGCTGCCGGTGATCAGCTGGCTGACCGCCTGGGCGACGGCAAGGTAGGTCTTGCCGGTGCCGGCCGGACCCAGGGCGAAGATGATGTCCTTGCTGGCCAGCTGGCGCATGTATTCCGCCTGCATCGCGCTTCGCGGAACGATCGTCTTGCGGCGCGTGCGGATCATGATCGGCGGCTGCTTCGTCTCGCCGGTGATGATGCCCTCGAGGGTGGGCTCGCCCGACATCGCGATGAGCGATTCGATGGTGCCCGAATCCAGTTCCTGCCCGGTCAGCAGGCGTTCGTGCATGGCCTTGAGCACGTCGCGCGCGCGGGCGACATCGTCCTCCGGCCCCTCGATGACGATCTTGTTGCCGCGCGCGCCGATGTACACCCCGAGGCGGTTTTCGAGCTGGACGAGGTTGGCGTCGAATTCGCCGAACAACGTTCCGAGCACCGCCTGTTCCTCGAACGCGATTTCGGCCCGGGCGCGGCGAGCGGAATCGCGGCGATCCTCGGGATGGCTTAGCGCCGCCTGGCTGTCGGCGCGATCGGGTTTACGAGCCATGCGCTCCTTTCATCGGCGCGGCCCGGTGGCCGGCTGCGAGGAAGATAGGCTCATGGAACATGCGCGCAACCTGCCGGGCGGCCAGCGGAGCGCTGCCCGCGCCACTTTCCACAGCTGCTGCGGCATAAACGCCGCATGAATGGCCTCCATTCGTCTCGTTCGGTTAACCCGTTGCCGTGAGGTTCAGGATACCCGTCCGAAATCCCGCATTGGGAGGCGAGCGAAAGGAGCATTGACATGCGAAAGCTGATTTTTGCCGCCGTTGCGGCGGCTGCCCTGGTCCCGAGCGGAGCCTCGGCACAAAGCGCGCGTGAAGTCCGCCACGACCAGCGAGAGGTCAACCGTGACCTCGCGCGGGGCCATTACCGGGAAGCGCGCGAGGACCGGAAAGAACTGCGCGAGGACTGGCGAGACTATCGCCGCCGTCACCGGCAGGTGTTCAACCGCCCGGCTTACAGGTGGCCGCGTGGCTATCGCTATACCACCGTGACGGTGGGCACGACGCTCAACGGCGTGTTTTGGGGACCGCGCTACCGGATTGCCAATTACCATACCTATCGCTTGCCCTACCCTGGCCGCCATCGGGCGTGGGTGCGCTACGGCAACGACGTCCTTTTGATCAACACGCGCACCGGCCGCGTGATCACTGTCTACAGGGATTTCTTCTACTAGGAGGTTCCCCAATCACCGGCGGTCGCTCAGGCGGCCGCCGGTACGCGCAAGCACGGCGGCGAGCGAATTGGGACCGGCTGCCGCCAGCTCGACCTCGACCAGGTCGCCGATGGCAGCCTCCCCCTCGAAGAACACCGACTGCAGCCACGGCGATTTGCCGAGCCACTGTCCTGGCTTCTTGCCGGTGCGTTCGACGAGCACGGCGCAGCTCTGGCCGACGGACCGCCGGTTGAAGGCCAGCTGGTCGCGGTTGAGCGCGGCCTGGAGGCGCTGAAGGCGCTCGTCCATGACCTCGCGCGGCACTTTCGCGTCCATCGCCGCGGCTGGCGTGCCGGGCCGGGCGGAGTACTTGAAGCTGAACGCCTGCGCGTAGCCGACCCGGTCGACAAGTTGCAGCGTCGCCGCGAAATCGGCCTCCGTCTCGCCCGGGAAGCCGACGATGAAGTCGCCGCTGATGGCGATGTCTGCGCGGGCGGCGCGGAAACGATCGATGAGCCCGAGGTAGCCTCGCGCCGTGTGGCTGCGGTTCATGGCCGTGAGCACCCGGTCGGAACCGCTTTGCACCGGCAAGTGCAGGTAAGGCATGAGCTTGGCGACCTCGCCGTGCGCGGCGATGAGGCCATCGGTCACGTCATTCGGATGGCTGGTTGTGTATCGAATTCTCTGTAAATCCGGCAGCTTATCAAGCTCCCTTATCAATCCATCGAGGCCAATCGCGGCGCCTTTCGCATCCTCGCCGCGCCATGCGTTGACGTTCTGGCCGAGCAGGGTGATCTCGCGCGCTCCGGCCTCGAGGAGTCTTTGCGATTCCGCCAGCAAATCCTTGAACGGCCGAGAGATTTCCGCGCCGCGCGTGTAGGGCACCACGCAATAGGTGCAGAACTTGTCGCAGCCTTCCTGGACCGTGAGAAAGGCGCTCGGGCCCGACCGCCGCCGGACGCCCAGGGCGGCAAACTTGGCGTTCGCCGGCATGTCCGTGTCGGTCGCCCGCTCGCCGCGCACCGCCTGCTTGATCATTTCCGGCAGCCGATGATAGGCCTGCGGGCCGACCACCACGCTTACGGCCGGCGCGCGGGTCATGATCTCCTCGCCCTCGGCCTGGGCGACGCAGCCGGCCACGGCGATGAGCGGGACGCGCTCGCCGCCGGCCTTCGCCAGCCGGCCGATGTCGGAATAGACCTTCTCCGCCGCCTTCTCGCGAATGTGGCAGGTATTGAGGACGACGAGATCCGCGTCTTCGCCCTCTGCCGCGGGAGCCATGCCGTTCTCGGCCAGCAGTTCGCCCATGCGCTCGCCATCGTAGACGTTCATCTGGCAACCGAAGCTTTTGACCCTGAAGGTCTTTGGATTGTCGCGTGCTTGCATGGGTGGGGGCATCTAGGCGATTCGAGTGAGGCTTTCAAACACGCGGCACGGTCGCGCACCGATCACGCTTGTCCAGGCCCCGCCTGCGGCATCGAGCCACTTGAAGAAAGGTCGGTCGAGGAACCGATTTCGCTCGGACCGTCGGCGGCCGGTGTCTGCGGGGCGCAAGATGGCGATGCAGGGCTGAGGCCGCGACCTTGGCCGGTCATCGGCCATGAAGGAAACGGCTATTTCCGCAGCGCCAGCCTGATTGCCTCCCTTGCCGCCGCAGCCATCGACTTGCGGTCGGCGAGGGCCGATCCCTTGAGCGGCGCAAGGAAGTGCACCGTGACATGCACCCGATGGGTCCGCGCGAGGATCCTGAAGGCGTTCGTCAAACCGGGTTCGGCACCGACCCAGGCGATGTCCTCGGCCTCCTCGTAGGCGAGCGCCACAGGCTGGACGAGAATGCCGGGCGAAAGAAGCTCGACGGCGGACAGGAGCGAGCTCTTGAACGGCAGCAGCTCGCGTCCGCCACCCGTCGTCGCCTCGGGGAAGATCGTCAGGCGACGATGCCCGAGCGCCTCGCGCACTTGGTCCACCTGACCGGCCACCGTGTGCCGACGGTCGCGAGTGATGAACAGGGTGCCGTTCTGCTCGCCCATCCACCTGATCACGGGGTGGCCCGCGAGGCCGCTGTGGGCAACGAAGGCGGTGCGCGAAGCAGCGGCGAGCGCCATTACGTCGAGCCAACTGAGGTGATTGGCCAGCAGGAGCGCGTGCCTGCGGGGCTTGCCCTCCACGCTCACATGCAGCCCGGCAAGCCAGCCGATGCCCGTCAGATAGGTCGGGGGCACAAGCCAACGCTGGCCTGCGAGGCGGACGGCGACGTGGATCGGGACCACGACGGCAGTCCAGGCGAGCATCGCCGCCACGCGGGCCGCCACGAGCAACCAGCGCCAGCCGAGCCTGGTGGCCTCAGTCCTCGCGATCGAGGCGGACGCCGTAAAGCTCCATGCGATGATCGACGAGCCGGAAGCCTAGCTTTTCGGCGATCTGCCGCTGCAGCGCCTCGAGCTCGGGGTCGACGAATTCGACGACGCGGCCGGTTTCGACATCGATCAGGTGGTCGTGGTGTGCTTCCGGGGTGGCCTCGTATCGCGACCGTCCGTCCCCGAAGTCGTGACGGTCGAGAATGCCGGCGTCCTCGAACAGGCGCACCGTGCGATAGACGGTCGCGATCGAGATCTTCGGGTCGATGGCCGAGGCGCGGCGGTGGAGCTGCTCGACGTCCGGATGATCCTCGCTCTCCGACAGCACGCGGGCGATGACTCGCCGCTGCTCGGTGATCCTGAGACCGCGCTCCGTGCAGAGCGCTTCGAGATCGATCGTCTGGTGCAACAGGGTCCCTACCCAAAAACAAAGCGCCCCGGCACTATGGGCGGGACGCTTTGTTTTTTCAACTCGGCAGGCCGGCGCCCGAAATCAGGTCGAGGCCTTCTTGCGCCGACCACGGCGCTGGCCGGGCTTGCGGCCGAGGCCGATCTTCTTCGCAAGGTCGCGGCGCTTGTCGGCATAATCGGGCGCCACCATCGGGTAGTCCGACGCAAGGCCCCAGCGCGCGCGGTACTCGTCGGGCGTCAGGCCGTGGTCGGTCATCAGGTGCCGCTTGAGCATCTTCATCTTCTTGCCGTCTTCAAGGCAGACGATGTAGTCCTTCTTGACCGACGAGCGGACAGACACGGCCGGCTCGGGGCGTTCCTCCGCCGCGGACCCCTGCTGTCCAAGGCCGGACAAAGTCACGAAGACGCTTTGAATCAACGACGAGACTTCGTTGGCGCCCAGCGAGTTGTTGGCCACGTAGGACACGACAATGTCCGTTGTGTGGGTGATAAGCGTTTCCTGCCGCTCGGCAGCTGTTTCGTCCATTCGGCGAGCCTTTCTTTTATAACGGACGTTACTTTTTTCGCCTCTTCCTTATGCGGAAACGTTTTGCGGCGAAGGAGCCGTGATACGGTCCGATTCGAGCATTACAAGCGGAATAAGCGAACTAGCCCAATGCCGGATGAATACTCAAGAATTGCCACTTAAAATCAGCCGCGTGCATAGGTAATTGCGTCTAGCGGACCCTTGGCGGCGTTGCGATAATAATTGCGCCGCCGCCCGACCGGCTCGAAACCGGCGCGGCGATAGAGCGACTCGGCCGGATTTCCGTCGCGCATTTCAAGAAACAGGCGCGCCGCGCCGCGTTCTTCGGCAGCCGCGATGAACCGCTGCAGCAGCGTGGTGCCCACGCCGCGGCCGCGATGGTCGGGAATGACGGCGATCAGCAGCAATTCCTCCTCGTCGGCCGCGCCGCGCGACATGACGAAACCCGCCGCCGGCTGTTCGTCCCGTGGCCGCAGGCCGTCGCTGCCCGCCAACAGGTAATGGGTGTTCGGAAGCGCCAGGGCATCGCTGACCTGCCGGCGGTTCCACGCCTCGCCGTAAGCGGGATCGAACGCGGCCTGCATGACCGCCATGATCCGGTCGATATCGTCGAGCTGTTCGCCGATCACTTGCGGGCCCCCGGCAGCCTGGCATCCGGTCCACGACCGTAAATCGGCGCCAGGTCGCTGTCGAGAAGGGTGGAGGCGAGCAGCGGGAACTTGCGTGCGTCCGGCAGGATGTCGAGCGCGACGTTCCCGGGCCCGGCGCACTGGAGAAGCTCTTTGGCTCTTGTGCCGGCCGCGACACGATGGTGGAAGCCTTCCCGGGCCCTTTCAGGGGTTTGTGACCTGAGTTCGTGTTCCGGCAGGCCGTCGGCGCCGAAGTCCTGGACGAACCACTCGCCGTGCCCGCCGCTCATGCACACGGTCACCGGCCCGGGATTGGGCTCGCGCGCCATGGCGGCGACCAGTGCCAGCGTCGGGTAGCCAAGCACCTGCACGTGCCAGGCGAGGCCGAGCGCGCGCGCCGCGGCGAGGCCGATGCGCACGCCGGTGAAGCTGCCGGGCCCAAGCGAAACGGCGATGCGCTGCGCCCGGCCTTTGCCCGGCAGCTCGGAAATCATCGGCACCAGTCGCTCGGCATGCCCGCGGCCGATCACTTCGTAGCGGCCGTCGAGCAGCGCGTCGCCTTCGAACAGCGCGACCGAGCAGGCCTCGGTCGCGGAATCGATGACCAGGACGCGCATCCGCCCCGATCAGAGGATGCGGTTGAACGTGTCGAAGTCCGGCCGGGGACTGCGCCCGAAGATGCTCGCCGGATCGCCATAACCGATCGAGCAGATGAAATTGCTTCGCCAGTTGGGTTCCCCGGCGAAGAACTCGGCATCGACCGCGGCGTTGTCGAAGCCCGACATGGGCCCGCAGTCGAGACCGAGCGCGCGCGCCGCGAGCATCAGGTACGCGCCCTGGAGGGTGGAGTTGCGGAAGGCCTGCTGTTCGCGCATCGCCTGCTTGTCGTCGCCCGCGAACCAGCTGTGCGCGTCGGTGTGCGGGAACAGCCACGGCAGCTGCTCGTGGAACTCGAGGTCCATGGCGACGATCGCGCAGACCGGGGCGGTCAGGATCTTGTGCCGGTTCTTCTCGCCTGCATGCTGCGCAAGGCGCTGCTTGGCCTTCCCGGACTTGCACCACACGATCCTGGCCGGCTGCTGGTTGGCCGAGGTCGGCCCCATCTTCATCAGTTCGTAGATCGCGCGGATCTGCTCGTCCGAGACGTCGCGGTCGAGCCAGCCGTTATAGCTGCGCGCGGTGCGGAACACCTGGTCGAGCGCGGAGTCGGACAGGGCTTCGGCCATGCTTGGAGTTCCTTCGGGATCTAGGCGGCGCGGACTTCGGTGACCTCGGGCACGTAGTGCTTCAACAATCCCTCGATCCCGTGCTTGAGCGTTGCGGTCGAGCTGGGACAACCCGAGCAGGAGCCCTGCATCTGGAGGTACACGACGCCATCGCGGAAGCCGCGGTACTCGATGTTGCCGCCGTCCCCGGCGACGGCCGGCTGGACGCGGGTCTCGATGAGCTCCCTGATCTGCGCGACGATGTCCGCGTCGGCCGGATCGTCCGCGATCTCGGGCTCCTGGGGGACCGCGATGGCGCTGGCGTCGCCGCCGGCGAACAGCGGCGCCTGGCTGACGAAGTGATCGAGCAGGATCGCCACCACTTGCGGCTTGAGCACCGCCCAGTCGACGCCGGGCGCGACGGTGACCGATATGAAGTCGCGGCCGAAGAAGACGTTCGTCACTTCGCCGGTGTCGAAGATCGCCTGCGCGAGCGGCGAGGCCGCGGCATCTTCGTCGGATGTGAACTCGCGCGTGCCGGCGGACATGACCTGCCGGCCCGGCAGGAACTTGAGCGATGCCGGGTTCGGCGTGGTTTCGGTCTCGATGAACATGGCGGCGATGTAAGGTCGCTGCCGCTCGCGGGCAAGCATTCGCGCCTATTTCCGCGCAAAGCGCGCCTATTCACTGTCCCTTCATCCCATTGCCGTCTATGCGGGCGGCATGAAATCCCCGATGCGCGTCCTTCGCGCTCTCGTCCCCCTCCTCCTGTTCGCCCCACTGCCGACCTCCGCGCAGCAGGCTGCGCCGGTGCTGGCGCCTGCTCCCGCCGCCGACGACGCGCTGCCGCCGCAGCGCTACGCCAAGCCGAACGATCCGTGGCTTTTCCGCGGCACCGACATACCGGTCGACAAGGATTGGCTGTTCGGCGAGATGCCCAACGGGGTGCGTTACGCCGTGCGCCACAACGGCGTCCCCCCGGGGCAGGTCTCGATCCGCATCCGCATCGACGCGGGCTCGCTCTACGAGAAGCCGAGCGAGCAGGGCTTCGCCCACCTGATCGAGCACCTCACCTTCAGGGAGTCGAAGTACCTCGGCAATGCCCAGGCGATCCCGACCTGGCAGCGCCTTGGCGCGAGCTTCGGGACCGATACCAACGCCCAGACGACGCCGACCCAGACGGTCTACCAGCTGGACCTGCCGGCCGTCACGAAGGCGAACCTCAACGAGAGCATGAAGCTCCTCACGGGCATGATCGAGGCGCCGGCGCTGTCCTATGCAAACCTGCGCACCGAGGTGCCCATCGTGCTCGCCGAGCGGCGCGAGCGCCTCGGCGCCGACGAGCGCGTCGAGGCGGCGACGCGCGAGACGATGTTCGCCGGCCAGTTGCTGGCCGAGCGGCCGCCGATCGGCACCGTGAAGACACTCGAGGAAGCGACGCCGCAGGCGGTTCGCGCGTTCCACGATCGCTGGTACCGGCCGGAGAACACGGTCGTGGTGGTCGTCGGCGACTACGACCCGCAATATCTCGCCTCGCTGGTTGAGAAGTGGTGGGGCGACTGGGCGATGCCCGGCAAGCCGACGCCCGCGCCCGACTTCGGGGCGCCGCAGCCTCCTCAGGGAGCGGATCCGGCAAATCCGGTGGGCGAAACGCGCGTCGTCGTCGAACCAAGCCAGCCGCGCGGCTTCAACTATGCCTACCTGCGGCCCTATCACCAGGTGGTCGACAATCTCGAATACAACCGCGGCAACCTCATCGATTCGATCGCGCTGGCCGTGATCAACCGGCGCCTGGAAGCGCGCGCGCGGCACGGCGGGGCGTATCTGTTCGCCAATGTCAACAACCAGAACATCAGCCGCTCGGCGGCAGGGACGTTCGTGTCGTTCGCCCCGCTCTCGTCCGACTGGCACGCGGCGCTCCGCGACGTTCGCGGGGTCATCGCCGATGCTCTCGCCAAGCCGCCCACGCAGGCGGAAATCGATCGCGAAGTGGCCGAGCTCGACGTGGTCTTCGCCAACCAGGTGCAGCAGACGACGATCCAGGCCGGCTCCCAGCTGGCCGACGACCTCGTCAACGCGGTCGACATCGGCGAGGCGATCGGCTCGCCGGAGCTGTTCCTGCAAGTTTTCCGCAGCATGAAGAGCCGCTTCAATCCGAAGGAAGTGTTCGCGCACACCAGGAAGCTGTTCCAGGGAACCGTCATCCGGGCGGTATACCTGACGCCGCAGGCCGGGGAGGCCGACGCCGGCACCATTGCTGCCGCGCTGCGCGAGAAGCCGAAATCGGATGCCAGCGGACGCGCCACCGGCAAGCCCGTCAATTTCGCCAGCCTGCCGCCGATCGGCACTCCGCACGAGCCGGTTTCACGCAAGCCCCTCGGGCTCAGCGTGGATGTCAATCCGATCGAGGAAATCGCCTATGCCAATGGCGTCAAGGCGCAAGTCTGGAACAGCGGCAACGAGCCCGGCCGGGTGACCGTGCGTGTCCGCTTCGGCAGCGGCTCGCGCGGCTTCGCGGGCACGGATGCGGTCTATGCCCGCCTCGGGCAAATGGCGCTCGTCAGCGCCGGTGAGGACGGCCTCGATCAGGATGCGCTCGACCGCATCTCGACGGGGCGGAAGATGGGGTTCGATTTCAACATCAAGGATGCGGTTTTCACCTTCGAAGCGCAGACCCGGCAGGAGGACCTCGCCGACCAGCTGTACCTGTTCGCCGCCAAGCTCGCGATCCCGCGCTGGGATGCCGGGCCGATTCTGCGCGCCAAGGCGACCGCCAAGCTGGCCTACAACAGCTACGGGTCCACGCCGGCCACGGTGCTGCAGCGCGACATGGAGTGGCTGCTGAACGATCGCGATCCTCGCTTTGCGACGCCGACTCCGGCGCAGCTCGACAAGGCGACCGTCGAGGGCTTCCGCCGGGTCTGGGCGCCGTTGCTCAAGCAGGGGCCGATCGAGGTCGACGTGTTCGGCGATCTCGACCCCGACAAGGCGATCGCCGCCCTCAACAGGACCTTCGGCGCCTTGCCGCCGCGCGAGCCGATCCCGCCGGAAGTCCTCGCCCGGCAAGTCAAGTTCCCGGCGCCGAACGCGCAGCCGCTCGTCCTGCTTCATTCGGGGGAACCGGATCAGGCGGCCGCGGTCATCGCCTGGCCGACCGGCGGCGGCTCGGCGGTGCTGCCGGAGAGCCGCAAGCTCGAAGTCCTGGCAGATGTGTTCAGCAACCGCCTGCTCGACGCGATGCGCGAGAAGGCCGGCGCGAGCTATTCGCCGCAGGTGAGCTCCGATCGACCGACCGACATGGCCACCGGCGGCCGCTTCGTCGCCATGGCGCAGCTTCCGCCCGATCTGGTGCCGGATTTCTTCACCGCCGCCGACAAGATCGCCTCCGACCTCGCGGCGACAGGGCCCTCCGCGGACGAGCTCGGCCGGGCGACCGAGCCGCTTCGCCAGCTGCTCCTGCGCCTCGAGACGGGTCACACGTTCTGGCTCAACCAGCTGGAGGGCGCGACGACGGACCCGAACAAGGTGAGAATGCTGCCGTCGCTGATGCGCGACTACACCCAGGTGACCCCGGACGAGATGCGCGCGCTCGCAGCCAAGTACCTCCAGCCGGGCCAGGCGTACCGCATCGAAGTGCTGCCGGAGAAGAAGGCGGGCGGCACAGCGCACTAGCGCCAATTCGATACCAGATGTAACCTTTGCAATGGTGCGGGGCAGGGCCTACATGCGCGCCTCCCCGTAGGCTTGGACTTTTGGACGTGGCACAGACCTGGACCAAGGACAGCTGGACGAAGTGCGAAGCCAAGCACTTGCCCCAGTACAAGGACGGCGCGGCGCTCGCCGCGACCGAGGCCGTGCTCGCCAACTTGCCGCCGCTGGTGTTCGCCGGCGAGGCGCGCGAGCTGAAGGACCAGCTGGCCGACGTCGCGGCGGGCCACGGATTCCTGCTCCAGGGCGGCGACTGTGCCGAAAGCTTCGCCGAATTCCACGCCAACAACATCCGCGACACCTTCCGCGTGCTGCTGCAGATGGCGGTGGTGCTGACGTTCGCCAGCAAGCGACCGGTGGTGAAGCTGGGGCGCATGGCCGGGCAGTTCGCCAAACCGCGCAGCGCGCCGACCGAAACCCAGGGTGACAGCACGCTTCCGAGCTATCTCGGCGACATCGTCAACGGCATCGAGTTCGATGAGGCCGCACGGGTCAACGATCCGCAACGGATGATCCGCGCCTATTCGCAGAGCGCTGCGACGCTCAACTTGCTGCGCGCCTTCGCCAACGGCGGCTATGCCAACCTGCGCCAGGTCCACAAGTGGACGCTCGACTTCATGGGCCGCAGCTCATGGGCGGACAAATTCAAGGACGTCGCCGACCGCATCGGCGAGGCGCTGGACTTCATGCAGGCCTGCGGGATCGACCCTGAAACCGTGCCGCAATTGAAGTCGACCAGCTTCTACACCAGCCACGAGGCGCTGTTGCTGCCCTACGAGCAGGCGCTGACGCGGCAGGATTCGCTCACCGGCAAATGGTACGATACGAGCGCCCATTTCCTGTGGGTCGGCGACCGCACCCGGTTCGAGGGCAGCGCGCATGTCGAGTTCCTGCGCGGCGTGGGCAACCCTATCGGCATGAAGTGCGGGCCCAGCCTTGAACCTGCCGTGCTCCTGCGCCTGCTCGACACGCTCAATCCGGCGCGCGAGCCGGGCCGGATGACGCTCATCACGCGCTTCGGTCATGACAAGGTCGAGGCTGGGCTCCCGAAGCTCGTTCGCGCGGTGAAGGCGGAAGGGCATCCGGTGGTGTGGAGCTGCGACCCGATGCACGGCAACGTCATCAAGTCGGAGAGCGGTTACAAGACGAGGCCGTTCGAGCGGATTCTGGCCGAGGTGCGCGGGTTCTTCGCCGTGCACAGGGCCGAAGGCACGCACGCCGGCGGAATTCATGTCGAGATGACCGGCCAGGACGTGACCGAATGCACAGGCGGCGCGGTGGCGATCACCGACGCCGGGCTGGCCGATCGCTATCACACCCATTGCGATCCGCGCCTCAACGCTGCGCAATCGCTCGAGCTTGCCTTCCTGCTCGCCGAAATGCTCAACCTCGAGGCCGGCGAGCGGCAAAGGCACGCGGCCTAAAATAAACCGAATATTTACGCTGCGCGCAAAGGTTTGGCTTAACCAGCGTCTCTATGATTCCCCTGACCCGGGGGAATGGAAGACGTGGGACGTGTTAAGCAGTTGCGCGGGTCGCTGTTGGCGGCTCTGCTCTGGATCGCGCTGGCGTTCGCTTCGACGACGTTGCGCGACCGGGGCGGCGCCATTCTGCTCTTGTGGCTGCCGGCCGGCGTTCACGTCGCCAGCCTCTATGCCACTCCGCGCAAGCGATGGTCGTGGCTTCTCGGCATCCTCTTCGTCACGCAAGTCATGTATTCGATCGGGCGTGGCCTGCCTCTTGCTCCTGCGGCCGGTATCGCCCTCGCCAATCTGGTCGAGGCTGTCCTTTGCGCCTACCTCGGCATTTGCGTGCTGGGTGGCCGCGCCAAGAATCCGCAGACGTTCGGTCACGTTGCCGGCCTGTTCGGCGCCGCGCTGCTGGGATGTGCGGTCGGCACCCTGATGAGCGCGGCCTTCATTCCCGTCCGGAACATGGCGGAGCCGTTCCACTGGTTCCTTGCCAGCGTCCTCGCCGTGCTCACCGCGACGCCGGTGCTGCTCTATCTGCGCCGTTGGCTGGGGTTCGGCGACCAGGACGTGCGTTTCTGGGATGCGGCTCGCCACCGGGGCTTCCTGCTCACCGTCGGCGCAATGCTGGTGCTTGCGCCGGTGGTGTTCGCCAGCCCGGTCCAAGGCCTCACCCCGATCCTGTTCGTGGCGATCATGTTCGCCGTGTCCCGCTACGGGCAGCTTGCCGCCGCGTGCGGCGTGATCGCGTATGCGGTTGTTGGTACCCTCGCGAGCCTTCATGGCCACAGCCCGGTGCCATACCTCGACCCCGACCCCTTCACCGCCGCGCTCATTCTGCAGGGCCAGCTGCTGCTGATGCTGGTGACGGCGCTTCCGCTGGCGGCGATGCTGTTGACGCGCGACCAGCTCGAAGCAGGCTTGCGCGGCAAGAACGACGAACTTCGCGCCAACCTCACCATCCTCAACCTCACCAAGACGCTCGCCGGAATTGGCCGCTGGCAGTGCGATTTCGAAACCGGCGAGCAGAAGTGGTCGGAGCAGATGCTGGCGCTCAACGGGCTTTCACCCGAGCTCGCGCCCGATCCGGGCGACATCCGCGAGCTCCTGCCGGATAGCGGCCGCGAGCTGTTCGCCAAGCTCGACGCGCATGGCGAGACGCGCATTCCCTACACCTTCGAGTATCGGGTCCGCCATCCTGACGACAGCGAGCACGTCCTCAAGATGAACGCGTTCAACGAGTTCGACCGTGACGGCAGGCGCGTCGCCCTGTTCGCGGTTGCCATGGACACGACCGAGCAGGTCCGCCGCGAGGAAACGCTCAAGCTGGCCCGGGAAAAGGCGATCGAGCAGGCGGCCGAGGCGCAAAGGCTCGCCAAGACCGATCCCCTGACAGGCCTCGCCAATCGCCGCGCGACGCTCGACTGGCTCGAGAGCCTCATGGCCCCTTCGCTTGAGATCGGCGAGCCGCTGGCGGTGCTGATATTCGACATCGACCACTTCAAGCGGATCAACGACACCTTCGGTCACCAGGCCGGCGACGAAGTGATCCGCAAGGTCGCGTCGATCGCCCGCGCGCATATCAGGGCGGAGGACCTCGTCGGACGCATCGGCGGCGAGGAGTTTGTCTGCATCTTGTCGGGCATCGAGGGGCGCGAGGCCCGTGCCCTCGCCAACAGGCTGTGCCGCTCGATCGCCCAAGTGACCGGCAGGGACGGCCCGGCAGTAACCATCAGTATCGGCCTCGCGATGCTGCGCCAGGACGACACGGCCGAGACGCTGATGTGCCGGGCCGACGCGGCGCTCTACGAAGCCAAGGAAAACGGCCGCAACCAGGTGCGCCGCGCGGCGTAGGTCGCACAGGGAACACAAATCGAGGCCAAAGCCTTTCCTTCCCCACGGCATTCGGCCATCATGGCCATGGACTGCCCGGGGGTGAGGAGAACGCCGTGCCCGAAGCCTATGTCCAGGCGCCCGCACCGGGCACATCGGACCTTGGAGGACGCTATCGCGCGACACGCGGGCTGAGCGAGGCGCTGTGCGCGCCGTTGAGCGAAGCGGACGCCTGTATCCAGTCGATGGACGACGCCTCACCGGCCAAGTGGCACCTCGCGCACACCACCTGGTTTTTTGAGACATTCCTGTTGCGCGACCGGCGGCCGGGCTATCGCCTGTTCGACGACCGCTGGCCGCGGCTGTTCAACTCCTATTACGAGGCCGAGGGCGAGCGCATTGCCCGCGCCAGGCGCGGCATGCTTTCGCGGCCGAGCGTTGCGGAAATCTGCCGCTGGCGGGCGCATGTCGACGAAGCGATGGCATCGCTGCTCGGCGATCCTGCCGTCGCTGGCCTGATCGAGCTCGGCATCGCTCACGAGCAGCAGCATCAGGAATTGCTGCTGACCGACATCAAGCACGCGCTGTTCCAGAACCCGCTCGGACCGGCGGTTTGGCCGGCCGCGACCGACGATCGCCTGCCCGAGCGGGGCGAGACGGGCTGGCACCAGCATCCCGGCGGCATCGCGCTGGCCGGGCACGAGGGCGACGGCTTCGCCTTCGACAACGAGGGGCCGCGCCATCGCTTGCTGCTCGAACCGTTCGCCTTGGCCGACCGGCTCGTGAGCAACCGTGAATGGGACGAATTCATCGCCGATGGCGGCTACTCGACGGCCTCGCTGTGGCTGTCGGACGGTTGGGCCTGGGTGCAGCGCGAAGCGATAACCGCTCCGCTCTACTGGCGGGGCGATGAGCACTTCACCCACTGCGGCTGGCAGCCGCGCGATGCCAACGCTCCCGTGACGCATATCTCGTACTACGAGGCCGATGCGTTCGCCGTCTGGGTCGGCGCGCGGTTGCCGACCGAGTTCGAATGGGAAGCAATCGCACGAGGGGCGGACCCGACGGCCGGCAACCAGCTCGACGGGGCAGCGCCGCCCCGGCCGCGGCGCGGCGGCAAACTGTTCGGCGATTGCTGGCAATGGACGAGGTCCGCTTATCTGCCGTACCCACGCTTTGCGCCCGCCGCCGGGGCGGTCGGCGAGTACAACGGCAAGTTCATGTCCGGCCAGTTCGTCCTCAAGGGCGCCAGCTGCGCCACGGTGCGCGGGCACTCGCGGGCGAGTTACCGCAACTTCTTCTACCCGCACCAGCGCTGGCAGTTCACCGGCCTGCGCCTGGCGAAGGACCTGTAGCCGTGGCGGCGGGCGAGGGACTGGCGCTGGTTCAGCTCGACGACGACGGCGTCGCGACCGCCTTCCGCGCCGACGCGCTCGCCGGGCTGGCGCAGCCGCAGAAGGCGGTCCCGGCGCGCTGGCTCTACGACGACGCCGGGTCGGCACTGTTCGAACAGATCACCGGCCTGCCCGAATACTACCTGACCAGAGCCGAGACGGAGATTCTCGGCGACCGGTGCGAAGAGTTCCGCGATCTGATCGGACCGGGCAGGGCGGTGATCGAATTCGGCTCCGGCAGCTCGGTCAAGACACCGCTGCTGCTCGGCTGCATCGAGCCCGCCGCTTATGTTCCGCTCGACATCTCGGGTGATTTCCTGCGCGCCGCGGCCGATGACCTGGCCGGGAAATTCCCGCACTTGCCGGTAATTCCGGTCGAGGCCGACTTCATGCGCGAAGTCGCACTGCCCGAGCGGGTGCGGGACCTGCCGAAACTCGGCTTTTTTCCCGGCTCGACAATCGGCAACATGGTCGCCCGCACTGCGGTCGACCTGTTGCGCTCGATGCGGGCGACCCTCGGCGAGGGCTCGCAGCTGCTGATCGGGATGGACCTGGTCAAGCCCATCGCCGTACTCGAGGCCGCTTACGACGATGCGCAAGGCATTACCGCCGAATTCAATCTCAACCTCGCCCGCCGCATCAATCGCGAACTCGGGGGAACGCTTCCGCTTGACAAGCTGCGCCACGTCGCGCTCTGGAACGACACCTACGCACGGATCGAGATGCATCTCGAAGCGGTCGAGGCGATCCAGTTCGAGGTTTCCGGCCGCCGCTTTGCGCTCGCAAAAGGCGAGACGATCCACACCGAGAACAGCCACAAGTTCGACCTCAGGAGCCAGAACACGCTGCTGCTCGCCGGCGGGTGGACTCCGCGCCGGCGCTGGCTCGATTCCGAGGGCAGGTTCTCGCTGATCCTGGCCGACTGGACCATCCCGCGCGGCGCCCCGTGAACGGCCGATCGAGCGAATGGCCGCGTCTTGATTACTCCGCCGATCGGGGCACGATCGAGACGCTCCATCTTCTGCTGCAGCTGATCGGCAAGCTGCCCCTGCGGTTGCATCCCTGGATCAATCACGGCTGGCATGTTGCGCTGCGGCTCACGCCCCACGGGGCCGTCACGCGGTCGCTTTCGGCGGGGCAGCGCCATTTTACCGCCGAACTCGATTTCCTTGACGGCGCCCTTGTCGTGGCCTGCGAGAACGGCTCGCGCGAGGTCCTGCCCGTCGCCGGCAAGACCATCGCCGGGGTGCATCGCGAACTGACGGGCTTGCTCGGCCAGCTTGGCTTGCCGGCACCGCTTCACGGGGCACCCAACGAACTGCCCGATCCCGTACCTTTTGCGGACGACGACCGGCCCCGCGCGTGGGATCGCGATGCGGCGCGGAGATTGCATGGCGCCTTTCTTTGCGCCGACCGCAACTTCAACGTCTTCCGCTCGCTCTATCGCGGCAAGACTTCGCCCAGCCACCTGTTCTGGGGCAGCTTCGATCTTGCCGTCACGCGCTTTTCAGGACGCAAGGCGCCGGTTCATCCGGGCGGCGTGCCTCATCTGCCCGACAGGGTGACTCGCGAAGCCTACAGCCACGAGGTGATAAGCGGCGGATTCTGGCCCGGCGGCGGAGGTTTCGACGAGCCGGCTTTCTATGCCTATGCCTATCCGACGCCGAGCGGTCTTGCTGACCGGGCGATCCGACCCGTAACGGCGTTCTGGAAAGGCGAGCTCGGCGAATTCCTGTTGCCCTATGCAGCGGTCCGAGAGGCGCCCGATCCCGACTCCGCCGTCCAGAGGTTCCTCCATTCCACGTTCGACGCAGCCGCAGCGTTGCTCGATTGGCCGCAGGGGCTGGTGATCGGTGATGTCCCTTCATTCGGGACACCGCCAAACGCGTAATCCGCTCATCGCAATGCAAGGCGGCAAATCCTATATAGCGACCATGTCCTTCTCACCCGTCTGGAGCCAGATTGCGCACAGGATCGAGGCCTTGCCGCAATCGAGCCTGCTCATGGCTGCCATCGCGGTGATGGCCGTTGGCGTGTTCGGTTCGCTGGTTTTTCGATTGAGCCCGGGGCTGGGACGTTTCCTGAGGAGCGCCAGCACGCTCGGCCTGCTCGGCATCCTGGTCCTGGTGGTGCTGCAGGTTTCTCGCCTCGATCCCCGCTTCGAGATGGCAGTGCCCGAGCTTGGCCTGCCCCAGCAAGTGGTCGAAGGACGCGAAACGCGGGTGCCGATGGCGCGCGACGGACATTTCTGGCTGCGCGCGCAGGTCAACGGCGTCCCGGCCCGGTTCCTCGTCGATACCGGGGCGACTTTGACCGCCGTTTCCGCCGAAACCGCCGAGCGCGCCGGCCTGGCGCCGCGCAGGGCGGGCATTCCCATTCGCATGCAGACGGCGAACGGCATGGTCGACGCCCAGCTTACCGAGATCGACGACCTTCGCTTCGGCAACGTCGCCGCGCACGGTATCGATGCGATCATCGCACCTGGCCTCGGGCCGACCAACGTCATCGGCATGAACCTACTCTCGCGCCTCGCCTCCTGGCGCGTGGAAGACAACGTGATGATCATCGTTCCGCATCATCCGCAGCCTGCGGTGCAAGCCGTCGATTGACGGCGGCCCGGCTGGTCGCCACTCTCCCGATTGACCAAGTCCCCGGGGAGAGAACTGGATGGCCACCCTTGCCGAAGACCGCCGCTTCGACGTGGCCGCGTTCATCGACGCACGCCCGATCGGCGGGCGCGAAATCGCCATGCTGGTGATTTCCTCGGTGATCCTGTTCATCGACGGCTTCGATATGTACTTCCTCGGCAAGATCGCCCCCGCCGTCGCGCGCGGGCTGGGCGGCAAGCCGGCGGACATGACCGCGGTGTTCACCTGGCAACAGATCGGGCTCGCTGCCGGCGCGTTCCTGATGCCGCCTTTGGCCGACAAGTTCGGCCGCCGGCCGACGCTGGCGATCTGCCTCACCGGCTTCGGCTCGCTGTCGCTGGCTTGCGCCTTCGTCGCCAACCTGACGCAGCTGACGGTCCTGCGCGGCATTTCCGGCCTGTTTCTCGCCGGGGCGTTCCCCATCGGGCTCGCGCTGCTTTCCGAGATGACGCCGCAACGGATGCGCTCGCCGTTCATGGCGGTCTCGCTGGTGTTCCTGTCGGGCGGAAACATCGCCAGCGGCGGCGTCGCGGCATGGCTGCTCGATCTCTACGGCTGGCAAGTCGGCTTCTACCTCGCCGGCATGCTGCCGCTTTTGGCCTTGCCGCTGCTGCTGGGGGTTCCGGAATCGCTCGCCTTCCGCGTCGCGCGCAATCCGAACGATCCGCGCGTGGGCCGCCTGATCCGGCGCATGGACCCCGCGGTTCTCCTCACCGGCAGCGAGCGCTTCCATCTCGGCGGCAGGGAAGAGGCCGCCGACGCGGGCCCCCGCGCCATCCTCAGCCGACGCTATCTGCTGCAGACGTTGGTGCTGTGGGGGGCTTGCTTCCTGTCGCTCGGCAATATCGCGCTCCTGTCGAACTGGTTGCCAACCTATTTCCAGGAGCTCGGCGGCGTGCCGATCCAGCAGTTCGCCAAATACCTGATGATCGGCTTCATCGGGGGCGCCGTCGGCACGCTGACGATGGGCTGGTTCATGGCGCGGGTGAACCAGTTTTGGCTCATCTGCGGCTTTTACGTCCTTTACGCGGTGGCCGTTGCAGCGCTCGGCTGGCTGCCCTTCGGCACCGGCGTGTTCGTCGTCGCGCTGCTGGCGTGGAACTTCGCCCAGGTGGGCGGCCAGACGGGGCTCAACACGCTGGCGACGCTCGGCTATCCGCCCGAGATGCGCAGCAGCGGCATGGGCTGGGCGAGCGGCATCGGCCGGCTGGGCGGGATCATGTTCGCCTTCGCCGGGGGCAAGGCGCTCGGCGCGTCGCTGCCGTTGCAGACCATGATGTTGACGGTCGCGGTTCCATGCCTGGTGGTGACGGCGCTGATCGCCATCCTCGGCCTCTCCACAAAGCGCCAGGCGGCGGCGGAAGCGAGCCCCGCCACCGCCTGACCCCCCTGTCTACCCCGAGCCGGGCATCATCGATGCCCGGCGCGGGATGGCTTGAGGCGTCACGTCACAGCTTGAACTTCGCGCCGATCGTGAATCGACGACCGAGCACGTCGAACAGGCCGGGATTGTACTGCGTGGTGTATCCGCCGAAGCTGCCATACGTCGGCGTGATCGGCGGGTCCTTGTCGAACAGATTGGTGACCGACGCGTAGATATCGACCGAGGAGCGGCCGATGTCGAAGGTGTAGTCGAAGCGCATGTCGACGTAGACGACCGCCGGCACATGGTTGTCTTCGATGTTGACCCCTTCGACCGCCGGCTCGACACCGTCGGTGAAGCCCGAGAGCGTATAAGCATTCTTGCCCGCGCCGATCAGGCGGACCTGGGTGAACCAGGTGAACGGCCCGTTGTTGTACGTGAGGTTTCCGGTGGCCTTGAACGTCGGGAACAGGCCCTGGGCACCGGTCGAGGGGTTTATGCCCGTCAGGCCATCGATGCAGGTCGGCGTCGGGTTGGGATTGGCGCTCGTCGCCGCGCCTACGTCGCAGCGACTGATCAGGTAGCTGGCGAAAACGCGCGCCGAGAGCGTTTCCGGGCCGCCGAGAATCTTCACCGGGGTGCGATAGTCGAGCTCGGCGTCGATGCCCTCGACATTCGATTGGGCGACGTTCACGAATTGGTTGCCGACGACGATGATCTTGTCGTTCTGGCTGGGATCGGTGGTGACGAGCGCGCAGAACGTCGGGTCCTGATCGACGAGACAACGCTTGGCGACTTCGTTGACCCCGACGGTCGAGATCGCGCCCTTTATCTTCACCTGGTACCAGTCGACTGACAGCGACAGGCCGGGCGCGAATCCAGGCTCGAGCACCACGCCCGCGGTGAACGTATCCGCCTTCTCCGGCTTGATGTTCGGGTTCCCGCCCGAGAACACCGTGACCTGATAGGTCGAGCCGCCGTTCGGGTTGTCAGCCAGCGAGCGAGGGTCGGTCACGTTGCCGATGCCGCCGGTCTTGTCGAACCGTTCGGACAGGTTTCCCGCCCGCACGTCGCGCGAGTAAGTGCCGCGCAGGCGGATGAAACGGGTGAATCCGACGTCGAGACCCGCCTTGTAGGCCCAGATATCGCCGGCGCCGGAATAGTTCGCCCAGCGTGCGGCGACGTCGAGGGCGGCATGCTTGATCCACCACATGTCGTCGGCCAGCGGTACGAGCGTTTCGGCGAACGCTTCCTTTACCGTCGTCGATCCCTTGATGTTCGAGACCTTCGAGAACTGGAAACCGACCGAGTTGGCACAGTCGGGCGGGCTCAGGCCGCGCAAGCCGAAAGAGGCTGCCGTGGCCAGGCTGCAGGGGTGGTAGGCCCCGTCGAAGTTCGAGGACTGGTTGGTCGTGTCCTGAACGACCTGGTAGATCGATTCCTCGCGATAGGAGGCCCCGATCGCGAGCGTGATCGGCCCGGCCCAACCTTCGAACAGGTCTCCGTCGGCAGACACTTCGGCAAAGTGCTGCGTGAAGGTGGTTATGTTCCGCTTGGGCTCGATCGCGTCGTAGGACAGTGACTTGCCGATATATCCCAGGTTGGCGAAATAGAGCGGCGCATCGACATGTTGACCGACATCGTTTCCGATGACGTAGTCGATGGCTTCGGGCGAGGCATTGCCGCGGCCGAACAGGTCGAGCGGCTGGCATCCCGGAAACGCCGCCGCGCCGGCCGGATTGAGTGAAACGTTGCAGACGATGTTGCCGTTTCCATCCCTTACCGCATCGACGGCGGCGAAGATCCGGTCGATGCGCAGCGCGAACTGGTCCCAGACACGCCGGCTGCGGCCGTACTGGTAGAAGCCGTGGAGCTGCCATCCACCCAAAAAGCCGTCCTTGTTGATGTCGGCGTCGAAACCGACGGTGCCGACGTTCTGGGTGGTCGCGTCGTTCAGCCTCATCTGGCCGATGTCGAGGATGCTGCCGGCGCGGCGCAGGCTGAACGAGGCGATGTTGTTGTCGATCATGGTCTGCCGCAGGCTGTCGGGCAGAAACGCGTTGTTCTGGAAGATCGTGATGGATGTCGGCGATCCGAACAGGGAGCCGCGGGGCGTGTTGTACTGGAACTGCTTGTTGTAGCCGCGGACGAATTGCCCGAAGAACGTCAGGCCCGGCGTGACCTCGTAATCGGCATAGGCGAAGACCGAGTAGCGGTCGGTTTTCGGCCAGATGGTGAACGGTTCCCCGGCCTCGCCGCCGAGGTCGTCGCCGCTCCCGCCCGAGGAGGCCGCCGAACCGGTGCCGAGCGTCGTCGGGACATAGGCGGGCTGCCCGTTCACGGTCCCGGGAACGTGGTTGATCACCGAGCCGCGCTGGAACGGCGAGTAGGTCCCGTCAGGGTGAAATTGCAGGCCGTTGATGACCGTGCCGGGCGCGAAGATCACGCCGTCGAATGAACCCACGTTCGAGACGACGTTGGGATAGTTTCGCCACATGCCGTTCTGGTCGAGCAGCGCGCCCCAGGACTGGTACCAGTCGCGACCCTTGTAGGTGTGGACCCCGCCCTGGTGAGCGATCGTTCCGGCGAGAAGGAAATGTCCGTGATCGCCGAGCCGAATGCCCGCGGCCGCGTTGACCTGATAGCTTTGCGCGTCGCCGCGATCGGTTTCCCCGACCTGGCCGTCGACCATCAGCCCTTCGTACTTCGTGTTGAGCTTGAAGTTGACTACGCCGGCGACCGCGTCGGTGCCGTAGGCGGCCGAAGCGCCCCCGGTGACGGTTTCGACCGAGCTCACCATCGCCTCGGGGAACAGGTTGATGTCGACCCCGCCGAACGCGCTCGACGAGGGGAAGCGGCGCCCGTTGAGCAGCGTCAGCGTGCGGTTTGCGCCCAGGCCCCGCATGTTGAGATTGCCGGTGCCGCCGCGGACGAAGAACGCGCTATTGTTGGGTGTCGTGTTGCCATAAAACTGGGGCAGTTGGCTCACCGAAGCGATCAGCGATGAAGGGTCCATCGCGTCGAGTTGGTCGGCTGCGACGGCGGTGACCGGCTGCGGCGTATCCATCGTGGTGGTGAGCAGGCGCGAGCCGGTGACGACGATGGCGTTGTCGGTCGTCGTGGCGGCGCTGGGTGACGTGGCCCCCCGGCTTGCGGCGGGATTTGCCGGCGCGTCGGCGGGCTGGCTGCCGGGCTGATCGTCCGCGGCCCATGCCGGCGTGCCCGACATCGCAATTGCGGCTGCACCGACGCTGCAGGCAAGCAGGCGACGCACTCCGGACATCCCGGCGCCATGGGCGACGAACCTCATAAATTTCCCTCCCCGAATTTTCCCTCTCCGACGGTGCTTTCCGGGAGAATCGGGCTGCGAAGCAACAAACCGCAAAGTGATGACAGGACATCACGTGGAGGTTATGACCTCGCTCGGGAGGGATAATGGCGAGCTTACCGTTCACCTTGCGCCAGCTCGAGTTGTTCGCCAGCTTGTGCGCCACGCGCAGCTTTCGCCGGAGCGCCGAAAGCCTGGGCATCTCGCAGGCTTCGGTGAGCAACCAGATCAAGGCGCTCGAGCAGCAGCTGGGTATAGCGCTGTTCACTCGCCGGCCCGGCCAGCGGCCGACCGTGACGAGCGAAGGCATGGCGTTCCTCGAGGACTTGACCAGGTTTCAGGCGGCCGGCGAAGCCTTGGCGGCTCACCGGCGCAAGGGAGCAGCAGGAGCGAGCGAGCCCGCGCATTTCCGCGTGCTCATCGGCCAGGGAATGCTCGACAGCTACATTCGGCCCAAGCTCGACCGGTTCTTTGCGGCACACCCGGGGATCGAGCTCGCGTTCGATCCGCAAGTGCCGAGCGGCGACCTTGCACGCGACCTCGAAGACGGACGCTATGATTTTGCCCTGATTCACCGCCGCGCCGACCGTTCGGTCGAACCCTATTTCCGGCAAATGGCGCTTGTCCGCGGAGGGATTTACGGTCATCGCAAGTTCGCCGAAGGCCGGCAGCTTCCGCTCGCGCCCGAACTGATCAACACGCTGCCGTTCATCATGCCGCTCGCCGCCAGCGTTCGCGAGCAGGAGATGCTCGGCTTCTTCGATCGCTACGGTATCCGGCCGCGGCGGGTGATCGGCCACACCCAGTATTTCGACGTGATGGCGGCGATGCTCGAACGCGGTGTGGGCATTTCCTCGTTCGCCGACGCGATCCTGCCGCCGGAGATGCGCGACACCGTCATCATGCTCTACCCGCTCGAGAACTGGCGCCTTCTCTGGTACCGCAAGGACCACGGCAGCGACCCGCGATGCGAGGAGGCGGCCAGCTTCCTGTTGTCGAGCGTGTTGCAGGATCCGAATTACCGGACCATTTCCGTGTTCGCCGATCTAGCCGGGTAGCTGCACCAGCTCGATCTCATGACCCTCGGGGCTGTACAGCACGGCGACCTTGATGCCTGCGCCCACGGTCATGATGCCGGTCCCCTCCTTCGCGCCTTCATTTAGCGCCCGTTGGTGGCTCGCGGCGATGTCCTCGCACTGCAGGCCGACCGCGCCGTGCCCGTGGCCGACAGTGACGTCTCGTCCATCCTTGTAGGCGAGGAGCATCAGGTTCGGTCCGCCACCTTGCCCCGGCAGCGCGAGAATCTTCTCGAGGAATTCGGCCTCATCGAAGGTTTGCACGACCTCGAAGCCGAAGGCGTTCTGCCAGAACGCCAGCGCCGGCACGATCTCGGGAACATTGAGCTTGAAGAAGGCGAGGCGCAGAGATGGCGTGGTCATGAGGCCGAGCTATCGCCCGGAACCGCCGGAGAGCAAGCGGCATTCCATCGCCATGGCGTCGGCTTTCTCCGATCTGGCAATCGCGCCCGGCACCCCTCCGATGGAAGCGAAGCTCGCAAGCGAGATCCCGTTCGGGGATGGCTGGCAGTTCGAGCCCAAGTGGGACGGCTTCCGCTGCCTCGCGTTTCGCGACGGCGATGCGATTGAATTGATGAGCAAGTCAGGCAAGCCGCTGGCGCGCTATTTCCCGGAAGTGGCAGAGGCAATCAGGGCCTTGGCCAAGAACCGCCTCGTGCTCGATGGAGAGCTCGTGCTCCCGGTCGGCGATGCGCTCTCGTTCGGCGCGCTGCAGCTGCGCCTTCATCCTGCCGCCTCGCGCATCGAGAAGCTTTCGCGCGAGACGCCGGCGCAGCTCATGCTGTTCGATGCCCTGCAGCTCGGTGGCGATGTGCTGGTGCAGCGTCCGCTCGCCGAGCGGCGCACTTGCCTCGAGCAATTCATGCGCCGCGCGGCGGGTCCGCGACTCCATCTCTCCCCGGCGACCCGCGACCCGCGCGTCGCCCTCGAATGGTTCGCGTGCAGCGGCAACGCGCTCGACGGCATCGTCGTGAAGCGGGTCGACGCGGCGTACGAGCCCGGCGAACGCGCGATGATCAAGGTCAAGCAGCAACGCACCGCCGATTGCGTCGTCGGAGGATATCGCAAGGGCAAGAGCGGGGTTGGCTCGCTGTTGCTCGGGCTTTTCGACCATGTCGGCAAGCTCGACTACGTGGGATTCACCAGCTCTTTCTCGGACGAGGACCGGACGGCGCTCGCCACTAAGCTGGCGAAGGACAAGGGCCTGTCTCCGTTCACCGGAAGCTCGCCTGGCGGGGTGAGCCGGTGGAGCCGCGGACGCGACAGCGCCGAGTGGGTGCCCCTCAAGGGCGATCTCGTCGCCGAGGTCGCTTACGACCAGGTCACCGGCGGCCGGTTCCGGCACGGGACGACGTTCCTGCGCTGGCGGGAAGACAAGCGGCCCGATCAGTGCACGAAAGACCAGCTCGAGCATGAGCTCAGTCCCGAGGCGCTCGAACAGGTGCTGGAGAAAGCCGCCACGTGAGAATCGCCAGCTACAACGTCAATGGCGTCAATGGCCGCTTGCCGGTGCTGCTGCGTTGGCTGGAGCTGAGCCGGCCGGATATTGCCTGCCTCCAGGAGATCAAGGCGCCCGATGAGAAGTTCCCGCACGAGGCCATTCGCGAAGCCGGATACGAAGCGGTGTGGCACGGGCAGAAGAGCTACAACGGCGTCGCGATCCTCAGCCGGATCGGTGCAATCCACGAGACGCGGCGGGGCCTGCCCGCCGATCCGGACGACAGCCATAGCCGCTATCTGGAAGCAGCGGTGAACGGCATCGTCGTCGCCTCAATCTACCTCCCCAACGGCAACCCGCTCCCCGGGCCCAAATTCGACTACAAGCTCCGCTGGTTCGAGCGCCTCACGGCCCATGCGGCCGAGTTGTTTGCCAGCGGCGCGCCGGTAGTTCTGGCGGGCGACTTCAACGTCATGCCCACGGAGCAGGACGTCCATGCGCCCGAACGCTGGCTCGATGATGCGCTGTTCGCGCCCGAGGTTCGTGCGGCCTGGTTTCGCCTTGTCGAGCAGGGCTGGACGGACGCCGTCCGCGCGCTCCATCCCGACGAGACGATTTACACCTTCTGGAAGTTCTTCCGCAACGCCTTCGCACGAGACGCGGGCCTCAGGATCGATCACTTCCTGCTGACGCCCGACTTGGCGCAGCGCTTGGAGCGCGCCGAAGTGGAGCGCGAGGTTCGCGGCTGGGACAAGACCAGCGATCACGCGCCGGTGTGGATCGAGCTTCGCTAGCCGGCAATTGGCTGGGGCGGCAGGAGCCTTGGTCAGCTTCCGCGCCCCGGCAATTCCGCCGATTCCGGCCTCGAACGGCGCCGCTCGAAGTTCTTCTGTGTAGCCGGCAGTCCTTCCCGAAGGGCACCGACCCGGCTGTTCACACCCAGGACCGGTCGAACGAGGTCGCCGGACAACTCAACCAGCGTGCGCGAAAGGCGCCGGTCCACGAAACGCCTGGGCGAGCGGTTCGATGCATGTGTTGCAGCGACTATCCCAATCGCCCGGGTAACGCCGACGCTAGTTCACGATCCTGATGCGCTCTTCGGGCCGCAGGTCGTCCTGCAGGTAGCCTCGATCAAATTCGCCGACGCGGGTCAATGTCACGAACAGTCACGAAGCGGGGCAGGTCGAGGTGACCACCTCTCCGTTTTCGGCTGCCATGCGCGCGGCTCTTGCCGAGCTTGCCGAAGGACCGCCACCTCGTCAGGCTCGAGCATCGCCTTTCTCCGCGAAACCATCGCGGAAAGCCTCCTACCGGCGTCTGCGCTCATCTGCCCCTCCTCGTTACAGGGGGCCCGTCTTTACCTGTCGCCGGGCGCCATTTCTGCATTTCGCCTGACAAACGTCGGGCGTTGAAGCAGTGGACGAAGGTTAGCCAGCGCTTCATCCGGCGGCCTGTCGAGACCTCTCGCCAACGCATCGATGAGTCGCGGAAAAAGCGGCGGTGCCAGGGCCGCCCTCAAGCCCCGCAATGCCGGAATTACCAGCTGACGGCTTACATTCTGTCCACACATGGCCCATATAGCGCTCATCGCAGGCAAACGCTCTTGTAGGCGCCTGCGGCTGAGAGACCCGGTGTGCTCCCGCTTACGACGAGGAGGCATCGTGGATTTCAATCGGCTCTATTTCGATCATCAGCTCTTGCTGATGAAGGCGCAGCAAACGGATTCATCCGTGCGGCGCCATGCCCTCAAGGTCAAAGCTTCGGATGTCGCGGCTCGGATTACCCGGTCTCAGCGCTGCCTTGGTGCTGCAGCCGCTCCTTACTGGCAACAGCTGGCGCGAACGCCGTGATCGCCTTCCGCGGTCAAGCCAATCCCGCTCTCACGGCTGCTACGGCGAGCGGACAAGGCCGCGCCAGTATCGAAGCCGAGCTCGCGCGGTTCACTCTAGGATAGGGGGAGGACACCTCGATGAAATCGATCCACGACACCGGACGACGCAACGCCGAAAACCAGCGTCGGGAACCCGCCGAGAGCCACTTCGGCAAGCTGAACAGGACGGCCACGCTCCGACAGGAAGGGCGCGCTGACACGGCTGAGGGATCAATTTGCGAAAACCCTGAACGGACATCGTGCACATTCGAAGTCTATCGCGCCGATGAGGTGCGTATGACCTCCACGCAATTCGGGGGAGGAGACTGGCACTGGCGTCTGTCTGATGCCGATGGGCAGGTTCTGCTCGACACCGGCGGATACGCCAGTGAACCCGAGTGTCGCGACGCCATCGCCATCCTGCAGGAGAACGCAGGCTGGGCGACTGTGTCGGCGAGGAACTGACGGCTTATGCCTACCCGGCTGCTCATCGCGTATTTTCTGATCCTGCTGTTGGCGGCCGAAGGAGCGGGCATCGTTTGCTGGCGCATCTATCACTCCCCGAAACGCTCTTACGCACGAGAGCAAGCGCGGCGAAGGCGATCTGACACCGCTCGTGCCCTTCGCGCCATGAAGGAAGATCAGAATGGCTAAGGAAGAGCTGCTCACCGTCGAGGGATTGATCGACGAGATCCTACCCGACGGACGCTTCGGGGTCACTCTCGACAACCAACACCGGATTATCGCCTACAGCGCCGGCAAGATGCGCAAGTTTCGCATCAGGTCGGTGGTCGGCGATCGCGTGCATGTCGAAATGACGCCTTACGACCTCACGAAGGGTCGCATTGTCTTTCGCGAGAGGACGCCCGGCCAAGGCCCCGCTGCCCGCCGCAGCGGTTTCCGAAGGTGAGTCTGGTTGGCGCTCGTGACGAGTTCCTTGCCCGGGAGGAAATCCAATGTCCGCTGACTCCGTAAAGCCGTTCCTGATCACCAAGGATGAGGACGGGCAAGTGCGGCTGACGCTGCGCGAAATGCGGCACAATAGCCAAGGCTACCCCTGGATCCTCCCGACATTGGTTGACCAGTGTTTCGGCACCGTCTCGGCTGCTCGCAAATACGCCTCCGAGAACTTCGGAGCAAAGCCGGGGGAGTTTGCGACCAAGTAGCCGCTCGCCGCGCAAGGCTCAGTAAGTCCCCCGCGACAAACCGCTGAATCGAAAGGATACTTATGGCCAAAGGACAAAAGAGATCGAACCGCGAAGTCCGCAAACCGAAGACTGAGAAGTTGAAGACGAATGCGTCTCAACCGAGCCAGAAGCTGGGTTCCGTCAAGGGCCTCGAACCGAGGACTGTAAAATAGGACCCATTCGGGGGCCACGGAGCCAGTGACACCGGCACGAGCCGCGATTAGGCGATCGGCGAGAGTTGTGCTACACGGATTGTGCTGACGTCGAATTATGCGACGGACTTCGGCTTTTGACGACCGCCTCTTGCTCTACCTGGGCCCAGGCGCAAACCAGACGACGACTTCCTTTCATCTGACGGCCTGACGCACGGCCCGTCCGCAATGTCGCGGTCGGGCACCATCCGTTTCTTGAAAGGAAACACCCATGGCCAAGATTGGCACCGTTAAATTCTTCAACATCGACAAGGGCTACGGCTTCATCCAGCCCGACGACGGCTCGTCCGACAGCTTCGTCCACGTCTCCGCCGTCCAGGCGGCGGGCATGCAGACGCTCGATAAGGACCAGCGCCTCAACTACGACGTCGAACACGGCAGCAACGGCAAGGAAAGCGCCGTCAACCTGTCGCCTGCGGCCTGAGCCGCGTACTCGCCCTCTCCCGTTCGCGGGAGGGGGCGGGCCCTTACCACCTCGGAGACTCCTATGAGCCAGGCCAGCGATTTCTACGATGCTCGCGCCGACGATGCCGAGGCCGCAGCAGGCCGTGCCCAGCTCGAGAACGTGCGCGATCGTGAGATGCGCTCGGCAGCCGTCTTTCGGACGCTGGCCGACAACGCACGCAAGGTCGATATCGGCCGAGCGAAGGCCGAGTTCATAAGGCGGGAACGACAGGCTGCCGAGGCCGAGGAAGCGGCCCGCGCGCGGGCCGCGAAAGAAGGGCAATGACCACTCGCGCCCTCGGTCCTTCTGCATCGGCCACTCTCGGCAAGGACTTCACCCTGGTGCAAGCCCCGCCATTTCGGCCACCCCTGGGGGCCGCCGCCGCCTGCGCCTGGTCTGCCGCACGGGTGATGGCAAGAGAGGCGCGATAACCCGGGGCCGGAATTTCGAGACGAGGCTGCCGGACCAGGCAATCGCTGGCCAACTGCCTGAAGGATAATGCAGGCAGTCGATCCATGAGGCGCTGAATGTGGCTTTAGATGACCGCGGCGTCCCGTTGCCCTCGC
>Ga0207639_10000430_pt1 | contig 28994 bp, 24 predicted proteins | sample KBSCornC32_FD_184299 | JGI IMG/M metagenome (GOLD analysis project Ga0207639, IMG submission 184299) | Corn rhizosphere microbial communities from Kellogg Biological Station, Michigan, USA - KBS Corn C3-2 (SPAdes) (version 2) | ecosystem: Host-associated > Plants > Roots > Rhizosphere > Soil ...
GCATCGTCGCGCAGCAACGCGGCCGCGTCCGGCGCCTTCACCTCGATCGGATGGCGCGTGAAGGCGGGGCCGCTGCCGGCGAGTGCGAACGCCCGATCGAACCTCGTCGCCGTCGCATCTCCGGGGGCCACCTTCACATGGAATCCGAGTGCCGCCCAGTCGTCGATCACCGCGGGCGCCGGCGCCCCGGTTACGCGCAGCAGCAGGCCGAGACCGTTGTCGACCGCGTCGAGCAGGGACTTCTTCTGCGCGCCCGTCAACGCCGTCCACGCGCGTTCGTCGACGATCGCGGCGTCCGCCTTGCGCAACGCGTCGTCGTCGAACGCCGGTGTACCTTCGGTGAGCGCGACGCCCTCGCTGAGACCGACGCGACTGTCGAGCCGGAGGCCGGCGTCGACCGCCCAGCGACGCAGGTATTTGAGTTCCGCATCGGGTGCGCCCGCCAACAGCAGCAGGGTCAGCGGCTCGCCGCGCCGCACGTCCAGCGGCAATGCGGCTTCGTCGACGCGCGTGCCGTCGGCATCCTGCACGCGAACCGTGAAGGTCGCGGAACCTTCGTCCTTGGCGATCGCTTCGAGCGCGAAGCGGCCTTGCGCGTCGGTCGTCGTCGTGGCGACGAGCGCATCGGCGGGATCGCGCAGTTCGACGCGCGCCGACGCGACGCCCTCGATGCGACCGCTGGCGCGCCAGGCGTTGCCGGCAAGCACGCTGCGCGGCGCGTCCAGTTCGACCACGCCTCGCGGCAACGCAGGCGCCTCGAACGCGGCGACGAGTCCGCGCGCGACGTCGCGATCGCGCAAGGGCAGGCCGGCGCCGACGATGCGCAGTCGGTGCACGTCCGCATGCCGGCGTAGTGCGGTCGCGAGATCCGGCGCGCGTTCGATCGCGCGCGCCGCGTCGACGCCCGGCAACGCGACGACATCCGCGTTCGCTCGCAAGGCGGAGACCTGCGCCGGCGTCGCACCCGGCGTGAGGACGACGAGCTCACCGGAGCGGAAGGATTCCCGTGTCGATGGCGGCACCAGGCACAGCCACAGCAAGGCCGCGACGACGAGCTGCAGGCCGACGCGCAGGCTGCGCGCGGCGCGGCCATCGCGCACGCTGCGCAGCGCGCCGACCGCGAACGCGGCGACGAGCACGAGCGCGATCCAGGCCTCGATGCTCATCGCGAAAATCCCTGCGAAGCCGCACGGAGCGCATCGAGGTAGGCGCGACCCTCGGCATCCGGCGCGGTGCGCGGCGCACTGGCCGCTGGCGGCGTCGGCAGCAGCGGCCACAATGCGCGCCGCAGCTGCAGGCGGCAGTCGCTGCAGTCCGGCGCGCGGCGGGCACGGTCGAGCGCGGCGATCGCGCCGAGCACTTCGGGCGCACTCCCGCGCGCGGCGAGTGCGCGCGTGGCAGCGTCCCAGTCGGGCGGCGTGGAGCGATCGAGCGCGCGCCAGAGGTCGACCACGGCGGCATCGGCCGGGACCGTACCGGCGAGCGTGCCGACGCGATCGACGAGATCCTTGCGTTCGCCGGACAGGCGCCGCGCTTCGTCGGGCGTCGGCAGTTCGAGGCCGACACGCGCGAGGTAGATGCGCGTCGCCTGCTGCACCTGCTTGATCAGTTCGAGCGCACGCTGCTCGTACGGCAGGGCGTCGTCGGGATGCCCCTGGCGCAGATGCAGTTCGGCCTGCCACATCTCGCCGAGCGCGGATTTCAGCGTCGCCTTCGTTTGCGGATCGAGCAGGGTCGCGGCCTCGGCGATGTCGTGCACGTGGCCGTATTCGGCGACGACATTGCCGGCCTCGCCGAACTTCGTCGGTGATGCGCCCGGTGCCGCCGCCTGCTCCTGCGCCGCGTGCGCGCCCGCGAGCGCGCCGGCCTGGGTGTCGGCGCCGCCGACCGCGCCTTCCGGCGCGTGTTCGGCATGGCCTTCGGATTCCTCACCGAGGAACTGGCCGTAGCGCAGGCGCAGCAGTTTCTGGTCGACGCCGATCGAATCCGAACGGGCGAGCAGCTTCGCCTCGTCGAGCCGCGCCTTCTCGGCGATCAGCGCCTCGGTGTCAATGATGATCTGGCGCTGGCTGCGGAAGTAGGCCGGCATCGTCTTCTGCACGATGCCGTCGAGTCCGGCGGTTTCCTGCGACGGTGCTGCCGGCCAGCGCAGGATCGTGCTCGCGCTGCGCGTGGTGTTCGGCCCGGGTTCGCGATTGTCGGTGACGGCGAGTCGCACCACGACGTCGTCGCCCATCGATAAGCCGAGAGCCGCAAGATCGATCGCATGGGAATACCGAAGCACCACACGCGGACCGCGCTCGTCCCGCTCCCGCACCGCGTCAGAGGGAGGCACCGGGGTGAGGGGAGATTCCGGCGGCGTTCCGTCCAGCACGATCACCTGCTCCTTGAACGCGATGTTCTCGCCGGTTCCCTGCGCGTGCGTGACCGTCAGGGTCGCCTGCGCGATGCCGTAGTCGTCGCTCGCCTCGTAGGCGAGGTCCCAGCTCTTCTGTCCCGGCTGCATCAGGCTCAGCGTCTTGTCCGGCACGAGCAGGCGTATCTCCGGCGCGCGGTCGGCGATCGCATCGAGGCGATACAGCCGATCGTCGATCGGCGCCGGCACGCCGTCGAGCACGATGCGATACAACGCGGAAACGTCGAGCGTGTACTCGCCGCGCCAGGCGTCACCGTCGGCGACGAGCGCGACGCGCGTGCCATCGTGGAACTGCAGCGCCGCCGCACGCGGCGCCGGCTCGAAGCGCAGGCGCCAGCGCAGGACGGAGCCTTGCGGCAGCTTCGCATCGAGCGTGCTGCTGCGGATCGGCGCAAGCTGCGTATAGGCCGGCGGCGTCGCCTCGAGCTCGACCTGCAGCAGGCGCGTTGCTCCGGATGGCGCCTGCGTCGCGACGCGGTCGCCTGCGCCGCGCGACGGCGTCGCGTCGGGCCGCCAGATCGCGGCGAACGCAAGCAGCAACAAGCCAGCGGCGAGGCAGGCTGCGAGACGCGCGCGCGGCCATGGCGGGCGCACGTCGGTCTGCAGCGCATCGAGACGCGCCAGCAGGCGCGTGCGCTGCAGCGACTGCAACGGAGACAAGGTTGCGGGGTCGCGGAACAGCAGGGCCGTGCTGTCGTCCATCGACGGCGCTTGCGCGTCGAGGCGGCGCGCGAGCCACGTCGCATCGACGCTGCGCCGTGCATGCCAGGCCAGTCCCGCGAGCACGCCGAGCGCAAGCGCGGCGCTCGGCAGCGCCGCGGTGAAACCGCCGACGCGCGCCGCGAGCACGACGGCGGCGATGGCTCCCGCCGCGGCACCGGCGAGCACGATCAGGACGCTGCGCGTTGCCGCAGCCTTGCGCAGGCGTTCGATGCGTGGGTCGATGCTCATGCCGGCGATTCCGCGCGAACGTGCGTGGCGACGAGGCGTTCGAGCAGGAACAGGATCGCGATCAATGCGGCGAGCCACGCATCGAGCGGGCGCGTCGCATCGCTCGAAGCCGCATTCTCCGCGGCAGTGGTCGCACGCACCGGTTCGAGCGCCGACGCCTGCGCGCGATCGGGTGGCGTCGCCGCGCCGCGCAAGGCCGCGAGCAAGCGCTGCGGAAATTCGTCGTCGAGCAACCAAGGCAGGGTTGCGGGCACCAATGCGCCGGGCAACGCGATGAGACGACCACGTCCGATCGCTTCGGCGCGCGCGATCACGTTGCCGTCCGCATCGCGCCACAGTGGATCGCCTTGCATCGTCGCGTCGCCCGCGCGCACGGCGACGCCGCCGCGTTCGAGCCAGGCGCTGGCCGCGGGCGACAGCTGCGGCGCGAGCCAGACGAGCCAGTGCGTGTCGTCGGCGAGCGGCGCATCGAGAGTCTGTGCATCGAGGCGGTAGCGTCCCGGTTCGCGTGCATTCCACGCAGCCACCGCTGCACGCAGCCATACGAGCGACGCCTGCGCGTCCGGCGCGTAGCGCACCGCGAGCGTTTCCGACGCGGGCGTGGGCACGGCGCGTTCATGCATGCGCCCGGGCACGACGTGCCAGTCGATCGCATGCGTGACGCGCGGCCGTTCACCGTCGAGGCCTGCGACCTGTTCCGGTACGACGACCACGAGCCTCGCGCCCACCGGCAGGCCCGCGTCGGCTTCGCGCAGCAGGCTCGCGAGCGGCACCGCGGACGGCGTCGCGGCATCACCGATGCGCGGGAAGCCCGGCGCGAGCCAGCGCCAGTCCGCCGACGGCGATGCGATCGCCGCACGCGCCACCGCGAGGTCGGCGCCGGGCGCGGCGAATACCCGCGCCTGCGCGGCCGCCGTCGCGACGTCGTGGACCGGACGCGCGAGCAGCAACGCGAGCGCGGCGAGCAGGGCCAGGCGCAGCAGCAGCAACCACGGACGTTCGAAGCGCACGCGCCGGCGCGGCTGCATGCGCTGCGCGATCCAGCGCAGGGCCGCGAACTCGGTCGTCGTCAATTCGATGCGCCGTACCAGATGGATCAGGATCGGCAGCACGAGCGCCACGAGCGCGACGAGCCCGAGCGGCGCGAGCAGCGCGATGCTCATATCGGTTCCCGCTCCGCAGCCATTCGGCCGGCGGTTGCGCGCTGCGCCGGCACTCCGGCCACGGTGGAGACGGAGTTCGCGGCGAACAGCGCGCGCAATGGCGCATCGACCGGCTCGTCGATGACGTGCTCGACATGGCGGATGCCGCGCGCGGCGAAACGCCGGCCAAGCTCGGCGCGCGCCGCGGCGAAGCGTTCGAGGTAGTCCTTGCGCACGCCCGCCGCGTCGACGCGGCGTTCGAGCGGCGATTCCGGATCGACGAAGCGGTGCGCGCCTTCGAACGGGAAGTCGCGTTCGTCCGCGCCGAGCAACTGGATCGTCGAGACATCGCGCCCGGCCAGCGCGAGTCGCTCGGCCAGCGCGACCGCCGCATCGTCGAAGAAGTCGGACAGGAATACGACGACCGACGATGGCGCGATGCGCTCCCACAACGGCCCCAGCGCATCCGGTGCCGGCCACGCGCCGGCGCTGCGCCGGCGCACGAGCTCGAGCACGCAGCGATCACGCTGGCGCGGACCTGCGCCGGCGGGGATCACCCACGGCAGGCCGTCGCCGAGCAGGACGATGCCGAAGCGATCGCCCTGGCGCAGCGCGAGTTCGATCACGCAGGCGGCGAGCGTCTTCGCGACATCGAGCTTGCTGCGCGCGGGATCGGCGCGGTCCGACTGGCGCATCGACGCGGTCGCATCGAGCAGCAGCCATGCGGTCAGCGGACTGTCGCGTTCGGCTTCGCGCACGAAGTAGCGATCGGAGCGCGCATACAGTTTCCAGTCGATGCGGCGCGGTTCGTCGCCCGGTTCGTAGGCACGGTACTGGGCGAACTCGAGGCCGGCGCCGCGACTGCGGCTCGAATGCTGGCCGAGGCCGTCGCCACCGGCATTGCGGCGCGCGACGAGGCGCAACTCGCGCAGGCGCGCGCGCAGCGCGGAAGGGATGAGCGCGCCCGTGCTCATGCGCGGCTCTCGCGAACGCCCGCGCGGCTCACGCCGGCGGCGGCAGCGCGCGCAGCAGCGCTACGACGACGTCGTCGCTGCTGCGCTGCTCGGCTTCGGCGGCGAACGACAGCAGCAGGCGATGACGCAGCACCGCTGCGGCGAGCGCCTTGACGTCGTCGCGCGTCACGGCGAGGCGGCCGTGGATCAATGCACGCGCCTTCGCCGCGAGCACCAGCGACTGTCCCGCGCGCGGTCCGGCGCCCCAGCGCACCCAGTCGCGCACCTCGGCCACGTCGCTCGTCTGCGGCCGCGTCGCGCGCACGAGGCGCGTGATCCACGCGAGCAGGTCCTCGCCGACATGCACTTCGCGCGTGAGCGCCTGCAACGCGATGATCTCGTCGCCGGACATCACCGGCGCGATCCGCGCGGCACCGGTCCCGGTGGTCTGCGCAATGATCGTGCGCTCGTCCGCCTCGTCCGGATAGTCGACGCGCACGTGCAGCAGGAAACGGTCGAGCTGCGCCTCAGGCAACGGATAGGTGCCGGCCTGCTCGAGCGGATTCTGCGTCGCCAGCACGAAGAAGGGTTTCGGCAGTACATGGGTGGTGCCGGCGTAGCTGATCGTGCGTTCCTGCATCGCTTCGAGCAGCGCCGACTGGGTCTTCGGCGGCGTGCGGTTCAACTCGTCCGCGAGCAGCAGGTTGGTGAACACCGGTCCTTGCTGGAACTTGAAGTAGCGCTTGCCGGTGCCGTGGTCCTCCTCGAGGATCTCGGTGCCGACGATGTCGCTCGGCATCAGGTCCGGGGTGAACTGGATGCGCCGGAAGTCGAGCGCGAGCGCTTCGCCGAGCGATCGCACCAGCAGGGTCTTGCCGAGGCCGGGCACGCCTTCGAGCAGGCAATGGCCGCCGGCGAGCAGGCCGATCAGCAACTGCTCGACGACGTCGTGCTGGCCGACGATGACCTGGGCGATCGCTTCGCGCAGTGCGCCGAGCTTTCCCAGCTGCTGCAGGATGGATGCTTCCGTATGCATTGCGTTCATTTCGAAAACCCGGTGTCGTCGTTCCGGCGAACCGGAAACTGGATTCCGGCCATCGCCGGAATGACGGTAACTTGAATCATGCGGTCAGGGCATAGATCACGACGTTGACCGCGAACTTCGTGTTGTCCTCGGCGAGGAAACGCTTGTTGCGCCAGTCGTAGTCCCATTCGCAGCCGTAGTCCTTGTTGCTGTAGAGCACGCCGAGGCGGCCGTCGAGCGCTATGCCCTTGAGGTACTCGTGCACGAGGTCGTCGCCCCAGCCATTGAGCTCGAACGCCGTGTTCGGCGGACCGTCGAACCGGAAGAAGCTCTCGAACAACGGGTGTGTCTTCGGCAGTTTCTGCAGGGCCGCTTCGCCGAAGATCGCGGCCATCTCACGCTCGAACGACTTGGCGAACAGCCCGTCGATGTCGTGGTTGCAGTCGTCGACGAGCACGAAGCCGCCATTGCGCACGTAGCGCTCGAAGTTGCGCCGCTCGTCCGGGTTGAACTCGACGAGCTTGTGCCCGGCGAGGTAGCAGAACGGCTGTTCGAGCATGCGCGGATCCGCCAGCGGCAGCACGCGCTCGCGCGGATCGACGCGCAAGGTCGTGTACTGGATCAATGCGTCGAGCAGGTTCGACGGCATGCGCTGGTCGACATCCCAGTCACCCGATTCGTACATCAGGCGCGTGAACCAGAAGTCGTAGCTCGGCGGCTGCGCAGTCGCTGCCGGCAGCTCGGCGCGCACGACGCGCGGCGCAAGCAGGGCGCCGCCGCAACCGGCAAGGACCAGGCGCAGGAATTCGCCGCGGGTCATGCGGGTCACACCGCGTCGGACAGCGAGCTGAACGTGAAGTCGCGCACGCGCAGGGAAGGCAGCCGCAACGGAAACTGCGGTGCGTACATCGTCAGCATGCGCTCGGACGCGCCGACCGCCTCGATGTTGTTGAGCATGACGACGACCGATTCGAGGAAGCGGAAATTGCGGATCGGATACTTGATCTCGCCGTCCTCGATGTAGAAGGTGCCGTCGCGCGTGACGCCGCTCAGCAGGAGGGTCTGCGGGTCGGACGGTGTGACGTAATGGGTATGCGTGACGAGCAGGCCGCGGCGCGTGTCGCGCACGAGGTCCATGGTCGACTGGTCGGTGCCGGCCATGATCAGGTTGCCCATCTGCCCGGTCGCCTTCCTGCCCTGCTGCTGCGCCCAGTAGCGCGAATACTGCAGCGGCTCGACCTTGCCGCGCGTGACGATCGGAATGCGTTCGCGCGCGACGCCCTCGTCGTCCCACGGCAGTACCGGCACCTGCGCATCCCACGGATCCGAATACAGGGTCACCGCCTCGCCGAACACGCGCTCGCCGGCGCGGTTTCCGCCACCCTTGCGCGAGAGCGGACTACGCCCTTCGTCCGCCTCGCGCGCATCGAAACCGAGGTACAGCATCAACGGAGCGAGCGCCTGCGGCTCGAACACCACGGTGTACTTGCCCGGCTCGAGCGTCTTCGCCTCGACCGACGTCTTCGCACGCTCGATCGCCGAGCGGATCTCGGCTTTCGGATCGAACTTCGCGACGTCGAGCAGGTTGCGCGCAACCCAGCCCGAGCCGCGTCCGTCATCGGTACGCACGGTGCAGGTGAAATCCATCGCCGCGGATTTCTGGTAGCCGAAGTTGCCCTTGCTGTTGGCGAGCGCATTGAAGTTCTGCGCATCGGCGAAAAAGCCCGCGGCGACCAGGTGTTCGCGCCGGCACGGCTCGATGCACGCGGCCGCGACCTGCGCGCGGTACTGCGGCGTGATGGCCGCGGTGCCGCCGGCGAACGTGTCGCTCGCCTTGTAGACCTGCGGCGCGATCGCCGGCACGAACTCCGGATTCTCCGGCGCGAGCCGTGCAAGCTCCTCGGCGCGGCGCACCACCGCTTCGATCGACGCCTCGTCGAAGCGGTTCGTCGTCGCGGTGCCGACGCGCTTGCCGAACGCGACCTCGACCGCGAGGTCGGCATCGCTGACGTGGCCGCTGGTCGATACGCCGTTCAGTGCGTAGCGGATATTGCCTGCGCTCGATCCGGACAGCGTCGCGACGCACTGATCGGCCTTCGACAGGCCGATCGCACGGTCGAGGATCGCCTTCGCCTGCTGTTCGCTGTAGATGGCCATCGCGGCTCGCGACGATCCGCTACACCGCGTCGGACAGCGAGGTGAACGTGAAGTCACGCACCTTCAGCGGCGGGATCATCATCACGAACGGCGATTCGTCGTCGGCGACGCGCACCGGCTTGCCGATCTCCTCGATGTTGTTGAGCATGATCGCGGGCGACTCGTTGAAGCGGAAATTCTTGATCGGGTACTTGATCTCGCCGTCCTCGATGTAGAACGTGCCGTCGCGGGTCAGGCCGGTGAGCAGCACGGTCTGCGGATCGACCAGGCGGATGTACCAGGTGCGCGTGATCAACACGCCCTTCTTGGTACCCTTGACCAGGTCCATCGTCGACTTGTCGCCGCCGACCATGATCAGGTTGCCGGGCTGACCGACCGCCTTCTTGCCCTGCTTCTGCGCCCAGTAGCGCGAATACTGCAGGTAGTCGACCTTGCCGTTGGTCACGATCGGCATGCGCTCGCGAGCGAGGCCGTCGTTGTCCCATGGCAGCACCGCGGCCTGCTCGTCCCACGGGTCGGCGTACATCGTCACGCGGTCGTCGAACAGCTTCTCGCCGAGCTTGTTGCCGCCGCCCTTCTTCGACAGGAAGCTGCGCCCTTCGTCGGAACGGCGCGCGTCGAAACCGAACATCATGAACGAGATCAGGCCCGCGCTCGCGGCCGGCTCCATGATCACGGTGTACTTGCCCGGTTCGAGCGCCTTCGCGTCGGCCGAGCCTTTCGCCTTGCCGATCGCGGTCTGGATGTCGCTCTTCGCATCGAACCTGGACACGTCGCCGAGGTTGCGCGCGACCCAGCCCGAACCGTGGCCGTCGTCGGTGCGCACCGTGCAGGTGAAGTCGACGCCGGTGGTCTTCTGGTAGCCGAAGTTGCCCTTGCTGTTCGCGATCGCGGAGAAGCTCGCGTTGTCGGTGAAGAACCCGGCCGCGACCAGCTTGTCCTTGCGGCATGGCTCGATGCATGCGGCGGCGACCGACGCGCGGTACTCGGGCGTGATCGCCGCGGTCTTGTCGCTCCAGGTGCCGCTCGCCTTGTACGCCTGCTTGTCGATCGCCGGCACGAACTCGGGATTCTCCGGCGCCAGCTTCGCCAGCTCTTCGGCGCGGCGCACGACCGCCTCGATCGAGGCGTCGTCGAAGCTGTTGATCGTCGCGGTGCCGATGCGCTTGCCGAACGCGACCTCGATCGCGAGATCGCAATCGCTGACCCGGCCGCTGGTCGACACGCTGTTCAACGCGTAGCGGATGTTGCCGTTGATGCCGCCGTTCAATGTCGCGCTGCACTGGTCGGCTTTCGACGCCTTGATCGCCTTGTCGAGGATCGCCCTGGCCTGCTCTTCGGTGTAGATGCTCATTCGATGTGTCCTCCGCGCGCTCAGCCGAGGCTGCGTGCCGTGTTGATGACGTTGGCGCCGTTGAAGCGCGCGGTACTGGAGCCGTGCGAGACCGCCGACACCTGGCCCGGCTGGCCCTTGCCGTCGAAGAACGATCCGCCGAAGCGGAAGTCGCTCTCGTCGCAGACCGCGGCGCAGGAATTCCAGAATTCAGGCGTGCGGATCTGGTAGGCGACGTCTTCGAGCGGCTGGGTCACCTTGCCGTTCTTGATCTCGTAGAACAGCTGGCCGCCGAACTGCGCGTTGTAGCGCTGCTGGTCGATCGAGAAGGAGCCGTCGCCGACGATGTAGATGCCGTTCTCGATGCCCTTGATCATCTCCGCCGGCGACAGCTTGTCCTTCCCCGGCGCCAGCGACACGTTGGCCATGCGCTGGAATTGCACGCTCGACCACGAGTCGGCGTAGCAGCAACCCTGCGACTCCTTCAGGCCGAGGATGTGCGCCTGGTCGCGGATGACCTGGTAGTTGACCAGGGTGCCGTCCTTGATGAGGTCCCAGCGCTGCGTCTTGACGCCTTCGTCGTCGTAGCCGACCGCGCCGAGCGTGCCCTTCTGCACCTTGTCGGCGAAGATCGTGACCTTGTCGCTGCCGTACTTGAACTTGTCCTTCCACTTGTCGAGCGTGGCGAAGCTCGTGCCGGCGTAGTTCGCCTCGTAGCCGAGCACGCGATCGAGTTCGAGCGGATGGCCGACCGACTCGTGGATCGTCAGCCACAGGTGCGAGGGATCGAGCATGAGGTCGTACTTGCCCGGCTTGACCGACTGCGCGGTCAGCTTCTCCTTCGCCTGCTTCGCCGCGGCGATCGCGTCTTCCTTCATGTCGTAGGAATTGCCGTACACGATCGCGCCGCCCGGCAGCTCTACCTTGTCGGCCTTGTTGCCGTCGAGATACTCGAAGCCCATGCCGCGCGGGGCCGACAGGCCGGCACGGATGCGGAACTTGCCGGTCTTCTGGTCGACTGCGGTGACCTGCATCGGCGCCCAGATGCGGTGCACGTCCTGGTCGATGTAGGAGCCGTCGGTCGAGGCGAAGTATTTCTGTTCGTTGACCAGGAACAGGATCGAGTTGATGAAGCTCGCGCCCGCCTGCATCGCCGCCGCGTTCACGCCGAGCAGCAGGTCGACCTTGTCCTTGAGCGGTACTTCCATCGAGTTCTTGACGATCGGCGTCGACCAGCTGACCTCGCCGACGCCCTTCACCGGCGCCAGCTCGACCGGCTTGGCCTGGATCCTCGAGTTCGCCTTGGCGATCGCGACGGCTTCCTTCGCGGCCTTCGCGACGCTGTCCGGGCTCATGTCGCTGCTCGCGGCAAAGCCCCAGGTGCCCTTCGCGATCACACGGATGCCGATGCCGCTCGACTCCGTGTTGACGACGTTCTGCACCTTGTCCTCGCGCGTGATCACGAACTGGCGCAGGTAGCGCCCGATGCGCACGTCGCAGTAGCTCGCGCCGGCGGATTTCGCCGCACCGAGCGCGACATCGGCGAGCTTCTTCTTGGTCGCGACGTCGATCTTGGTCAGCAGCGCCTCCGCCGCGATGACGCGGCCATGCATGGCCGGCAGCAGCAGGCCGCCGAGGCCCACGCCAGTCATCTTGAGGAAATCACGCCTTTCCATCTCTGCCTCCGGGTACGGGTCGCCGCGAACATGCGTCCGCCGATCTTGTCGGAAGCCATGGCCACTTGCCACGTGACCAACGGCATAGACGCGACCAGGCCCGAGGATGGCTGCGCCGATCCATCCATGGCGCGCTCCACCAGGCTGTTTTTCAACGGCCTGATAGACTTCCGCGATGGAAATTTCCAAGACCTTCCACATCGAGGCGGCCCACCGCCTGCCGAACGTACCCGCCGGGCACAAGTGCAGCCGGCTGCACGGGCATTCGTTCGCGGTCGGCATTCACGTCAGCGGCCCGCTCGACCCACACCTCGGCTGGGTCATGGACTACGCTGACATCAAGGCCGCCTTCGCGCCGCTGTACGACCAGCTCGACCACCGGTATCTGAACGAGGTCGCCGGGCTCGAAAATCCGACCAGCGAGGTCCTCGCGCGCTGGATCTGGGACCACCTCAAGCCACGCCTGCCCCTGCTTTCCCGCGTCGTCGTGCACGAAACCTGCACCACGGCCTGCGAGTACGCCGGTCCGCGCTGATTTCTTGCGTCGCGACAAGACACAGCCTGTCGTTTAATTCATTGAATTGAAACGAAACCGGCCGAAACTCGGCCCGGCATTCACGCTTCGTTCGAATAATCTTGTTGCGTCGCAACAAAAGCCCTGCTAGGATGCACCTCAATACTCCCCCAATACCCCAGAGGTATCGAATATGTTCGAGCAGATCAACACCCAGACCCTGTCGCTCGGCAAGAGCTACGCCGATGCCTTCGTGAAGGCTCAGGGCCTCGCCCTCGCCGGTTTCGAGCGCATCACCGAGCTGAACCTCAAGACCTTCGAGGACCGCGTCAAGGCGTCCGTCGAGTTCTGGACCGAAGCCGCGGAAGTGCGTGACCTCGAAGCCGCCAAGGCGATTTCGGCCAAGGGCGTCCAGCTCGCCAAGGAAAGCGCCGAGAAGCTGTACGCGAATGGCCAGGAAGTCCTCGGCGTCTCGATGAAGACGTCGGAAGCGATCGGTTCGCTCGCCAAGAGCTCGTTCGAGTCGGTCAACGAGACCGTCACGGACACGTTGAACAAGACGGTCAAGGCGGCCAAGAAGGCTGCCTGATCGAAGAAGTCCCCAGAAAGATATCGCGCTACTCCCCTTGGCGCGGTGTCGGACTTAAGGCCGGGCCTCTCTGCCCGGCCTTTTTTATGTCCATGGATGGACGGTACACCTGAAATGCAGGAGCAATTTCAGGTGTCTTGGGTCTTGCGAAAGGCCTAGATCCTGAAAATGCAGGAGCGATTTTCAGGATTCCCATGGATGGGCGGTACACCGGCAATGCAGGAGCACGCCGGTGTCCGGCATGCTGCACCGACGCGGATATTGCCGATATCCACGACGCGACGTCACCCGGCCGGCGAACGCCTCCAGCACCGCCCCGGAGACCAGCACCCTGCGCTGCGGCAAGATGTCGCGCCGAAACCCGTCCGGCGTGGCCGTTCGACCCGGCATTTTCGATTGCGGGCAACGCCCGCCACTTGATAAACTGCGCGGCCTTTTGGAGAGGGTGGAGCGCGCCGGGAACGCGCGCCGCGAACGATCCTCCGCCGGCGGGAGCTCCGAGTGCGCAATTCCATCGCCCACGGCTGGCACGTGGCGGCCCGCACCGCGATCCTGCAGTTCGGCGCCACCCTTGCGATATCGCTGGCGGTGGCCGGATTCGGCTGGCGGGTGGGCCTCGCGGCACTGGCGGGCGGCACCATCGTCTCCACGGGCAACGGCTTGTTCGCATTGCGCCTGTTCGGTCGGGGCGTGGCTCCGGCGCGCAGCGTATTGCGCTCCGCCTGGGCGGCGGAAGCACTGAAATGGGTCTGGCTGTGCGCGACGCTGTATCTCGCGATAGCCGTATGGAAGCTGCCGTTTCCCGGCTTGATCGCGGGGATCCTGGCCGCGCAGTTCGCGTTTTGGATCGCTCTCATTGCAACCAGGTAGAACGATGGCCACTGAAGAAGCCGGCGCGGTCAACATGACCGAGTACATCCAGCATCACCTGCACCACCTGCAGTTGAGCGTGGGCGACGGCGCCTTCATGACGATCAACCTCGACACGCTGTTCTTCACCGTGTTGACGGCGCTGACCTTCCTCGTCCTGTTCGTGCGCGTCGCGCGCCGTTCGACCGCGGGCGTGCCGGGCAAGCTGCAATGCGCGATCGAGATGGTCGTGCTGTTCGTCGACGGGCTCGTCAAGGAGACGTTCCACGGCAAGAGCCGGATGATCGCGCCGCTGCTGATCACGATCTTCTGCCTCGTGTTCCTCATGAACTTCATGGACCTGCTGCCGATCGACCTGCTGCCGTGGGCATGGGCGAGCGGGCACCAGCTGGCCGGCCACGATCCCGCGCACGCCTACCTGCGCATCGTGCCGACCGCCGACCTCAACACGACGCTCGGCATGGCGCTGACCGTGTTCCTGCTGATCCAGTACGTCGGCATCAAGAACAAGGGCGTCGGCAAGTTCTTCGGCGAGTTCCTGACCGCGCCGTTCCACGCGGAAGGCATCGTCGGCAAGATCTGCCTGGTCATCCCGAACCTGCTGCTGCGCCTGATCGAGGAATGTGTGCGCCCGGTTTCGCTGAGCCTGCGACTGTTCGGCAACATGTACGCGGGCGAGCTGATCTTCATCCTGATCGCGGTGATGACGCTCGGCTCGACGCTCGGTTCGTTCTCGACCTGGCCGCTCGGCATCGGCCAGTTCATCGCCGATTTCGGTTGGACGGCGTTCCACATCCTGATCATCACGCTGCAGGCGTTCATCTTCATGGTGCTGAGCCTCGTGTACCTCAGCATGGCCGCCGAAAGTCATTGATTTGTGCAATCGTCCTTGATTGCAAAGGCAGAGCGGCCGTCCCTGGCCGCACTGCCAAAGTGAAGCACGAGCGTTCTTCGATGGGCGCCCGGATTGAGAAAACCGCTTTCTTTTAGCGCTGTAGCAACCCGATTTTCATCACCCTAGTAGAGCCACGGAGAACACCATGGAAACCATCGCCAACGTCGCACAGGTCGCCGATGTCCTGAGCATGACCGTCATCGCCGCCGCGATCCTGATCGGCCTCGGCGCCCTCGGCACCGCGATCGGCTTCGCGATCCTCGGTGGCAAGTTCCTCGAAGGTTCGTCGCGCCAGCCGGAACTGACCCCGATGCTGCAGACCAAGATGTTCATCGTCGCCGGCCTGCTCGACGCGGTGCCGATGATCGGCGTGGCGATCGCGCTGCTGCTGCTGTTCGCGAACCCGCTGCTCAGCCACATCGGCGCCAAGTAAGAAACCGCAGGCACCGTGACGGCCACGCGCACGCGCGCGGGCCGTCGCCACGCAGGAGCAGACGATGATTCCCAATCTCACCCTGGTCATCCAGGGCCTGGCGTTCTTCGCCGTGGTCCTCATGGTCATGAAACTCGGTTGGCCGCACATCATCGCGGCGATCGAGGACCGGCAGAACAAGATCGCCGAAGGCCTGTCGCAGGCGGAGAAGGCGCGCAAGGAGCTCGCCGATGCCGACGCGCGCGTCGCCGACGAGATCAAGAAGGCGCGCGCGGATGCGGCGCAGATCATCGACAAGGCGCACCAGCAGGCCACGCAGATCGTCGACAAGGCGCGCCAGGACGCAATCGTCGAGGCGACCAAGCAGAAGGCGATCGCGGCTGCCGACATCGAGGCGCAGGCACACAAGGCGCGCGAGGAATTGCGCGGCAAGGTCGCCTCGCTCGCCGTCGCCGGCGCCGAGAAGATCCTCAAGCGCGAGATCGACGCGAACGCGCACAAGGTGCTGATCGACCAGCTCGTCACCGAGATCTGACGATGTCGAACGCACTCTCCCTCGCACGTCCGTACGCGCGCGCCGCCTTCGAGCTGGCGCGCTCGAACAACGCCCTCGGCGCCTGGGCCGGCAAGCTCGCATTCGCCGCTCAGGTCGCGGCCGATGCGCGCGTCGCCGCGCTGTTCGGCGATCCGCGCGTCGCGCAGGCCGACCTCGCCGCCCTCGTCACGCCGGAAGGCGAAACGGTCGATTCGCCGTTCGCCGGCTTCGTGCGCGTGCTCGCCGAGAACCGTCGCCTGCCGGTGCTGCCGGAAATCGGCGCGCTGTTCGAGGAGCTCAAGCAGGAAGCCGAGCGCGTGCTGAAGGTGAACGTGCGCTCGGCCACGCCGATCGACGCCGCCGAGGCCGCCAAGCTCAAGGATGCGCTGAAGAAGCGCTTCGGCCGCGACATCAAGATCGAGCAGTCGATCGACGCCAGCGTGCTCGGCGGCGCGGTCATCGACGCCGGCGACGTCGTCATCGACGGCTCGGTGCGCGGACGTCTCGCGCGCCTCCAGCAAGCACTCACCCACTAATCGACTCTCGTAGCGGGATATTCCCGCCACCACCGGAAACGACCATGGCTACCCAGATCAATCCGTCCGAAATCAGCGAACTCATCAAGAGCCGCATCGAGAAGTTCAAGCTGTCCGCGGAATCGCGCAACGAAGGCACGCTGACCGGCGTGTCCGACGGCATCGTGCGCATCCATGGCCTCAACGACGTGATGTCGGGCGAGATGGTCGAGCTGCCGGGCGACACGTTCGCGCTGGCACTGAACCTCGAGCGCGACTCGGTCGGCGCGGTCGTGCTCGGCGCCTACGAGCACCTGCGCGAGGGCGACACCGCCAAGACCACCGGTCGCATCCTCGAAGTGCCGGTCGGCCGCGAACTGCTCGGCCGCGTCGTCGACGCGCTCGGCAACCCGATCGACGGCAAGGGCCCGCTCAACGCGAAGCAGACCTCGCCGATCGAGAAGGTCGCGCCGGGCGTGATCTGGCGCAAGTCGGTCGACCAGCCCGTGCAGACCGGCTACAAGTCGGTCGACTCGATGATCCCGATCGGCCGCGGCCAGCGCGAGCTGATCATCGGCGACCGCCAGACCGGCAAGACCGCTCTCGCCGTCGACGCGATCATCAACCAGAAGGGTTCGGGCATCAAATGCATCTACGTCGCGATCGGCCAGAAGCAGTCGTCGATCGCGAACGTCGTGCGCAAGCTCGAGGAACATGACGCGCTGTCGCACACGATCATCGTCGCCGCTTCGGCGTCCGAGTCGGCCGCGATGCAGTACATCGCGCCGTATTCCGGCTGCGCGATGGGCGAGTTCTTCCGCGACATCGGCGAAGACGCACTCATCATCTACGACGACCTCACCAAGCAGGCGTGGGCGTACCGCCAGATCTCGCTGCTGCTGAAGCGCCCGCCGGGCCGCGAGGCGTATCCGGGCGACGTGTTCTACCTGCACAGCCGCCTGCTCGAACGCGCCTCGCGCGTGTCCGAGGAATACGTCGAGAAATTCACCAATGGCGCGGTCAAGGGCAAGACCGGCTCGCTCACCGCGCTGCCGATCATCGAGACGCAGGCCGGCGACGTGTCCGCGTTCGTGCCGACCAACGTGATCTCGATCACCGACGGCCAGATCTTCCTCGAGACCGACCTGTTCAATGCCGGCATCCGCCCGGCCGTGAACGCCGGCATCTCGGTGTCGCGCGTCGGTGGCGCGGCGCAGACCAAGATCGTGAAGAAACTGTCGGGCGGCGTGAAGCTCTCGCTCGCGCAGTTCCGCGAACTCGCCGCGTTCGCGCAGTTCGCCTCCGATCTCGACGCGGCGACGCGTGCGCAGCTCGAGCGCGGCCAGCGCGTGACCGAGCTGATGAAGCAGAAGCAGTACGCGCCGCTGTCGATCGCCGAACTGGCGCTGTCGGTGTACGCGGCCGAGAAGGGTTACCTCGACGACCTGCCGCTGAACAAGGTGCTGCCATTCGAAGCGGCGCTGCACGCGCACTTCCACGGCAACTACGGCGACCTCATGAAGAAGATCGTCGACACCGGCGACTGGAACAACGACATCGAAGGCGCGTTCAAGAAGGGCCTCGAAGAGTTCAAGAAGACGGGAAGCTGGTAAGGCAGAGACGAGGGCTGAGAGCTGAGGGCTGAGAGAGCCCGCTCTTTCCAGCCCTCAGCTCTCGGCCCTCAGCCCTAGACTGGAAAAAACATGGCAGGCGCAAGAGAAATCCGCACCAAGATCAAGAGCGTCGCGAACACGCGCAAGGTGACGCGCGCGCTCGAGATGGTCTCGGCCTCGAAGATCCGCAAGGCGCAGGAACTGATGAAGGCCTCGCGCCCGTACGCGCGCCTGATGCGCCAGGTCATCGGCCACATCGCGCACGCGAACGTCGAGTTCCAGCATCCGTTCCTGGTCGCGCGCGAAAGCGTCAAGCGCGTCGGCTACGTGATCGTCTCGACCGATCGCGGCCTGTGCGGCGGCCTCAACTCGAACCTGTTCCGCAAGCTGCTCGGCGAGATCCGCACCTGGCAGGACAAGGGCGTCGAAGTGGACCTCGTCTGCGTCGGCCAGAAGGCCGTGCAGTTCTTCCGCCGCCTCAAGGTCAACATGGTCGGTTCGGTCACGAACCTCGGCGAGAAGCCGCAGATCGCCCAGCTGATCGGCGTGATCAAGGTCATGCTCGACGCCTATACCGAAGGCCGCATCGATCGCCTCAACCTCGCCTACAACGACTTCGTCAACACGATGACGCAGAAGGCGACGATCGACGCGCTGCTGCCGCTGCCGCCGTCGCAGGAACTGGCCACCACGCACGCGTGGGACTACCTGTACGAGCCGGATGCGGAAACGGTGCTGGAACACGTGCTGACGCGCTACATCGAATCGCTGGTTTACCAGTCGGTGCTCGAGAACCTCGCGTCGGAGCATGCCGCGCGCATGGTCGCGATGAAGAGCGCCTCGGACAACGCAACCAAGGCGATCGGCTCGCTGACGCTGGTCTACAACAAGGCGCGCCAGGCGGCGATCACGCAGGAAATCTCCGAGATCGTTTCGGGCGCCGCGGCGGTATGAGTGCGATCGGGCGCATGGGTGCGCTCGTCGTTGATCGCGAGAGTCGAATGGCAGCCATCCAATGGCTGCACTTTTAAATAACAGCATGGTTTCGGCCACGCTACGGCAAGTTTGAAGAGTCATCCGGAGTCAGATCATGAGCCAGGGCAAAGTCGTACAAATCATCGGCGCCGTCGTCGACGTCGAATTCCCGCGCGAGTCCGTGCCGAAGGTGTACGACGCGTTGAAGATCGACGGCATGGCGATCACGCTCGAGGTGCAGCAGCAGCTCGGTGACGGCGTCGTGCGCACGATCGCACTCGGCTCGACCGACGGCCTCAAGCGTGGCCTCGTCGCGACCAACACCGGCGAAGGCATCAAGGTGCCGGTCGGCAAGGCGACGCTCGGCCGCATCATGGACGTGCTCGGCAACCCGATCGACGAAGCCGGCCCGATCGGCGAGAAGGAGCAGTGGGTCATCCATCGCAAGGCGCCGTCCTACGACGACCAGGCGGCCGCGAGCGACCTGCTCGAGACCGGCATCAAGGTCATCGACCTCGTGTGTCCGTTCGCCAAGGGCGGCAAGGTCGGCCTGTTCGGCGGTGCCGGCGTCGGCAAGACCGTCAACATGCTCGAACTGATCAACAACATCGCGACCCAGCACGCGGGCCTGTCGGTGTTCGCCGGCGTCGGCGAGCGCACGCGCGAAGGCAACGACTTCTACCACGAGATGATCGATGCGGGCGTCGTCAAGCTCGACGACAAGACCCAGTCGAAGGTCGCAATGGTGTACGGCCAGATGAACGAGCCGCCGGGCAACCGTCTGCGCGTCGCGCTGACCGGCCTCACGATGGCCGAGTACTTCCGCGACGACATCGATCCGGCCACCGGCAAGGGTCGCGACATCCTGTTCTTCGTCGACAATATCTACCGCTACACGCTGGCCGGTACCGAAGTGTCGGCGCTGCTCGGCCGCATGCCGTCGGCGGTGGGCTACCAGCCCACGCTGGCCGACGAAATGGGCCGCCTGCAGGAACGCATCACGTCCACCAAGACGGGGTCGATCACCTCGATCCAGGCCGTGTACGTGCCCGCGGACGACCTGACCGATCCGTCGCCGGCGACCACGTTCGCGCATCTGGATGCGACCGTCGTGCTCTCGCGCAACATCGCCTCGCTCGGCATCTATCCGGCGGTCGATCCGCTCGATTCGACGAGTCGCCAGCTCGACCCGCTGGTGATCGGCAACGAGCACTACGAAACCGCGCGTCGCGTGCAGGGCACCCTGCAGCGCTACAAGGAACTGAAGGACATCATCGCGATCCTCGGCATGGACGAGCTCAGCGAGGAAGACCGCCAGACCGTGTACCGCGCGCGCAAGATCGAGAAGTTCTTCTCGCAGCCGTTCACGGTCGCGCAGGTGTTCACCGGCGCTCCGGGCAAGTACGTCTCGCTGAAGGAAACGATCCGCGGCTTCAAGATGATCTGCGACGGCGAGTGCGACCACCTGCCGGAACAGGCGTTCTACATGGTCGGCGGCATCGACGAGGCCTTCGAGAAGGCCAAGGCGATGGAGAAGAAGGCGGCCTGAGTCGAATCGCAGGGTTGAGGAACACATCCCGGCCCTCGGCACAGGGCGGGCCTCGGCCCGCCGATGGCGGCCTCGCCCGCTCAAGCAAGACGGTGGGCCAAGGCCCACCCCATTCGGAAACGAACCATGGCAAGCACAATCCGTTGCGACATCGTGAGCGCCGAGGAAGAGATCTTCCACGGCAACGCGCAGATGGTCATCGCGACCGGCGAGATGGGCGAGCTCGGCATCGCGCCGCGCCACGCGCCGCTGATCACGCGCCTCAAGCCCGGCCAGGTGCGCGTGCAGCTGGAGAACGGCGACGAGCAGTTCTTCTACGTCTCGGGTGGCATCCTCGAAGTGCAACCGAACGTCGTCACCGTGCTCGCCGACACCGCGATCCGCGCCAAGGACCTCGACGAGGCCGCTGCGCGCAATGCGAAGAGCGAGGCCGAGCGCGCGCTCGCGAACCGTTCCGATGCACTCGAGGTCGCGCAGGCGCAGGCGCAGCTTGCACAGGCGCTGGCGCAGCTGCAGGCGCTCGAGCGCCTGCGTCGCTCGCTCAAGCACTGAGCTTGAAGCGACCATCCATGGCCGCGCTCTTCGGATGAAACACTGACCGCCGGCGTTTGCCGGCGTTCCTGTTTTCAGCGATAGACCCAGTGGCGCGAGGCGAGGAAGCTGCCGATCGCGAGCGTCGCGTCGACCAGCGGCTTGCCGATCCATGCGCCGCGCAAGCCGAACGCCGCATCGATCGCGGTCACGCCGAGTGTGCTCAGCGCAGTGTTCGCGCACCACAGCAGCGCGTAGCGGCGCAGCTGCGGCCAACCCGGCCGTCGGCCGTCGGTCGCGAACGTGATGCGGCCGTTGAGCCAGAAACCGAGCAACGCACCGCAGACGCGACCGGCGACATTCGCCGGCGCGACCGGAACGCCGGCGCGGCTGAGCAGGAACATCACGCTCCAGTCGGTCAGCCACTGCACGACGCCGACCACGACGAACCAACGGCCCTGGCGCAGCAGGCTCAAGGTGTTGCTCCCGTCGGCGCCACCGCGACCGACCACAGCTCCGCATCACCGGCAATGGCGACGCGTTCGGCGCGCAACGCCGCGAGCGCACGGCGCTGCGCCGCGCCGAGGCGCTCGGGTCGCAGCACGATCCAGCGCGCGCCGACGTCGACGATCAGCGCCTGCCATCGCGCGCCACCCGGGTCGGCGTCCGCGGCGATCGCCGCCACGTTCAGGCGCGGCGCGTAGTGCGCAAGCGTGCGCCCGCGCCCGGCCAGCTCCGCCAGGTACGGCGAGCGCACGTCCAGCGCGAGCACGATCGACGTGCCGTCGTCGCGCTCCCGAAGCGCGGCGGCAATCGCGCGCTCGGGTGCGTAACGCTCGTACAGCGCGGATGGATTGCCGCCATCGCGCACCAGGCGACGCACGCCACCGGTGCGGACGAGCCAGTTCGCGTTCGCCTGGAACGCGATGTTCAAGGCGCACAGCGTGCACAGCAGCATGCTGCCCGCGCGCGTACCGAGCGTCGACAGGATCGCGACGACGAGCGGCGGCAACATCAGCACGAGGCCGGGGAACGCATAGCGCGCGTACTGCATTGGCAGCAGCGGCAACAGGGTTGCGAGCGTCGCGACGATCGCGAGACCCCGCGTGTCGCGCCGGAACAGTGCGACCGCCCACGCAGCACCCGCCGCGACGAACACGAAGCCGAAGCCGCCGTCGACGACTTCGCCGTAGCGGTCGGTATCGAACGTGAGTTGCCACGGCAGCGCGAGCCCGAAACCGGCATGCCAGCGCGGATCGGACAGCTGCTCCGGTGCCAGCACCGGTGAACGGAACACGTTGTTGAACAGCGGCAGCAACGGATTGCCGCCGAGTCGCCACGCAAGCAGGTAGCTCGAACCGGCAAGCAGGAGGAACAGCACGAATGCGCCCGGCAGGCGCGCCCACGGCAGGCGTCCGCGTTCACGCAGGATCGCCCAGCCGAGCAGGACGAGCGCGCTGACCGCGCTGCCGAACTTGAGCCCGACCAGTCCGGCGACGAGCACGGCACCTGCGAACAGGCGCCCGCGCGAATCGTCGAGGATCAGCAGCGCGAGCGCGACCATCAGTGCGCAGGTCGGCAGTTCGGTCTGCATGCCGCCGAGCAGCCACAGCAGCATCGGCTCGCTCGCGAACAGGGCGACGACCAGCCACGCGCCGCGTGCGTCGCTGCGCACACGGTGCGCGAGCGACCACAGGCCGGCGGCCGTCGCGCACAGCCACAACGCATCGAGCGCTCCGCGCGCCTCGCGCCCCGCGACAACTTGGGCGATCCCCTGCAGCACGTCACCGAGCCACGGCGCGAGCGCCCATATCTGCTGCGCGGGATCGGGCGCATAGACGCCCCAGCGCTGCAACTGGCTCGGCAATGCCAGGTGGTAGGCGAGATCGTCGGACTGCATCGTCGGCAGCCACGCGCCGATCGAGACGAGTCCGAGCACGAGCAGCGCGAACGCCGCCGCGCGCGGATCGGCGTCGACGGCGCGCGTCCAGCCCTGACGCAGCGACTGCCAGGCGGCCGCCAGCGCGACCCGCTGCACCAGGCAGATCGCGAGCAGCAGTGGCGCGTAAAGCCAGGCGTGATGGATCGGCCAGCGCAGCGTCCAGCCGGCGACACCGCCGATCACGACCAGCCCGACGCTCAACGCAAGGGCGGTTGGCAGATGGCGACCTCGCGGCATGAGCAGGTCGCCGATCGCGATCGCTGCGAGCGCGAGCAAGCCAACCGACAGGACCGGCATGACGCCCGCAAAGAACGCGAGCGCGAGCAGCCAGGTCGCGGCGAGCGCGGTCGCCATGCGCACGCGGCATGCGCGCGCGAGGCCGAGCGCGACCAGCACGGAGGCGCACGCGAGCACGATGCAATCGGCGAGCCTTGCCCACGGCAGCACGCCCGCGCTGCGCGCGACGAACAGCCCGGCGGCGCAGGCAAAGGCGCCGCTCGCGACGAGGGTCGCAGCGGCGGAGGCACGTATCGTCGACGACATCCAGCATCCGTTCTCGGGCAGGCGCGCGATGCTAGCAGGATGCCGGGCACGCCTCCGAACGGCACAGGCCGTGCATGCCGAGCCGTGGCGGCCGATGCGAACCGCGACCGGTATCGCATCCGCGCGTCGGTGGCGCAGTATGCTCGGGGCAGCCGCATTGCCGACCGACCGATGTCCCACGCGCCCTTCCGCCTGCTGTTCGCCACCTGCCTGTACAGCGCTTCCGTACAGGCACAGAACAGCGCGAACTTCACCGCGCTCGACGCCTACGGCACGTTCAACGCCGGCGGCGTGGTCGCGACGGTCAGCGGCGATGCGAACCGCAATGCGAGCGCGCAGCTCGAATGGCGCGCCAGCGGTGCGGGTGCGTGGCGCGCCGCGCATCCGCTGGTGCGCGTCGATGCGACGCACCTGCTCGGCAGCCTGTTCTGGCTCGACCCCGGCCAGCCCTACGACGTGCGCGTCACGCTCAGCGATCCGGATGGCGCCGGCGCGACGCCGCAGCGGACCGCCGCGCTCGCCACGCGCGCGGAAGCCACGCCGTTCGTGCCGACGCGCACGCTGTACGTCGCGCCCAACGGCCTCGACAGCCACGATGGCAGCAGTCCAGCGCAGGCCTTGAAGACGATCCAGCGCGGCGCCAACCTCGCGCAACCGGGCGATCTCGTCTCGATCGCCGCGGGCGTCTATCGCGAGAGTGTCAACGCAGCGCGCTCCGGCACTCCGGTCCAGCCGATCGTGTTCCGCGGTGCATTCGGCGCGATCCTCGATGGCGCCGACGCAGCGATCGCCGCCGGCGTGGGCTGGAACAATGCCGGCAATGGCGTGTGGTCGCGCGCGACCGGCTTCGCCACCGCGCTCGTGGTCAGCGACCAGGGACGCCTGTTTCCGTACGCGAGCCTGGTCGACCTGCGCGCGCTCGCCTCCGGGGCGCCCGGCGGTTTCTTCTTCGACGGCACCACGCTGTCGGTGAAGTTCAGCGACGGTTCGACGGCCGCGCAACGCCATCTCGACGTGGCCCGCCTGCCCGCCGGCTTCGTCGTCGACGGCCTGCACCACATCCGCATCGAGAACCTCGAAATCCGCCACTACGGCAGCGACCAGTACGGCAAGGGCATCTACCTGCGCCATGCAAGCGACACGACGGTCGGCGGCAATGCGATCCACGAGAATGCCGCGACCGGCGTGTGGGTCAAGGGCGGCGACCGCAACCTGATCGAACACAACACGATCGGCGACAGCTCGATCTTCGGCTGGCCGTGGGAAGCGACGCATGAAAGCAGCGCGCAGAACAATTCGGTGTACTTCACCGACGACGTCGGGCGCGGCAACGTGGTGCGCTACAACACCGTGCACGACACCTACGACGGCCTGCATCCGTGCGGCGACAGCGCCCCGGCGAGCGGCTTCAGCAACGAGACCGACGTCTACGGCAACACCCTGTCGCGCCACAACGACGACGCGATCGAGGCCGAGGGCTATTGCGCGAACGTGCGCATCTGGGGAAACCGCACGAGCGACAGCCTGATGGGATTCGCCGTCGCGCCGGCCGGCACCGGACCGGTGTGGATCGTGCGCAATACCGCGTGGAACCTCGGCAATACCCGCTCGGCGCTCGTCGACGGCAACGTGTCGAGCGCGATCAAGATCAACAGCGGCTATTCCACCCCGGTCGGACCGTTGCTGGTCTACCACAACAGTTTCGTGACGACGGTGCCCGCGACCGACGCGGTGGTGCTGTTCGACCCCGGCGTCACCACCACGCTGAGGAGCCGCAACAACCTCTACTCGGCACCCGGCCATGCCCTGCGCAAGATCAACACGATCGCGCTCGACCTCGACTACGACGACCTCGATGCGGCGACGCCGCCGCTGGTGCGCTGGTATTCGACCGACTATGCGACGCTCGCCGCACTGCAGGGCGGCACCGGACAGGAATCGCATGGCTTCGCGGCGCCGGCGCAGCTGGCGGAGCCGGCGCACGCGAACTTCATGCCGCGCCCCGGCAGCCCCCTGGTCGATCGCGGCGTCGCCCTGCCCGGCATCAACGACAGCCCGGTCGGAGCTGCGCCGGACGTCGGCGCGGTCGAATATGCCGACCGCATCTTCGCCGACGGGTTCGACTAGCGGAGTGCAACGTTCATTTTGGGAGATGGAGCGCGCAGTGGGCGCCTCGCCGCCGACCGGCGGATGGCGAACGTCGCCAGCCGGCGTAAAGGCGCGCGACGGCGATGCCGCGCTCCCTCTAGAATGTGACCAACGTCTCAAGACCGCTCGCAGGGTCGGGGGCGGGTGGCGCGGCCCGGCCGCGACCTTGGCAGCCGGTTGCGCCCCGCGCGGGTGCAGGCGGCGTCCTGTTGAGAGGATGTTCCGTGACGAGCACACCCCTGCATGTGATCGTCCTCGCCGCCGGCGAGGGCAAGCGGATGAAGTCGGCGAAACCGAAGGTACTGATGCCGCTCGCCGGGCGGCCGATGCTCGCCCATGTGCTCGACTCCGCGCGCGCGCTGCAGCCGGCGCGCATCCACCTCGTCTTCGGCCATCTCGGCGAACAGGTGAAGGCGGCGGTGACCGACCTCGGCGACCTGTCCTGGGTGCACCAGGCCGAGCAGCGCGGCACCGGCCATGCGGTCAAGCTCGCGATGCCCGACATCCCGGAAGACTCACGCGTGCTCGTGCTGTACGGCGACGTGCCGCTGATCCGCACCGATACCCTGCGCAAGCTGCTCGCGGTCGAGACGCCGCTCGCCGCACTGGTGACCCAGCTCGACAACCCGTACGGCTATGGGCGCGTCGTGCGCGACGGCATCGGGCGCATCCGCGCAATCGTCGAGGAGAAGGACGCGACGATCGAGCAGCGTGCGATCACCTGGGTCAACAGCGGCATCCTCGCCGCCGACACGCGCCGCCTGCGCGTGTGGATCAACAACCTGACCGACGCCAATGCGCAGCGCGAGTACTACCTGACCGACGTGTTCGAGCAGGCCAACGAAGAGGGCGAGCCGGCCGAAGCAGTACCCTGCGTGAATCCACAGGAAGTGTTTGGTGCCAACGACCCGTGGCAGCTGGCCGGGCTCGAGCGCATGCACCAGCGGCTGCGCGCAACCCAGCTCGCCGCCGCCGGGGTGCGGTTCGCCGACCCGGTGCGTTTCGACGTGCGCGGCGACGTGCGCGTTGGGCACGACGTCGAGATCGACGTCGACGTGATCCTCGAAGGCCTGGTCGAACTCGGCGACGAGGTGCGCATCGGCCCGTTCTGCCGCGTGCGCAACTCGACGCTCGCCGCCGGCACGATCGTGCATTCGCACTGCAACCTCGACGGCGTGGTCACGCACGGTCCGTGCGACATCGGCCCGTTCGCGCGCCTGCGACCCGGTACCGAACTCGGCGCGCATACGCGCATCGGCAATTTCGTCGAGACGAAGAAGGCGCGCTTCGGCGAGCATTCCAAGGCGAACCACCTCAGTTACGTCGGCGACGCCGAGGTCGGCCGCGACGTCAACATCGGCGCCGGCACGATCACCTGCAACTACGACGGCGTGAACAAGCACGTGACGACGCTCGAGGATGGCGTGTTCATCGGCTCCAACACCGCGCTGATCGCGCCGGTTCGGATCGGCAAGGACGCGACGATCGGCGCCGGATCGGTGGTCGGCAAGGAAGCGCCGGCCGGCGAGCTGACGGTCGCGCGCGCGCGCCAGACCACGGTGCCGGGATGGAAGCGGCCGACGAAAAACGACTGAGCGCCGCCGTGGCACTCGCGTCGAGTTGCTAGACTTGCGCCCCCTCGTACCGGAGCCCTGAATGGACGCTGCCGCTCTGCCCCGCAACGACGACACCCGCGTCGCCGTGATCGGCCTCGGTTACGTCGGCCTGCCCCTCGCGGTCGGCTTTGGCCGCCAGCTGCCGACGCTCGGTTTCGACATCAACCAGGCGCGTATCGCCGAATTGCGCGCGCACCGCGACCACACGCTGGAAGTCAGCAGCGAGGAATTGCAGGCGACCTCGCAGCTGCGCTTCAGCGCGGACGCGGCCGACCTGAAGACGTGCAACGTGTTCATCGTGACGGTGCCGACGCCGATCGACGATGCCAAGCGGCCCGACCTCAGCCCGCTCGAGGCCGCCAGCCGGACGGTCGGGCGCGCGATCGCGCGCGGTGCCGTGGTCGTGTTCGAGTCAACCGTGTACCCCGGCGCGACCGAGGAAGTCTGCGTACCGATCATCGAGCGCGAATCCGGCTTGAAGTTCAATGTCGACTTCTACGCCGGCTACAGCCCCGAACGCATCAACCCCGGCGACAAGCAGCATCGGCTCGAGACGATCCTCAAGGTGACGTCCGGCTCGACACCGCAGGTCGCCGATTTCGTCGACGCGCTGTATCGGCGCGTCGTCACCGCCGGCACGCACAAGGCGTCGAGCATCCGCGTCGCCGAAGCCGCCAAGGTGATCGAGAACACCCAGCGCGACCTCAATATCGCCCTCGTCAACGAGCTCGCGCTGATCTTCCACCGCCTCGGCATCGACACCAGCGAAGTGCTCGCCGCGGCCGGCACCAAGTGGAACTTCCTGCCGTTCCGCCCCGGCCTGGTCGGCGGCCACTGCATCGGCGTGGATCCGTACTACCTCACGCACAAGGCGCAGCAGATCGGCTACCACCCGGAAGTGATCCTGTCCGGGCGGCGCATCAACGACGGCATGGGCCAGCACGTCGCGCAACGCGTGATCAAGCTGATGACGCAGCGGCGCATCCATGCCGCCGGCTCGAACATCCTCGTGCTCGGCCTCGCGTTCAAGGAGAACTGCCCGGACCTGCGCAACACGCGCGTGACCGACGTGGTCCGGGAATTTTCCAGCTACCACGCGAACGTCGACGTGTACGATCCGTGGGTGAGCGCCGACGAAGCACGTCACGAATACGACCTGGAGCTCGTGCCGGAACTGGTCCCCGGCAAGTACGACGCGGTGATCCTCGCGGTCGCGCACCGGCAGTTCATCGAGCTCGGCGGTGAACGCATCCGCGCGCTCGGCAAACCGGGCTGCGTCGTGTTCGACGTCAAGCAGGCGCTGCCGCGCGACCTCGTCGACGACCGCTTGTAGGGCGGTACGCGCGCAGCGCGTGCCACCTACCGGGCGGCGGCGGGACTCGCGCTTCGCGCTCGACCCGCCCTACCATTCGCTACCGGCTGTTCCGCAATCCCGAATCCTCAAACCCCGGCCCCAACCATGCGCATCCTCGTCACCGGCGCCGCCGGCTTCATCGGGTCCACCTTGAGCGAACGCCTGCTCGCGCGCGGCGACGAGGTGCTCGGCTACGACAACCTCAACGACTACTACGACCCGACCCTGAAGGAAGCGCGCCTCGCCAAGCTCACGCCGCATCCGAAGTTCGCCTGCGTGCGCGCCTCGCTCGAAGACCGCCCGGCGCTGGAGAAGGCGTTCGCGGATTTCCGCCCGCAGCGCGTCGTCAACCTCGCCGCGCAGGCCGGCGTGCGCTACTCGTTGACCAATCCGTACGCGTACATCGAAGCGAACCTGGTCGGCTTCATCAACGTGCTGGAAGCCTGCCGCCACGGCGGCGTCGAACACCTCGTGTATGCCTCGTCGAGTTCGGTCTACGGCGCCAACCGCAAGCTGCCGTTCTCGGTGCAGGACGCGGTCGACCATCCGGTCAGCCTGTACGCCGCGACCAAGAAGGCGAACGAGCTGATGGCGCACACCTACAGCCATCTCTACCGGTTGCCGACCACCGGCCTGCGCTTCTTCACCGTGTATGGCCCGTGGGGCCGGCCGGACATGGCGTTGTTCCTGTTCACGCGCAAGATCCTCGCCGGCGAGCCG
>Ga0207639_10000433_pt1 | contig 28926 bp, 31 predicted proteins | sample KBSCornC32_FD_184299 | JGI IMG/M metagenome (GOLD analysis project Ga0207639, IMG submission 184299) | Corn rhizosphere microbial communities from Kellogg Biological Station, Michigan, USA - KBS Corn C3-2 (SPAdes) (version 2) | ecosystem: Host-associated > Plants > Roots > Rhizosphere > Soil ...
ACGCTACGCGTTTCCCGCTTTCCCACAGGGGCTACCGCCGCCTCGAGCGGCCAAACTGTTACCGATGTCCCGCTAACGCTCTGTTACCGATGTTCCAACTTGCACCGTGCCGAAGGCGGATGAGGGGTTCGTGGTAGTAGCGCTACCTTGACGTAGCGCAGCACTCGACCTACGCTCCGCGTGTGGATCTCGACAACACACAGACGTCGCGCATGCGCCTGATGGCGGCGGGCAAGATGCTCTTCAGCCGCAACGGGTACGAGCAGACGTCGACGTCCGCCATCGCGCGCGAGGCAGGCACCTCGGAATCGCAGCTCGTGCGCTACTTCAGCGGCAAGAGCGGGCTGCTCGAGGCGATCTTCAACGAGACGTGGTCAGGGCTTGCCGAGGCAATCGCGAGCCAGATCTCCGGCGCGGAGCATGGGCGTGAGGCGATTCTGCGGCTGCTGTCGCTCTTCGTCGCCGCTTTCGGCAGCGATCACGATGCGGCGTTCATCTTTCTGTTTGAAGGCCGCCGCGTTCGCGGGAACGACGTCGTGCTGTCCGAGGGGTTCAAGCGCTTCACCGAGCTGCTGAATCAACTCATCCAGCGCGGCCAGCAGGACGGCTCGTTCCGCGCCGACCTCGACCCCGCCGCCATCTGCTCCGCCACCCTCGGCTGCGCCGAGGGCATGATCCGCGACGCCCTCATCGCCGAGCGCACCAACAAGCCGAAGCCGTTTGACAACGCCACGATCCAGAAGGTGTTCGCGGCGATGGTGGGCGGGCTGGGGCCGGCTTAATCGTTCGCCAACAGCGCCGCGTGCGCGAAGTTGCCGATGACCGCGGGTTTGATCTTCCAGATGTCGCGGGCGTATTCGCGGATGGTGCGGTCGGAGGAGAACTTGCCCATTCGGGCGATGTTGAGGAGCGACTTGCGGTTCCAGGAGGGGCGGTCGAGGTAGGCGGTGTCGACGGCGGTTTGCGTGTCGCAGTACGACTGCAGGTCGGCGAGGTGGACGTAGATGTCGCGGGCGCTTGTGATGCTGGCGACGATCGGACGGAAGATGTCCTTGTCGCCGCGCGAGAAGTGGCCCGAGGCGATCGAGTCGATGACGCGGCGGATGCCCGGCGCATCGAGGTAGGCATCCGGGTGGTAGCCGCTGGTCACGAGCGCCGCGACTTCCTCGGCGCGGAGGCCGAAGATGAAGATGTTCTCCTCCCCCACCTCGTCGCGGATCTCGATGTTCGCTCCGTCCAGCGTGCCGATCGTCAGCGCGCCGTTGAGCGCCAGCTTCATGTTGCCGGTGCCCGACGCCTCTTTCCCCGCCGTCGAGATCTGCTCGCTCAGCTCCGCGGCCGGCATGATCGCCTCGGCGAGTGTGACGCGATAGTCCGGGAGGAAGACGACCCGCAGCCACTCGCGCGTCTTCGGTTCGGCGTTGATCACTTCAGCAATGGAGTGGATGAACTTGATGATCAGCTTCGCCGAGAAGTATCCCGGCGCCGACTTGCCCGCGAAGATGAACGTGCGCGGCACCGCGGGCGTCACGCCGTCCTCCACGATCGCCCAGTAGCGATGCACGATGTGCAGCGCGTTCAGGAGCTGGCGCTTGTACTCGTGGAAGCGCTTCACCTGCACGTCGAACATCGTGAGCGGATCGATCGGAATGCCGGTCAGCTCCTTGGCGATCCGCGCCAGCGCCGACTTGTTGCGCCGCTTCACGCCTTCGAGCTTGTCGAGGAGCGCTGAGTCGCCGGCGAAGCGCTCGAGGTGGCGCAGGTCGTCGAGATTGCGGATCCACGAGTCGCCGATCGCGTTCGAGATCAGCGCCGCGAGCGGCCGGTTGGCGTGCAGCAGCCAGCGCCGCGGCGTCACGCCGTTCGTCTTGTTGTTGAACCGCTCGGGGTAGAGCTTGTTCAAGTCGGGCGCGAGCGTCGTCTTGACGAGCTCCGAATGCAGCGCCGCGACGCCGTTCACCGAGTGGCTGCCAGCGATCGCGAGGTTCGCCATCCGCACCTCGTGATCGCCGAAGATCGAGACGCGTTGCGACATCGCGGTGTCGCCCGGAAACTTCCGCTCCACCTCCGCGACGAGGCGCCGATTGATCTCCTGCATGATCTGGAGATGCCGCGGGAGCACGCGCTCGATCAGCTCCATCGGCCAGCGCTCGAGCGCCTCGGGGAGCAGCGTGTGATTCGTGTACCCGAGGGTCGCGACCGTCGTCGCCCACGCCTGCTCCCACGGGAGATTCTCGCCGTCGATCAGGACGCGCATCAGCTCCGCGACCGACAGCGCCGGGTGCGTGTCGTTCATCTGGATCGCGACCTTGTTCGCGAAGTTGTCGAACGAGTCGTGCGACATCTTGTACGAGCGCACGATGTCGGCGATCGCGCACGCGACGAGGAAGTACTCCTGCTGCAGCCGCAGCTCGCGCCCCGACTGGACTTGATCCGAGGGATAGAGAATCTTCGAGATCGCCTCGGTCGAGATCTTGTGCTGCACCGCGCGGATGTAGTCGCCGGCGTTGAAGATGCCGATGTCAAATTCGTCCGACGAGTGCGCGGTGAAGAGGCGGAGCTTGTTCACGGTGCGGCCGCCGTAGCCGACGATCGGCATGTCGTTCGGGACGCCGATGATCACCTTCGCGTCGACCCACTTGGGCGTGTAGGCGCCGTGCTCGGTGGTGTGCGCGATCGAGCCGTAGACGGGGACGATCACCGCTTCGTCGTTGTGCTCGATGAGCCACGGCGAGCCGCCTTCGAGCCAGTGGTCGGGGCGCTCGTGCTGGAAGCCGTTGATGAAGGTCTGTTTGAAGAGGCCGAACTCGTAGTTGATGCCGTAGCCGAAGCCGGGGAGGTCGAGCGTGGCGAGCGAGTCGAGGAAGCAGGCGGCGAGGCGGCCGAGGCCGCCGTTGCCGAGGGCGGCGTCGGGCTCGAGCGACTGCAGCTCGTCGAAGTCGACGCCGAGCTCGGCGACGACGTTGCGCGCCTCGTCGTAGATGCCGAGGTTCATCAGCATGTTCCCGAGGGAGCGCCCCATGAGGAACTCCATCGAGAGGTAGTAGAGGCGCTTGGCGTCCTGCTCCCGGTAGCGCCGCTCGCTCTCGCGCATCGCGTCGAGTGCTCCGCGCCTCACCGCGACGGACAGCGCGTACAGCCGCTCCCGCTGCGACGCCTCCCGCCACAGCCGCCCCTTCGCGAACCTCAGGAAGGATTCGATCCCCTCCCGAAGGTGAACCGCCGCCACCCGCTCGATTCCGTTAATGGTGCGTTGCACTTCGTCTCTCGATGCGCATTCTGCACCATTCGCGGTGTCGCCATTCGTCTCACCACAGAGACACGGAGATCACGGACAACGGCCGGTCTCCGCGCGCGCGAAGGCGCGCGGACATTTCCAGCCCCGGGCTCTGCCCGGGGATCGACGAGGCAACTTGAACGCGGCCGCGTAGGCGGTCGCTACAAGGGCGGGCGATCCGGAGTTGCAGCGGCCGCCTTCTCGGCCGCCTATCTGGTGGGACCTGTTCCCCCGGGCAGAGCCCGGGGCTAGTTGTAGCGCTTCGACGGTGCCACGTCAGCGCAAATAGGCATCAAATGATGTACGATCGATGCATCATGAGAACCACGATCAACATCGACGATCGCCTCATCGAAGAAGCGCAACGGATCACCGGCACGACAGAGCGTACAGCGCTCATCCACGAAGGACTCCGCGCGTTGATCGCGCGCGAAAGCGCCCGCCGGCTTGCGCGGCTCGGTGGAAGCGACCGGGGCGCCAAAGCGCCACGGAGGCGCCGTTCCGCTTGATCCTGATCGATACCTCGGTCTGGATCGATCATCTTCACAAGAGCCATCCCCAAGTCGTCGAGGCACTCGAACGGGAAGACGTCGCTACACACCCGTTCATCATCGGAGAGCTCGCTTGCGGGTCGATCGCCAATCGCCACGAGGTGCTCCACCTCCTCGCTGCGCTTCCGACGATCACGGTTGCGACTCACGATGAAGTTCTTCTCGTCATCGAACGACACGGCTTGATGGGACGGGGAATCGGCTACATCGACGCTCACCTGATCACCTCGGTGATGCTGACGGAGAACGCACGCCTCTGGACGGCGGACAGACGTCTCCACGAGATCGCGGCCAGCCTCGGAATCGCGAATTGAGCGATCACGACCGCCGTCAACCCTTCGCGAACCACAGGCCCAAGGCCATCAGGACGATGACCGACAGCACAACGGCGGTAGCGATCCCGCGGTGGCGCTTCCGCAGCCCGGGCGGTTCGCTGCTTTGGTGAGTCCAGAAGAGTGCCACGAGCGCCTGCCGCTCGTGCCATAGGATCGCCAGCATCGCGGCCAAGATGAACGTCGACGTGCACGTCGCGCCCCACGTGATGAAGAAGACCAGATTGATCAGAACGATGTTCGTCATCACCGGCAACAGCAAAGCCGCTCCCAACAACGTCGTCTTCCGGGAGAGGAGCAGTACCGCGCCGGTCAATTGGATCAGTCCGAGAATGACCGCGTAGAGGTGGGAGTAGCTATAGAAGTACCAGACCAGCTCGTGCCCGCTCAACGTCCCGATCGGCTTGAGCGCCAGAGAGGGTGGGAAGCTGAACTGCTTACCAATCAGTTTGCTCGACGCGTACAGGAGAAGCCAAAACGCGGAAACGTATCGAAGCCAGTCGAGGTGTTTCGGATAGCGATCAACGGCTTCAGACACTGATCCCCCTCCAACGGATTACGTGAACGCTTACGCGAGAATCACCCAGGGGTTGCATCGAAACCAGTGACAACAGCCTCGTTGAGGCGCGAGTCGCCCGCTTAGAGTTAGCGCCGAGTTGAACCGCCGCCCCCCTTGTACTTCCGAAGAAGCCGTCCGGCTTCAACTACGACGAATGGCAAACCGAACCCAACGAAGACATTGCCAAGGAGAGCAGGAAGAGTGAACGGCCCAAGATAATCGCGCCAGTGTCCGTCCCGTTTGATCCATGCGAACGAGAGGAACGGCAAACCGAAATATCGCTCGGTCGGCGACGGATGATACTCGCCGAACACGAAGAGCGTGCAAGTGCAAGACGACCGGGCGCGCATCTGCGCGCCCGGTCCACATCCTCCCGATCACATGATCACTGCTTCTCGCTCGGCGTCGCCGGAGACGGCTGCGGGGCCGGCGCCGGGTCCTTCGGTGTCCGCTTCTTGCCGCGAGTGAGACTCTTCAACCGCTTCACCTCGGCGAGTTGCGGCTTCAGAATGGCGTGCTCCTCGTCGCGTGCGAGCTGATTGCCGATCCCGTACGCGCGCGAAGCGATGAGTGCGAGCCGCTGGCGGCGGACGATGTTCGCGCCGGCGATGCCGTTCAGCATCGTCCGGAGCTCGTCCTCCACTTCCGTCCAGCGATTCGACTCGTCATACAGCGAGCGCGCATCCTCGGACTGCCCTACCGACTGCTGAACGATGTCCGAGGAGCCGATCACGCTGATCGATGCCTGCAGGACCTCATTGTTCAGGTAGCGGTTCAGTCCTCGGAGGGTCTTCTTCTGCTCGGGCGTGAGCGGCTGCACCTCGGCGATCTGGTTTCGGATCCCACGGAGCTGATCGACGACCGACTGCGGGGTGAGGGGCGTTTGCGGCTGCGGGGTGGTGTTCGACATGACTGGTCTCCGTGCCCCGAAGGGCGGTTGTCCGGAGGTGACGTCAGGACCCGTCGACAGGTACGAGGCGGCTCACCACCGGCTGGAAGAGTCGGAAAATGCGCCGGCCCTTCCGGTTAGTGATTGCCCGAGGCACAGACCTCAGGCGTCCGCGGCGAGAGGAGCGAAGCTCTAACTCCCGTAACCGGTAGGTTTGGTTGTTCTTTTCAGAACCACCTACCGCTCGTTTTACCGCCGAAGTCTTTGTTGCGTCCAACGCAGACTTCGACCGCGCATTTTCCTCGCAATCTGTCGAGTGTCAACTAGCAATTATGGAAGAACTTTGTTGTACGCGGCCCGGCGATCGATGTACGCCGGGTGGCAATCGATGTACGCCAGCTGACGTACAACGTTCGCAAAGCGGCGTACAACGTTCGCAAAGCGGCGTACAACGTACGCAAGGCGGCGTACATCGATCGCCGGCCGGCGAACAACGTACGCCGCGCTACGGCCGGTGGCCGCCGGCGGGCGTACAGCGCTCATCTGGCGGCGAGAGTCAGCCGCCTGGTATCTCCGGCATCCGATCGGCCCAGTAGCCGGGCCGTTTGCTCAAATGGGCAACAGCCAGGATGAAGAGCGCTTCAGGTTCCACAACGTAGATGAGGCTGTAGGGAAACTTCGATAGCACCCTGGCTCTCACGCCGAGATCAACGACGGGAGCAATCTCAGGGTATCGCTCGATCAATCGCGTTGCGGCTTTGACGTCCTCGAGGAAACGGTCGCCGAGGCCAGATGCTTTGCCGTCGTAGTACCCGACCGCCTCGGTGAGCTCTGCATCGGCTGCGTCGTGGAACCGCGACTTCATCTAACGAGGCCGTGCCTCCAATCGCGCAAACAATTCCTCTGAAGCGACCGAGCCGGCTTTTCCGGCCTTTAGCTGCTGATAACGGCGGCCCGCCTCCTCGATCCACAACCTCTCGTATTCTTCAGGAGTCAGCTCATCGAGGCTGTCGAGCAAGCGCTTCGCGAGGGCAGCACGTGACTCCACGCTCATCTGCAGAACCTCGGACGCGATTTCTTCGAGCTTTCGTTCCATGATCTCCGGATTCTACCGCTCGCATCTCCGCCGAGGTGCTTAGCAGCCGGCCCCCGGCCACGCCATCGCCTCGGCGAACCCCGGCAACGCGGCCGACAGCTCCTCCATGTGCGCGCTGGCGATGCCGTCCAGCTCCCGCGCCAGCACGCCGCTGACGGTGGTCTGCTGCTGGTCTGCGCGATACTCCAGCATGTCGATGTGATGCTGCGGCAGCCGTACTCGTAACTCCGCGCTCCGGATCGCCCGCGGAAGAACGCCGTCCGCCTCGTCCCCGAGCGCCTCTTCGATGACGTCCACCGGCCAGATCTCGAGCGCCTTCGCCATCATCTCCGGCCGCGGAACCCATTTCCCGAGCGGCGTCGTCCACAGCTCGACCTCGCCAATCCTGATCGCCTCGGACATCTCCCGCCGCGACCACCCGAGGATCCGCGTTGCCTGCATGATGCTGACATGCGGCCCAGGCTGTAGGAAGATGTGCCGGATGCGCGAGATGAGGTCGGGTTCGAGCATGGTGGAGCGCCTCGGTGACTTGTACGATACTATAAGTCCGCCCGCACACAAAAGCAAGGGCTCCGTTCGCCGATGACGCGCGTACGCCAGCCCGAAGGCGAAATCTTCGGGCGCCGCCTGCGCGAGTTGCGGGAAAAGCACGGCGTCACCCAAAACGCGCTCGCCGCCGCCTCGGGACTGACGGAGGCTTACATCAGCAACATGGAGAACGGGTTTGCGGTGCCGAGCCTCACGACGGTGCTGCGTCTCGCGGCGGCTCTCGGTTGCAAGGTGACGGCTCTGGTGTCGGTCTTCGACAAGAGCGACTTTGCGTCCATTCTGCCGAAGTGAGCTGCTTGGCCGATTGCAAAAGCGACGGCCACCGTGTCGGTCTTCGACAAACCGACCTGGCTACCGTACATTCCTCCGACCGCGTCGGGCGCAGGCGAGCTGGCTCCGGCGGGCATCAAGTTGAGATTCCAGATGCGACCCCCAACTTAACTACTAGAACAGCGTAACGTTCCCCTATCAGCCGCTGGTGGCCTTCGTATACGAGCCGAGCTGACACCTAAAACGTACGAAGCGACGAAGCGCGGACCAGCGACCGGCCCCGCGTCGGCTGCTGCGAGACTGAGAGCGTCGCGCTACTGCTCGATGTAGACGTTGTTGAACTGATGTTCGAGTAGACCGCCGACGCCAAGGCGATGTTTGGTACGGTACAAGATGCTGATCTCACCGTTGAGACAGGGCTCCACTTCAGCGCGCGTCGGGCGATAGGCTTGCTTATGCACGACGTTGTTCCGGATGCGCCCGACCGTCAGGTCGGCTAGACCCTGCAACGTTTCCCGTTAGCGCGCGTCGCCGACAGCGGCCAACGCCTTCGGCGATGGCGGATTTCGGAATGAGGGCAGCCGAGCAATTTGGGTGGCTGCTTCGGCAACCGTGGCCGGTCGCAGCTCAGTTAGGAGCATATTCAGAACGAGGTTACGCATCGGAAACCACGTGAACGACTGGATTGCTTCGTAAAGTTCGCGATGGAGCCGGTTCAACTCTTCGATATCTCGCGCCATCGGAGGCGCGGCAAAGAACGGCCGGAAGACGTACGTGGAAACCGCACACGCGGCGAAGAAAACCTCCCAGGCCTGCGCCAGACTAGCGATGGCGGGCATGTAACGTTTTAGGCGAAAGTGATCCTTTGCGTCATCGATCAGAAACGCGTAGGGTGAGGTGACGGTGTCGCACGTGATCCAAAACTCCTTCTCACATTCAAAGCATCGCACTCGCCGGCCAGAAATCGGCATTGTCTCGCCCAAGTCGTCAATCCGGCTGAAGATGCACAACGCCTGACACTGATCACACCTGGCGCTGACAGTTTCGTAGTTCGCATCGAGGATTTCGGGCATGACCTCAGATTACATGAGATTTACATGCACGTCGGCGATGAAAGGAGTATCTCGTCGAACGTTGACCCCACGAAGCGCGAGGCGCTCCAGTCCCGGTACAGCGAACGGCGACGAGTCGAGCGTCGCGGGAGTTAGTCCGCTTCAGTCCCGCACGCTCAGCGCCAAAGTGTCTGCGTCGAGTATGACGGTATGCGTGGCGATCACCTTACCCGAATTCACTGCGTTGGGGCCGCAGTCACCATCGTATGGATCACAGGACTCATCTACAGTTACCTTCAGAACATCAGTGTTGCCGTCCCACTGAGGGGCACCCTTGACGGCCCAGAGAACGTGTTTATCGGTTGCTTTTAGCCATGGTCCATCCACGAGTTCGCCGGTCTTAATGTCAGCGCGGACGAACCGCTGCCCTTCATACGCGCAAAGTGCGACAAGGTACTTGCCCGACGGACTCCACCAGGTCCCGATGACACCGCCCACCGAACGATACTGACCGCGCTGAAACGGTACGGCCGTTAGGACGTTGAGTTTCAGAAGGTACAGCGTGTCTTGGCCATCGATGTCCTTGCCAGCCGCTGCCGCGAAGCGGCCCCCGGGGGAGAGAGCGATATGAAACCTTGGCATATCCTTCGTGCCTGAAACGCTCGGCTTAAATCGCTTTCCGTTGAATAGTAACGACCCCGATTGCTCGTATGAGAACCCGTGCTCGGCCACTCCACGATTGATGTCAAATGCGTTCTGTGGCGCCGCCGCCCTCTGCTTGTCTTTTCTCGGCGTGTCGGCCAAGGAAGCGATTGCAATTGCCACGAGAAATGCGGTCGCGATCGTCTTACCCATGCTCACACTCCAGTTCAATCGAGCATCGTGAGGTGAATCTGACTCACTCGCCATCCGTCGTCGTACCGTTGGAGAAGCGCTTCGGTTTTCTGCTGCTCGGAGGGCGCAGACTTGCTGAGCAAGCGACCCCCCTCCGTCGTCTTCCAATGCCATGTAAATTCCGCTATCGCTTGATTCGACTCGGCCGCGCCCTCCGACCGGATTCCCGTGACCTCGTCAATTGCACGGTTCGCCACTGGCATCAGATAAATCACGGCCTCTGGTGAAGGTGGCGCGAACCATGAGTCGATCTTTTCGTTTGTCTTTTTCCACGACGTCGCCTGCCGCTCTCCCGCTGGCGTGAGGCGCACCGCGTATTCCTTGGTCCACATGCCGCTTGTTCGGCCGGTCTCGAATACGTTGACCAAACCCGCCTTTTCAAGGTCGCGGACTGGAAACGTATCGTAGAAGTTGCGATAGTCGAACCACACTTTTCCCACCGGAACCTTGACCGACAAAGGCTCCGCGAACCGATCATTTGCCTTAATGAGCTTGGCCGCCGTGCTTCGACTCAGAGCTTTCGAGCACGACGAGAAGGCGACTACTGCGATGAGCAGTGACAGCGGCAAGAACTCGGCGCGGCGACGCACATGGCCCTCCTAGCGCATACGTATGGAATCGGACGTGACGATCGTACTGCTTTGCTGAAGGCGTAGGCAAGCGGAGTCGCTATCTACGGGTGCTGGTATCGGCCTAATGTCATTTCGCTCGACCGCCACGTGCCTCATGCGCCAGCGGGAAGTGCGGCTGGCCGCCGTCGGATCGCGCGGCAAGAGGCGATCTGCGGCCGGCGTCCGGCCGCGGGAGCTTGCGATGGGAATGGCGCCCGGCCGATGGCTCGCCCCTCGCCCTCGACGCTGACTGCTCTACGGAACGGTCCGGAAAGCGATGATCGCCGGGGCACGGCGGAGCCGGGATGGAAGCGGTCTTGCGCGGTGCCGTTCGTCGCAGAGTTGAGGGCGGTGAACTACTAACTACACGTGCGCCGGAACACGGTCACAATAACACCCGGCCTTCGTACATACCTTGAAGCTGCGGCCACATTTACAGGCGTCGCTCGCATTACATGCTTTCGGACGTGAACAGTTACATTCGTGGCTAAGGCAGATCTTCCGCAGGCCGCATTCGCACTCCTTGCCACGAGCGCAGTAGCGGTCAGGGCCTCGGCCCGTGCGCCGTTCGACCCCTGGATTGTCAGGAGCGGCGCTCGGCAGAGATGACATCCATGTTGTTGGACGATGAGGAGTCGATGTATCGGCCGCTGGCACAAGAAGATGACGCCTGCCGCATCGATAGCACCGGATGATGTCTCCCGTGCGCAACGACTTTGGCGCGTGGATGATGTGGCCGCATGTTGCGCAGGTGATCACCTGGTGCATAAGAATTGCCCATCGTCGTTGGAGCGCAGGCTGCCGTCAGAGGCCCTCGTGCATGTACCAAGAATGCCCGCAGTCGTGACAATAATCGTTTTTCGGAGAGTTCGGTCGATAGCCGGGGCAGCTGCATGCTCTGCAACGACCTGAACCGCCGATGGGACCTTCCTGTGTGACTCTCGCAACCTCACGTTTCAAGTTCAGTCTGAATTGCATATGGTTACCTCCGGCCGATCGTACCCGTCGATACGACTGCCCCTTGTCTAGGAGTGTTGTCGGCGAGGGATTCCCTACCTCCGAGCCTTGAAGTGGTGGTGGTTGGCATGACGCCTCTCTGGCGATCGCTTTCGCCCTGTCGCCGATCATGATCAGCACGCCGCGGCAACCCTTCAGGCGATCCGGCCACCCGGTCAGGACGACTGCGCGACCGGTGCGCTAAGTAGTTAAACGGCCATGATCAATGACGCAAAATCACGTTGATTTCACCTGCCGTAGCGGTACCTGGCCAGTGTGCCACGAGGGCGTTCTCGCTCAAACTGGTAGGCCAGAGAAATACCGTTCTGTTGTCGCATCGATCCTCACCGTGAGTAATGATCTGCTCTAGTGCGAGAGTACCGTCGGTCATGGATTGGAAAATGAGTCGGCCATGACAATCGAGAGTCGAGCTATTCATCTCGCCGGCGAATACTGCATTCGGGGCGAGGAAAAGTTCGAGAGTCAGGTCATATTGAGATCCCTGCGAACCTGCGACCGTTCCGTACCATCGACCGTTGAATATTGAACACGATTGCTGGTCTGGAAGCGAGAGCGCATGAAGCGAGTCCGCGACCTTCGGCACGTTGCTTTTCGGGATCGCTGAGGCCACGGTCCGCCCTGGCGTGGTGTCCACTTCTCGAGTTGCTCGTGTGTTGGTTCCGGCTTCCGGGGAATCACCCCGCCTTCGAGAATACTCACCTTGCCAGATTAACGCGACCGCCACTGCGATGATCGCGAGCAAACAGCCGACAGCTTGAAATGCGCCGCCGTCGTTTCGTCTATTTGCCTCATAGGTGGACCGCCATAGTTGCTCAGCATCGCGTTCCTCATCGGAAAGCGTGTATCCAATGTAACGCCGGTGGGCGTCGTAGCGATTTCGCGCCACTTGAATATTCCAGCAGAGATCAAGGATAGCTCAGGCGACTAAGCGCCGATGCATCCGCGATGCATGTGGATCTTCGTACGCTCGGGCTGGAATGCCACCCAATCGGCCCCAGCCAAGAAAGACTTGGTCCGAAAAAGACCGGGCGCGCGCGGCCGGAGCCACACCCTGCCATTCACAAGGCTGCTTCTGCCGCGGCTGCCGGTTCCGCTCGCTACCTGGTTCCCGATTCCGTAACGCCCACGATTGGTACCCGTCTCGACCTCACGATCTGAAGTGAGATCTCCGCGTCCCAAATTTAGGGCTTCAGCCTGCCCGATAGCCCTCACGTGACATCCACGAGGCCGAACGTGAGATTCACGAGCAAGTAGGTAAATTTTACCTTCGACGACGTGAAAATCACGAGCTACCTCGTGGATTTCACGTTGTTCCTCGTGGATTTCACGTTGTTCCTCGTGGATTTCACGTTGTTCCTCGTGGATTTCACGTTGTTACTCGTGAAATTCACGATCCTTCTCGTGAAATCCACGTTCGCGCGCCAACGCGCGCCGGCAGGATTGCCGGCGCCACACTGAATCGCCTCTACGCCACGACCTCGAACTTCTGCGCCACCTCCACGATCGCGTTGATCGCGCGATCGAGGTGCTCGCGGGTGTGGGCGGCGCTGATTTGGCAGCGGAGGCGGGCGGCGCCTTGGGGGACGACGGGGAAACCGAAGCCGCTGACGTAGACGCCGCGGTCGAGGAGCTCGGCGGACATGGCGATCGCTTTGGCGGTGTCGCCGATCAGGATCGGAACGATCGGGTGGATGCCTTCGCGGACGCGGACGCCGCGGCTCGTGAGCTGCGAGCGGAAGTAGGTAGTGTTCTCGCGGAGGCGGGTGACGAAGGACGGGTCGTTCTCCAGCAGGTCGAGGGCGGCCAGGGAGCCCATGACGACGGCGGGGGGGAGGGTGTTGGAGAACAAATACGGGCGGGACTTCTGGCGGAGGTACTCGACGAGGGTCTTCGGGCCGGTGGTGAAGCCGCCGTGCGAGCCGCCGAGGGCCTTGCCGAGGGTCGAGGTGTGCGCGTCGATCTTGCCGAGGACGCCGAGCTCCTCGTGCGTGCCGCGGCCGGTCTTGCCGAGGACGCCGGTGCCGTGGGAGTCGTCGACGACGAGGAACGCGCCGTACTCGTGCGCGAGGTCGACCATCTCCGGGAGCGGCGCGAGCGACCCTTCCATCGAGAAGACGCCGTCGGTCATCAGGACCTTGTTGCGCGTCTCCTTGGTCGCTTCGAGGGCCCGGCGGAGGTCGGCCATGTCGCGGTTCTTGTAGCGCTCCTTGCGCGCCTTCGCGAGGCGGATGCCGTCGATGATCGAGGCGTGATTCAGCTCGTCGGAGACGATCGCGTCCTGCTCCAGCGCGATGGTCTGGAACAGCCCTTCGTTCGCGTTCCAGCACGACCCGTAGAGGATGGTGTCCTCGGTGCCGAAGAACTGCGCGATGCGCTCCTCGAGCTGGCGGTGGATGGTCTGGGTGCCGCAGATGAAGCGCACCGAGGCGAGGCCGTAGCCGAAGTCGTGCTCCGCTTTTTCGGCCGCCTCTTCGATGGCGGGGTGGTTGGCGAGGCCGAGGTAGTTGTTCGAGGTCAGCATGATGACCTCGCCTTTTCCTTCGACTTCGACGACGGGACCTTGCGGCGATTTGAGCGGCAGCTCGCGTTTGAGCGTGCCGGACTTCGCCATCTGGTCGAGTTCTGTGGAGAGTGTGGTGAGGAGGGAAGACATCATTCGTTGTCGTATTTCAGATCCCGCCGGTAACAGCGCTGCCCTTCGAGGTCGAAGACGACGCAGGAGTCGATCGGGCGGGAGTAGACGTGCATGGAGACGGCGCGCTCCGGCTCGGGGTTGACGATGCGGTGGATGGTCTGGGTCTTGTCGACGGTGTTCAGCGGGCCGGTCGGAACGGCGACCTCGGTGCCGACGTGCTCCATCTCGATGTGGGTCGCGCCGGCGAGGCAGTCCATGCCGACGACCTGCTGGTTTTCGGGGCGGTCGCAGGCGAGCTTGCGGTAGTTCTCCACCACTAGCTTCCCTTCGAGCATCGTCATCCAGCCGAGCTGGCCGTTGTGCGTGTGGAGCGGTGTCGTCGCGCCGACCGGCCAGCAGATGAGCATCACTTCGATCATTTCGTTGCGAAAGATCTTGTTGCGCGTGTGGCGGTCCGGCAGCCACTGCTTGAACTGCTCGAGGTCGTCCGGGCGGATCTCGTAGGTGACGAGGTAGTCGTAGATCTTCTGCTTGGTGATGAGCCCTTCCGACAGCGTGCGGATCCCCTCCACGAACTGCTCGACCGGAATCGGCGTCGGGGAGTAGATCGGCTGCGGCGCAGGGGGGACGGTGGTCTGAAGGTCCATTGCGGGCTCCTTGGCTACGGATAGTAGAACGCGGGGACGTACCCCAGCAATTTTCGGGCGCGAAAACCGCCAACCGATCACCGACAACCCGTTGTGCTACCCTCCGCGCCGCAATGGCGAACGTGGCCGTAATCGGCGCTCAGTGGGGCGACGAGGGCAAAGGAAAGATCGTCGACCTGCTGTGCGAGCAGTTCGACGTCGTGGCGCGCTACCAGGGCGGCCACAACGCCGGCCACACGGTGAAATTCGCCGACCAGCACTTCGCGCTGCGGCTGATCCCGTCCGGCATCCTCCATCCGCACAAGCTCTGCCTCCTCGGCAACGGGATGGTCATCGACCCCGAGGCGCTGCTGCAGGAGATCGAGGGGCTGCGGAAGCTCGGGGTCGTCATCGACGACAACCTCAAGATCGCCGACTCGGCGCACGTCATCCTCCCCTATCACCGCGCGCTGGACCTCGCGCGCGAGGAGGCGGCCGGCGAGGCGAAGATCGGCACGACCGGACGCGGCATCGGGCCGGCGTACGAGACGAAGGTCAGCCGCTACGGCATCCGCGTCGCCGATCTCCTCGACCGGCAAACGCTCCGCGCCAAGATCGACTTCGCCTGCGCCGAGAAGAACCCGGTGCTGATGACGGTCTATGGCAAGGATCCGTTCGATCCGAACAAGCTGTTCGACGATTACGCGCGCTTCGGCGAGATCCTCGCGCCGCGCATCGTCAACGGGCCGCTCCTGATCAACGAGCAGATCCGCGCGAAGAAGACGGTGATGTTCGAGGGGGCGCAGGGGATGATGCTCGACATCGACCACGGCACGTATCCGTTCGTGACGTCGTCGAACACGGTCGTCGGCGGGATCTGCACGGGCCTCGGCGTCGCTCCGAAGCACATCAACAAGGTCATCGGCGTGGTGAAGGCGTACACGACGCGCGTCGGCGGCGGCGCTTTCCCGACGGAGCTCGAGGACGTGCACGGCGAGCATCTCCGGAAGCGCGGCAATGAGTTCGGGACGGTGACGGGACGCCCGCGCCGCACCGGCTGGCTCGACCTGGCGGTGCTCCGGACGTCCGCGATGCTCAACGGCATCGACGAGGTCGCGCTGACGAAGCTCGACGTGCTCGACGAGTTCGAGGAGATCCAGGTCTGCACCGGCTACAACGTCCACGGCACGCCGTGGAAGACGTTCCCGGCGTTTGCGGTCGAGCACCACAACTACAAGCCGGAGTACCGGACGTTCAAGGGATGGAAGCGCTCGACGGTCGGCATGACGTCGTACGACGAGCTGCCGCAGGAAGCGAAGGATTACATCCGGTTCATCGAGGACGAGAGCGGCGCGACGATCTCGATCATCTCGACGGGTCCGCGCCGCGAAGAGACGATCATTCGTTAGGAGGAAGCATGGCCACGCAATCGACGCCCCAGTTTTTCGCTGCCCGATGGAAGGATGAGATGCCGCGGTTTGCGCGCGTGCTGCGCGCGCTGCCGAACGACAAGCTCGATTACAAACCGCACGACAAGTGCACGCCCGCCGGCAACCTCGGATGGCAGATCGCGGTCGAGGCGGGAAATCTCTCCGAGCTACTCGACAGCGGCGTCGTGAATTTCGTCGTGCCGCCGTGCCCCGCCTCGAACGAAGAGATCGCGTCGGCGTTCGAGCAGAACGCGAAGGCGATCGAAGCGAAGCTCGGCAGCATCGACGACGCGAAGTGGAGCGGCCCCGCGAAGTTCAACATGAACGGCCAGACGGTGTGGGAGACGACGGTCGAGGACATGTTCTGGGGCTACATCTTCGACATGGTCCATCACCGCGGCCAGCTTTCGTCATACATCCGGCCGATGGGCGGCCAGGTGCCGTCGATCTACGGGCCGTCGGCGGACGATAGCGGGGAGTAGCGTTTCTTTTTCTTGATCGCGGACACGCCGCTCGCCTTGAGGACGGGCGGCCACCACGCGTCTGCCGTGCCCATGGACCATCGATCGCGGACGGCTTCGCGGGTGATGTTCGCCGGCGCCGGGACGAGCGCGTTCAGGCGGTCGAAGATGCGGACGCGTTGGTCGGCGTTCGCGGCTCGCGGGAGCAGGTTGAGGAGCGTGAAGGCGTCCTTCGTCCGTGCGGTGCGGAGGATGGTGTCGAGGGAAGAATCCGGCCGAAATGGCGCGTCGTCGAACACCGGCGCGCTGAGGTTGCCCTCGGCGTCGATGGTCGCGCTCGCGTTCGCGGGGACGAGCGACTGGATGAAGCCGTAGCGCAGGTCGACCCAGCCGGCGGTCACGTGGAGCATGCCGGCACCCGAGGGTTGCACCGACAACGTGTACTCGCATCCGAGGTCGATGGCGCTCGCTTTCGGCGTATTCACCATGAAGACGCCCGGAGGCGAGGTTGTGGTGGCGTGGATCGATCCTTCGCGCAGATCGAGCAGGTAGCGATCGTGGCTGCTTTGGACGAGCTGCACGGTCGTATGCGGCGCGAGGTCGATCGTGCCGATCGAAGGCGCTTTGATGCGGGTACTGAAGCGGGTGGTCTGCACGATTTCGCCGTCGCGGAGGGTGCGCGGCCGAGTTGCCAGCACGCCGATGGCGATCACGATCACGATCGCAGCGGCCACGGCGTAGGGCCAGCGCCGCACCTCGCGACGCTCCTGGCGAACGGCGCGGAAGTCGGGCATTTGCGGCGCGCCGCGATAGCGCGCGAGCAGCATCTCGAAATGTTCTTCGTCAGTCATCGGTGACTCCCAGCCTCTCGCGCAGGAGGCGCATTCCTCGGTGGAGGTTCACGCGCACGGACCCCGAGGTGAGGCCGGTGCGCTGCGCGATCTCATCGGCCGACATCCCTTCCACGAGCCGGAACATCAGCGTCTCGCGGTAGCTGCAGGGCAGCGCACGAATCGCGGCGAGCGCTCGCGCCGCGTCGACGGCGTCCTCCTGGTTCGCGCGCCTGGCCGTCTTCCAATCGAGATCCATCCGTTCCAGGACGCTCCTCCGCGAATCCTCGGCGCGATTCCGCGCGATGCGCGTGATCCATCCGGCGAATGCCGCCGGCTCCCGCAGCATCTGCAGCTTCTGATACGCGGTGATGAAGACCTCCTGCACGACGTCGTCGACGTCGCTCGCGGCGAGACGGCCGAGGAGAACGCCGTGGACGACCGGCGCATAGCGCGTGTAGAGCGACTCGAAAGCGGGAACGTCGCCGCGTTGAGCGGCGCGCACGAGCGCGGCGTCGGTCTGCAGACCACTCTCCACCATCGAAAGACGGGTTCCGAAGGGAGAGTGTTAACACGTTAACGCTCGTCGCGTAGAAGGCGTCTTGAGCGTATGAACCACATTCTTCTGGTCACGCTCCTCACCTTCCTTTCGCCTTCTCACCTCGTGATCGCGCCGCCGGGTGAGCCCGGCGTCCGCATCGTCGTCACCGGGCATGTGCTCGACACGAACGGCCGTCCGGTGCCGCACGTCGTCATCCGCGCGTACCACACCGACGCGCGCGGGCTCTATCGCGCCGATAACAGGATGTACGGCGACAACTTGCCGCCGCGGCTGCAGGGGACACTCCGCACCGCCGACGACGGTTCGTACGACATCCAAACGATCCGTCCCGCTCCGTATCCGAACCGCTCGACGCCCGCGCACATCCATTTCGAGCTGCGGCCGCCGAGCGGTCCGCACGAGTACGCGATCCTCTACTTCGCCGACGACCCGCTCCTGACGCAGGAACAGCGCACGAAGCAGCCGCAGGCGATCTGCCGTCTCGCGCCGGTGAACGGTGTTCTCCACTGCACGCGCGACTTCCACCTCGGCAAGGAGGGGGAGTGATGTTTACCGCGAGCGCGCGAGGAGGCGGAAGAAGAGGGCGGTTCCGAGGCCCCAGGCGCCGTTGACGGTGAGGCCGAGGATGACGTTGGAGGCGGTGTGCGGCATCGTCATGTGCTTGATCGGCGCGACGACGTAGGCGGCGACGAGGGTCGGGAAGATGGCGCCGAAGATGATCGCGGCGAGGAAGTAGGCGGCTTCGTTCCGGATCTTCGCGATCGCCGGAATCAGGATCAGGCCCCAGACGCCGCCCCAGAACGCGAGCGAGATCACTGCCGGGACGCCGAACGGCGGTACGCCCGTCATCGTGTATGGCGTGCGCGTCGTGACGCCGGCGATGTGGAGCAGCCACAACGCCGGCTGATGGAAGACGAGCGTCGCAAGGAAGCCCGCGAGGAACTCGAGCAGCAGGCGTTTCGCCATGCGCCGATGATACGCCTCAGTTCCGGTCGAGGCGGCAGGCGAAGCAGCCGTACGACGGGAAACGGACGTGCAGGAACGCCGTGTCGGCCCGCGCGAAGAAGCGGTCGACCGTGGCCTGCGCGTCGGCCGGCTCGACCAGCGCGGCGTCGATGATCTCTTCGTTCTCGGAGTAGGCGCGGATCGCAAAGCGCTGCTGCAGGTAGTTGCCGTCTTCGCCCGCCGGAACGACGTTGCGCTCGACATCCTCCGTGCTCTCGTTCGCGAGCACGAACACGGGGCCGTACTCGTGGAACGGACCAGGCTTCGCGAACGGCGAGAAGCTGGCGAGGATCAGCTCTTCCCCTTTGTTCGCGCGGCGCAGGACGTCGCGGCAAGGCTCGCCGCCTTCGGCGATGAGGCGCTTCACCTGCTGGCCGAGCGCATCGCGGCCTTCGGTACGAACCTGCTTCAGAAAGTCAGACGGAATCTCCGCCACTCGGGCACGAATCGCGTTGTTCATGCCCGTACAACACGGCTTCCGGCCTTCGCGTTCGCTATCTCGTCAGATAGATCGCGTACGGCGTGATCTTCGCGCGGTACCAGTAATAAACGGCGTCGAGTCCGACGGTTGCGTCCCAAAGCTCGTAGTAGATCAGGTTCTGCAGGAAGTACTTCTTGTTCGGATCGAAGCTCGCGCGCCCCCGCTGATCGCCCTCGACCTTCTTCTCTTTCCGGTCGTTCGTCTCGCCGAACGAGCCGTCGATGGAGATGCCGTTCTTCGACCGGTCGCGCATCGTGTCGAACGAGTCGTTGTTGGCGTTGCCGATGTCCGTGTGGAGGTAGACGCCGGTGAGGGCGTTCAACTTCGCCTTCTGAATCTTGGGTGCCTCGATGTTGTACTCCATCACCACGCTCTCGTCGCCGCGGTTGTTGCGGCAGACCTTTGCGCAGTCGGTGCTCTGTCCGAGCACCAGGTTCAGCGCGCCACCGTCCGGTACCTTGATCGGCGTTCGTCTGTAGATGTGAATGACGTTCCGCTGATGGAGCTGCGAGTCCTTGAGGCTCTGCCACGCGCCCTTGCCGTCGTACATGAGCGAGATGTAAGGCACCCCGGAGCGTCCCTTCTCGATCGTCCAGTCGTACCGGTTCTGAATCTGCTTCGCGCCGCCTTCGTACTTGAACTGCGGCTCTCGCTCCATCGCCCAATCTCCGCCGGTGAGCGCGTACGAGCCACCGGCGCGCTGGACGGCGAAGGCGCTGCCGATCTTCGTCTTCCCTTTGATGTCGAGCTCCATCAGCGCCGTCTCAGGGTCGGTGTACGGGAAGAACACCGGCGCGGTGTTCGACATGACGCAAGGTCCGACGTTCTTCGCCGGAATCCGGTACATCGTCCCGCGCCACTTGTCGGCGAAGCGGACCTCGTCATAGACGCCGTTCTTCTGCGACGACGTCCACCAGTCGAGCGGGCTGTCCTCCGGCTTGATCGCGATGCCGTAGTCGAACATCGGCCTGACGTCGTAGGTCTGATTGCCGTCGCACGTGAAGCGGACCGCGCCGTCCCACTGGTTCCCCATCGAGTAGACGCGCGCCCACATGCCGTCGGCGGGGCCGAGGAGCGCGGCGGTGAAGAGGTTGGCGCGATCGATCGTGTCGCGCGATCCTTCGGGCAGCATCAGGTCGGCATCGTTGTAGTGGGGGGCCGAGTACGCGAGGATGAACCAGTCGAGCGCCTCGTTGAAGGAACGGACCTGTTCTCTGAGGTCGTCGTTGTAGTTCTCGTTGAAGCGCTTCGACGAGACCGGCGGGCGGGTGCAGCCGCCTTGATTCTTCTCGCAGTTCGACTCCAGGATCTCCGCGGCGAAAAGGTAGATGAGGTATCCCTTCTCCTGATACATCCGGAGGTCCATGAACTTCTTTTCGGCGACGTCGTACATCTTGCTCGGATCGAAGTTGTAGTGGTGCAGCCCCGGATGCTGCTTCTGCCACTTCACGTAGGGATACGCGGTGACCGACTGCGCGTCGCCGATCGGCTTCGTGATCACCGTGTTCAGCCTCGCCATCTCCCCGTGGAGGTTCTGGCGGACGACGTCGTTCGCGAAGTCGAGAAGCTCGCCCTTGAGCCGCTCTCTCTCCTTGTCCGACTTCGCGTTCTGGACGTTCTTCAACTCCTGCGAGTAGCGCGTCCAAAGCGCGTCGACCGTCACGATGATTTTGAAGCTCTCCGTCTTCGGCGCGATGTTGTCGAACTCGTAGTTGAGGGTCGTGTCGATGGCCGCGATCGAGCTCTTGAGCTCTGCCTGCCCCTTCGTCAGCTCGTCGGTCGCGGCCTTGATGTCCTTGAGCTGCTTGTCGACCTCTTCCTTCCACTTCTCTTCGGACTTCCCGGTGACGCTGCCGAGAACGTCGCAGAGGAACCTCGCGGTCGTGTCGTCGCTCGGGGGATCGCAGACCGTGTTGTAAAGGACGCCGCCGGCTAACTTGATCGCGGTCTCGACGCCGATGCTCGTCGCCGAGCCGATGGCCGCTTTTTTCATCCGCTCGGTGAAGGTCTTCGTGCGGGCGAAGGCGGGGGTGACGATCAGGCTGACAGCGACGAGCGAAGCGGCGGCGCGGAAGGTTCCAGTGCGCATGAGTCTCTCCTCTCCTGCGGACTTCTGTTGGTTGTTCGGGAAAAACGGACCGGTTGCTCGGAAGCTTACACGACTTGCCGGAAGTATTCGATCGTGCGCTGCAACCCTTCGTCAAGCGGCACCCGGGGCTCCCAGTTGAGGAGCGTGCGCGCCTTTGTGATGTCGGGACGGCGGACTTTCGGGTCGTCGACCGGGAGCGGGCGGAACTCGATCGGCGCGCTGGTGCCGGTGAGCGCTTTGATGCGCTCGGCGAACTGCAGCACGGTCATCTCGGCCGGGTTGCCGATGTTCGTCGGGTTCACCTCGTCGGACATCAGGAGGCGGTAGATGCCCTCGATGAGATCGGAGACGTAGCAGAACGAGCGCGTCTGCGAGCCGTCGCCGAAGACGGTGAGCGACTCGTTTTTCAGAGACTGGGAGATGAACGCCGGGACGACGCGGCCGTCGTTGATCCGCATCCGCTCGCCGTACGTGTTGAAGATGCGGACGATCCGCGTCTGCACGCCGTGGAAGCGGTGATACGCCATGGTCATCGCCTCGGCGAAGCGCTTCGCCTCGTCGTAGACGCCGCGCGGGCCGACCGGGTTGACGTTGCCCCAGTAGTCCTCTTTCTGCGGGTGCACGAGCGGGTCGCCGTAGACCTCGGACGTCGACGCGATGAGGTACCGCGCGCCTTTGTCCTTGGCGAGGCCAAGGGTCTTGTGCGTGCCGAGGGAGCCGACCTTCAGCGTCTGGATCGGCTTCTCCAGGTAGTCGATGGGACTCGCCGGCGACGCGAAATGGAGCACGTAGTCGACGGGCCCCTCGACGTAGATGTAGTTGGTGACGTCGTGTTTGATGAACGAGAAACCGTCGCGGCCGAAGAGGTGCTTGATGTTCTCCGGCGAGCCGGTGAGGAAGTTGTCGATGCAGACGACCTCATGGCCGCGCGAGAGAAAGAGATCGCACAGGTGCGAGCCGACGAAACCCGCACCGCCCGTGATGACTGCTCGACCCACTACACGGGCTCCTTCGCGAGCGACTTGCGGAAGTCCTCCGCGCGCCCGACCGAGAAGTAGTCGAATCCCTGGGCGCGCATCCGCTTCGGATCGTAGACGTTGCGCAGGTCGACGACGACCGGCTGCTTCAGCGCCTTCTTGATCTTGTCGAGATTGAGAGCGCGGAACTCGTTCCACTCCGTCGCGATGACGAGCGCATCGGCCCCGCTGGCCGTCTCATACGCGTCCTCGCAATAAGTGACATCGACGAAGATCGACTTGCAGTTCTCGGCCGCCTGCGGGTCGTAGGCGCGGATCTTCGCGCCGCGCTCCTGCAGGCCATTGATGATCGGAATCGTGGGCGAGTCGCGCATGTCGTCGGTCTCCGGCTTGAACGCCAGACCGAGCATCGCGATCGTCTTGCCCGCGACGCTGCCGAGGGCTTCTTCGATCTTCGTGACCATACGCTGCTTGATGTCGGCGTTCACGCGCAGCACCGCTTCCATGATCTGGAACTCGTAGCCGTAGCGGCGTGCGATGTCGGCCATCGCCGAGGTGTCCTTCGGGAAGCACGAGCCGCCGAAGCCGGGGCCCGCCTGCAGGAACTTGGGACCGATTCGGGAGTCGAGACCCATGCCGATCGCGACGTCGTGCACGTTCGCGCCGACGCGCTCGCACACCTGCGCGATCTCGTTGATGAACGTGATCTTCGTGGCGAGGAAACCGTTCGAGGCGTACTTGATCAGCTCCGACGACTCGACGTTCGTCACGACGAACGGGATCTCGAGCGAGTGCAGCGGCGCGTAGACCTCTTTCATCAGCGCGATCGACTCTTCGTCAGAAGCGCCGATGACGACTCGATCGGGTCTCATGAAGTCCTCGATCGCCGATCCCTCGCGGAGGAACTCGGGATTCGAGACGACCGAGGCGCGGTGGCGGGTGCCCGACTCCTCGACGATCCGCTCGATCATCCGGCCGGTGCCGATCGGCACGGTCGACTTCGTGATGATCAGTTTCGGTCCGTTCATGTGCTGCGCGATGGTGCGGGCGACGTCCTCGACGTAACGGAGGTCGGCCGAGCCATCGGCTTTCGGCGGCGTCCCGACGGCGATGAAGATCGCTCGCGCCCCTTTGATCGCCTCGGAGAGGTTGGTCGTGAAGCGCAGACGCCCTTCGCCGACGTTCTTGCTCACGAGCTGGTCGAGACCCGGCTCGTAGATCGGGATGCTGCCCTCGCGGAGGGCGGCGATTTTTCGTTCGTCGATGTCGACGCAGACCACGTCGTTGCCAAAGTCGGCCAGACCGGCGCCGGTGACAAGACCGACGTAGCCCGTACCTATGACGGCGATATCCACAGAAGACTCCTCGTGTTCTTTTTTAGCATGAAGCCGGTCTAGTACGGTGGCGGAACGGCCGGCGTCGTCGTAGTGGTCGTCGTCACGGGGGGCGGTGCTGTTGAAGACGCGGGTGGCGTGCTGCTGCCGCCGTCGCCTCCAACGGGTGGCGGTGGTACGGCGGGCGGCGGAGTCGGAGACGCCGGAGCGGTCTTCTGCTCCTCGTTGTAGCGCTTCTGGATCCCGCTCTGCTGGCGGTTGCGAATCAGCCAGCGGAGGAGCTTCGACTCGTTGATGCCGATCAGGATGTCGTTGATCGACTCGTACACCGAGGGATCGGTGATCATCTTCCCCGCCGTCCCCTGGCCCGTGTTCAGCTTCGCGACCGCCTCGTTGAGCTGGTGCACGAGGCCGGAGAACTCGTTGAGCGCCTGGTCGCCATACGCCTTGTCGTTGATCAGACGCGGCACGAGGCCCTGGCCGGTCTGGAGGCTCGTCGAGAAGGTCGCGAGATTCGCGGACGTGGTGCGGAGGTTTTCGACGAGGTCGTAGACCTTCTTCTTCCCCTCAGGATCGTTGATCAGCGCCGGAAGGATGCCGTTGCCCGTCTCGAGTCCCTTTTGAATGCCGGCCGCCACCGTCTGCAGCGACTGTGCGCTGCCGAGGAGCGAGGACGTGAGCTGGTCGGCGTACTTGTCGTCGTAGAGGAGCTTCCCGGCAACGCCGCGGCCGCTCTCCATGTGCGCGAGGGCGGCGTTGGTCTTGTTGAGCGTCAGGAGGAACGTGTCGGTGAGGCGCTGCTTCGTCTCGGGAGACGTCGTCAGCTCGCCGATGAGACCTTCACCGCGATCGACGCGGCCGAGGATGTTCTTGAGCGAATACGAGATCTGGACGAAGTTGTCGACGAGGTCCTCGCCGGAGGAGATGAGCTGATCGACGTTCGTCTCGCGCTGGGCGGGAATGACCGATCCCGGCTCGAGCGCCGGGAAGCGCGGATCGCCCGGCGTGATGTCGATGTAGCTGTCGCCGGAGAGAAGACCGAGCTTCTTGAGCCGGACGCGCGAGTCGCCGCGAATCAGCTCGGCGTACTTGCGGTCGACCATGAGCGAGATCTCGACCGCGCGCTTTTTCGGGTCGCGGGGAAGCTTGATGTCGCGCACGACGCCGACCGTGACGCCGGAGATCTTGACGGGGTTGCCCTCCGCGAGTCCGGCCACGCTTTCGAAGCGGACGTCGTATTCGTTCTTGCGCGCCCAGATCTTCGATTCGCTCCCGATGAAGAAGAGGAAGATCATCAGCACGGTCAGCGCGACGGTGATCAGGACACCGACGCGAATCGTCTTGTTTTGAGAAGTAGGGGCCATAGTTCCTATCCGGGTTGCGCAGCAGTAACCATACTCGACCGCAGGAAATCGCGCAGCACCGGGTGATCGGAGTTGCGCGCTTCTTCCATCGTTCCGACCCACTCGAAAACGCCGCGGTTCAGGAACGCGATGCGGTCGCCGACCGAGAAGGCCGACTGAATGTCATGAGTCACGATCACCGACGTGACGTTGAGCTTCGCCTGCAGATCGATGATCAGCTCGTTGATCTTTTGCGCCGTGATCGGGTCGAGACCGGTCGTCGGCTCGTCGTAGAGGATCATCTTCGGATCGAGCACGATCGATCGGGCCAGGCCGACGCGTTTCCGCATGCCGCCCGAGAGATCGACCGGCATTAGTTGCTCGGTATTCGGCAGGTTCACCAGCTCGAGGCGCTCGCGGACGGCGCGCTCGATCTCCTCCTCGCTCATCTCCGTGTGCTCGCGCAGCGGGAACGCGACGTTCTCGAACACGGTCATCGAGTCGAAGAGCGCGCCGCTCTGGAAGAGCATCCCGAACTTCTTGCGGACGCGATAGAGCTCCTCCTCCGGCAGTTGGGTGATGTCTTCATCCTCGACCAGCACGCGCCCTTCGTCCGGCGCTTCGAGGCCGAGCATGTGACGAAGCGTGACAGACTTCCCGGTTCCCGATCCGCCGAGGATCACGAGGACCTCGCCGCGGTAGACCTTCAGGTTCACGCCGCGGAGGACGAGCTTCGAGCCGTACGACTTGTGCACGTCGACGAACTCGACGAAGACGTCGCGCATCTGCCGCCGGCGATCGGGCGTCGGACGCTCTTCGGCCCGGCGTTCCGGTGTGATGGTGTTCGTCATCCCCTGCTATCCAATGAGAAGAAACAGCTTAGTCAGAAAGAAATCCATGATCAAAACGGTGATGGCGCCGCTGACGACCGTCATCGTCGTGGCGCGACCCACGCCATCCGCGCCGCCGGTCGTACGGAGGCCGTTGAAGCAGGCGATCAGTCCGATCGCGAATCCGAAGAAGAGCGTCTTCATCACGCCGGAAGCGAGGTCGTTGAACGCGACGGTCTCGATGACGCTGCGCAGGTAGAAGCTCGCGTCGAGATGCAGGTTGCCGGTCGCGACGACGAGGCCGCCCATGATCCCGACGAAGCAGGAAATGATCGTCAGCAGCGGGAACATCACGGTCGTCGAGAAGACGCGCGGGAAGACGAGCTTCCGAATGGGATTCGTGGCGAGCGCCCGGAGCGCGTCGATCTGCTCGGTGACCTTCATCGTCCCGATCTCCGCCGTCATGCCGGCGCCGACACGGCCGCCGACCATGAGCGACATGAGCACCGGCGCCAGCTCGCGCACGAGCGAAAGCGAGACGACCTTGCCGATGAACAGCTTCCCGCCGAATTCCGCGAGGGAGTACGCGGTCTGCAGCGCGAGCACCATCCCGATGAAGAGCGACGTGATCGCGACGATCGACAACGAGCGGACCCCGATCGACTCGAACTGAGCGATCACGAGGTCGCGTTCATAAGGCCCTCGAAAGATCATCTGCAGCACGGTCCAACCCAGCTGCGAGAGCTCGCCGACGTACGCCATCGTCCCGGTGAACTTCGCACGCGCGCGGGGGAAGAACCGTCTGCCGGAGGGGCCTGAAGCAACGTCAACGGCGCTAGTCATTAGGTTAACTTTAACGGGAGTGAGACTAATTAAAGGTTTCGTGCAAAAACTTTAACTACCCAGTAGTCTATTCAAGTTAAACGATGAAGTCCGACGATTTCACCAACCCAGCCGGAACACTCACCCTAACGCCGGAGGGCGCTCTGGCATTCGTACCGGCACCGCTTCCGCCCGCACTTTCCGCTGACTGGTCACTGACCGGCTCCCTTGCAAAGGCTGAGCGCGCCATCGGCAAACTCGCCGGGATTGGCCACAATCTTCCAAATCCGCACCTGTTGATTCGACCCTTCGTCCGCCGCGAAGCGGTTCTTTCCAGCCGGATTGAAGGGACTCAGGCGTCTGTCGGTGATCTTCTTCTCTTCGAGGTCGCAGGAGCACCGGAGTCGAATCAGACGGATGTTCGCGAAGTAGCTAACTACATCGCCGCTCTGGACTACGGACGCGCGCGACTCGCGGACCTTCCCATCAGCCTTCGATTTCTGCGAGAGGTGCATGCACGACTCCTGGCGGGCGTCCGAGGTGAAGAGCGCGCGCCTGGAGAGTTTCGAAGAATTCAGAACTGGATTGGTGCGAGTGGCTGCACACTCCACCAAGCGTCTTACGTCCCGCCGCCGGTTTCTGACATGGAGCGGGCGTTGGATGCTTTCGAACGGTATCTCCATGCTCACTCCGACATGCCCCTGCTGGTGCGGTGCGCCTTGATTCACTACCAATTCGAGGCGATCCACCCCTTTCTCGATGGCAACGGCCGTGTCGGACGCCTGCTGATGACCTTCCTACTCGAGAGCGAATCTGTTCTGGAGCAGCCACTTCTATACCTCAGCGCGTACTTCGAACGAAACCGTGCGGACTACTACGCGCTCTTACTCGACGTCAGTCGTCGCAGCGCTTGGACGGAGTGGATTGACTTCTTTCTTCGGGGAGTCGCCGAGCAGGCGACGGATGCGAGCGAACGCGCTCACACTATGCTCACACTCTGGAAATCTTTCCGCGACCGGGTCACCACGGCACGAAGCTCGGCGCTACTCACCGCGATGATCGATGACTTGTTCGCATCGCCGGCGACGACTATCGCGCGCGTAAGAGATCGATTCAACATCACGTATCCGTCCGCAAAGAACAACGTAGAAAAACTGGTCGATCTCGGCATTCTCACGCCTCCAGACACCGAAGGTCGAAACAGGATCTTCGTTGCAAGCGAGATCATCAGGGCAGTCGAAGCGCCCTAGCCTCCACCTCCGAAAATCCGGCGGAGCAGGCCGCGGATTCCCCGAGCCGGGCGGCGCTGGTCGGCGGGGCGCTGCTGTGGCGGCATCCCCTGCGGCTGCGACATATCGTTGGGCATCTGCCCCTCGGCACGTTCGGTGTTCATCTGCTGCATCGCGTCTTCGCGGAGGAACGGGATCGGTTCGCCGCTTCCGGCGTGCAACGGACAGACCGACGTCGGCTCGGTGCCGGAGACGAAGATTTCGCTGCGCGTCTGCGGGCAGAAAGGCGTCGCGAGCATACCGCTCTGCGGGTCGATCTCGCGATCGACGACGTCCTCCGGCCGCTTCCAGTCGACGTCCGGTATGAGGCCGGCGATCCGGTTCATGTGCTGCGTCCAGATCGGGACGCACGCCTCGCCGCCGGCCAGGCGGATGCTGTGGTTGTCGTCGAATCCGACCCAGACGAGCGAGAGGATGCGCGGCGAGTAACCGATGAACCACGCGTCGTGGTAGCTGCTCGTCGTTCCCGTCTTGCCGGCGAACGCCCGCGTGAAGCCGAGAGTGCGTGCCTTGGCGGCCGTCCCGTAGACGAAATCGTCCTTGAGGATGTCGTTCATGACGTAGGACAGGCTCGCCGGCGCCACGCGCTTCATTTTCACCTCGCGCGACTCGAGGAGCTTGCCGTCCCGCGTCGAGACCGCGAGGATCGAGATCGGCTCCGCTTTGACGCCGAGATTTGCGAACGCGGAGTAGGCATACGCGATCTCGAGCGGCGTCACTTCGAATGCACCGAGCGCCATCGACGGATACGGCTCCAGGCGCGACTCGATCCCAATCGTCGATGCCGTCTTCATCACGTTCGTGACGCCGGCATCGATGACGGCTCGGACCGCCGGGATGTTGTACGAGTAGGCCAGCGCCGTGCGGACCGTGACGCGGCCGTGGTAGCGGAGGTCGTAGTTCTGCGGCTCCCAGACGTTGTTCCCGACTTTGACGCTGATCGGCGAATCGTCGAGGACGGTCGCCGGCGTGAACGCCTGCTGGCCCCGCGCGGGATCCATCGCAGTCACGTACACGAAAGGCTTGAAGAGCGATCCGGGCTGACGCTTCGCCTGGATCGCCCGGTTGAACTGCGTCTTCGAGTAGTTGCGCCCTCCGACGAGCGCCTTCACGTA